>Ga0335073_10003263_pt1 | contig 22568 bp, 20 predicted proteins | sample Lox_Sample_22_FD_207093 | JGI IMG/M metagenome (GOLD analysis project Ga0335073, IMG submission 207093) | Soil microbial communities from Loxahatchee National Wildlife Refuge, Florida, United States - Lox_Sample_2.2 | ecosystem: Environmental > Terrestrial > Soil > Wetlands | place: USA... | reverse complement strand
TTCTCAGGCCGGGCGCCTCAAGGCTGCCCTTGATCGCGTTGTAGTTGCTCTGCCGCGCGCCGTCGCTCCCTCCGGCCAGCTCGAGCACCGCGTAGGTTGCCCGCCCGTTGGCGCTGACGAACTGCGGCGATCCGGTGGACCAGTACGTCGCTGTGGACTCGACCCGGCTGGCCGGCAGCCCCGCGAGCACGTGGGTCACGGCAGAGCGGAAGGCCGGCGAGCGCACGGTCGCGGTCGGGCTCATGTACAGGACCACGACGTCGCCGGCGTCCCGGCCGAACGCGGCCGTTGCCAGGTTGGCCGACCGCTGGCTCTGGCTGTCTGGCGGGGTGAACCCGCCCGATGACTGCAGCTTCCCGAAGACCCCCGTGCCCCAGGCGGCCGCGAACGCCACCACGATGAGCGCGATTACCAGAACCAGCCGCCTGCGCCGGTATACGAGGCGCCCCCAGCCGTCGAACATCGGTTCCTCCGCGAGCTCGACTAACGATCATCACGAGTGTGAACAGCGTTAACTGCGAATAGTGTTAACTTCGCATACGCAGTTAACAGCTGTCAAGCACTATTACTGGCGGGCGGGTAGCTAGGTGCCGGCACCCGGGGCGGCGGGCAGCTGGGGTGCCGGCACCCGGGGCGGCGGGCAGCTGGGGTGCCGGCACCCGGGGGCGGCGGGCAGCTGGGGTGCCGGCACCCGGGGCGGCGGGCACCGGGCGGGGCGGCGACCGCCGGCAGATGCCGAGCGGCGGCGGCGGCTGGCAGAAGGGACGGCGCTGGCGGCTGGCGACGGCCCACGGCAGCTACGGCGTCCCGTCAACGGGGTAAGGCGTCAGTTCTATGCGCCGACGCGTTACCCCGCTCTGAAGGGCTTCCCCATTGTTGGCGGCTACTGGCGGACCTCGGCCACGGCCACCGGCTTGTGCCGGGCCCTGGATAGCTCGCACGCCTCGGCGACGTACAACGCCTCCAGGGCATCGCTCAGCGTGCAGGGACTCTGGCCGCCGTGCTCGGCGAGGTCAGTGAACGCCGCCAGCTCGGCCCGGTAGGCGTCGGCGAACCGGTCGGTGAAGCTGGCGTACGGCGCGCCGGAGGGAAACGTCGAGCCCGGCTGGGCCGACCGGAGCGGCAACCGGTCGTCAAGCCCGGCGCAGATGCTGCCGGAGGAGCCGAGCACCTCGAGCCGCACGTCGTGGCCTGCGCCGTTGTAACGGGCGTTGGAGACGACGGCCAGGCTGTCGTCGTCGAGCGTCAGCACCGCGGCCATCGTGTCCACGTCCCCGGCCGCGCGGAAAAAGCCGGCGCCGCGGTTGGCGCCCACCGCGTAGGCCTCGCGCACCTCGCGGCCGGTCACCCAGCGGATCACGTCGAAGTCGTGTACCCCGCAGTCCCGGAACAGCCCGCCCGAGGTCTGGATGTACGCCGGGGCGGGCGGCGCCGGGTCCAGCGTCGTCGCCCGCAGCGTGTGCACCCAGCCGAGCGACCCGGACCGGACCGCTTGGCGTGCGGCCAGGTAGCCGGCGTCGAACCGGCGCTGGAACCCGACCTGCACGGAGGCCGCGGCGCCGCCGACCCGCTTGATCACTTCCCGCGTGCTGTCGATGTCCGGCGCGACGGGTTTCTCGCAGAACACCGGCAGCCCTGCCGCAGTTCCCGCAACGATGAGCCCGGGGTGGGCCTGGGTCGGCGCCGCGATCACGAGCGCGTCGAGCCCCAGGCGGAGCAAGTGCTCCGGCGAATCGGTGGCCTCGAGCTCCAGCTGCCGGGCGACCTCGCTGGCTCGTGCGGGGTCAGCATCGGCGATGACCACCGAATCGACGGCGGGAAGCCCGGACAGGATCCGGGCGTGAAATGCCCCGATGCGCCCGGCTCCAGCTAGCCCGATCCGCATGGATTTGCCTCCGGGGTGGTTGGCTGGCCTGGCTACTCATAGTTTGTGCCATCGGGAATCGTGGCAGAACAGTTAACGCTGTAAACGGTAAGATCGGCGGAATCGCTGGCGCAGCCAGCACGTACTTCAGTTCCCGGAGGCCAGGTGGTTCAGGCACCGAGCCGCAGAGATCGCGTCCGCGCCGCGACCATGGCGGAGATCAAGCAGACGGCCCGGCGGATCCTGGTCGCCGAGGGGCCCGACGCCGTGACCCTGCGCGCGATCGCGCGCGAGATGGGGATGACCGCGCCGGCTCTCTACCGTTACTTCGGCAGCCACGAGGAACTGGTCAAGCACGTCATCGCCGACATCTTCACCGAGCTGGCGGCGGACATCCGCGCTGCGATCGCCGACGCCGACGCAGAGTCCGGCGGTGACATGACCGCGAAGGTCCTCGCGGCGTGCTGGGAGTTCCGCCGGTGGTCGCTGAGTCACCTCCGGGAGTTCGAGCTGATCTTCGCCACCCCGCTGCCCGGGCTGCACACGCAGCATGACGAGATCACCGCGGAGAGTGGCGGCCAGTTCGGGAACACGTTCTTCACCCTGATGCTCGAGCTATACCGCAAGCAGCCGTTCCCGGTGCCCGCGGACAACGAGATCGATCCCGGCCTGGCAGGACAGCTCGAGCACTACCGAGACGGGCTCGGCCAGCTCGCGGCCGGCCTGCCACTTGGGCTGCTGCTGGTGTTCCTGCGCTGCTGGGTGCGGCTCTACGGGATCGTCAGCCTGGAGGTGTTCGGCCAGCTGAGCTTTGCTCTCGACGACGCCGAGCCGATGTTCGAGCTGATGCTGGCGGAGATGGCCCCGATGGTTGGCCTGCAGTACCCGCCCCGGGCCAGCCGCCTCGCCCCAGCCACACCACCGGTATGTTGACAGACGGGTCGCTTTCGAGTGTCCCGGCAGGCTGGCTTCGTGAAGCGTCCCGGCGAGAAGGGCAGCTATGAACGACCCTGGCGGCACCCGAGTCGCCGTCTATATCGACTTCGACAACATTGTCATCTCACGCTACGACCAGGTTCATGGCCGGGGCCAGTTCCAGCGTGACAAGGTGCGCGGGTTCACCAGGGGCGACAGATCGGCCGACCCCGACATCGCGGAGAAGCTCCGGCGCGCCACGGTGGACGTTGGCGCGGTGATCGACTTCGCCTCATCGTTCGGCACCCTCGTGCTGACGCGCGCATACGCGGACTGGTCAGCCCCTGTGAACGCCGACTACCGCGAGCAGCTCGTCAGCCGCGCAGTGGACCTGGTGCAGCTCTTTCCCGCAGCCGCCTACGCCAAGAACGGTGCGGACATCAGGCTGGCCGTCGACGCAGTGGAGGACATGTTTCGCCTTCCGGACCTGACCCACGTGGTGATCGTGGCCGGGGACTCGGATTACATCGCGCTCGCCCAGCGGTGCAGGCGTCTGGGCCGTTACGTGGTCGGTGTCGGCGTCGCCGGATCGACCAGCAGATCACTCGCTGCGGCCTGCGACGAACTCGTGACCTACGATGCACTTCCCGGTATTACCCCCACTGGCACACAGGCAGAACACGAGGAGTCCGGCAGCGCGCCGCCGGCCCGAGGCTCGCGGCGCACCAAGCGGCCCGCGACCGCGGCCACCGACGACACCGACCTCGATCCCGAAGACCGGCAAGAGCTCGCGACCAGGCTCCTCGAACGAGCGCTGCGACTCGGCCAGGAAAAAGATGACGCGGACTGGCTGCATAGCTCGGCGGTCAAGAGCCAGATGAGGCGCATGGACCCGTCATTCAGCGAGAGAGCTCTCGGCTATCGCACATTCTCAGATTTTGTGAAGTCACGAGAAGCCATCGCCGAGCTCGATGAAACAGACCCCGTGCGGCTCGTACGGCTCAACCCGGCCATGACCGCACAGTAGGCAGCGGCCGATCCTGCCCGCCGCCAGGCTCCGGCAGCGGAAGAAGCCCACAGCCAAGCAGCCTGCATCCGACCCCTGGGGCGACGGTTTCATCGCCGTTAAGTGAGGAACGGCCACGCATTCCCACCGGTCAGCAAAAAATGCGTAACGCGCGGTCGGCAATACCGTAACGTCCCGCCTCTGAAAGCCGTGTTGCCGCCCGACGCTGGTAACGTGGAGAGCGGGTGATCCTTTTGCGCATGTTCAGCAGGGCCATGTCTATTGCGTTGCTGTGCATCATATGCGGATTCGCGGCGGGGTGCGCCGGCGCGATAGATGCGGCAGCGCATTCGGTTGCCCATGTTGCGGCAGCGAAAAGCGGCCCGAAACGATTTTGCGCTTACGAGCTGTCGGTCCCGAGCACGGCGCAGGCCGATGCGGTTAACCACTACTGGACACCGCTGGCCCGCAGCGCCGTCAGGACCGTCAGCCAGGGGAAGATGGCCGTGACGGTCCCGAAGGAGCATCTGACCCCTCCGCAGCGCCGGGCTCTGCGCTTGGCGGAGTGGGCCGAACGCGCATTCTTGCCGAAACCAAAACTGATATGCGTGCATATTCCGGCACACGGAGCACGATCACACGCCGGCCCGGCCGCCACGTCGCCCAAATAGACGTCCACTTTCGGCTGGGCTGCCCGCCGGTACGGACTTAAGAACGTCAACAACGGCGCGAATATCGAGAGGCCTCAAATTATCCAGCCGACGCATTGCCATGCAGATGATCGGGCGCAATCCAGACGTGGATTCGACCGCCGGCAAGCAGCCGCCCGAGCCTGCCGCCAAACCCCGCCAGCGTAAGAAGCCCGCGGCCAAGCAGGCGGCACCCGGCCAGTAGGTCAGTGCACCCCAAAGAACCTGCAGACCTCGGCCAGTGTCGCGTCATCGCCGACGTTGCCAGGGACGACCGCCTCGGGTACCACCCGGCCGTCTCCCGCGGTTACGTCCCACAGCGCGATGCCGGTCGTGATCTGGCCGCGAACATGGGCGATGCTCCCGTCCAGCCCGCTGATCGCGACCTCGGCCGAGGTGATCCCGCCCTTGGCCACGATCACGTCCGTCTCGTCAGCCAGGGCGCGGACCACGCGCATCAGCCCGGTCATCACGCGCGCGGCCACGTCGAGGGTCCCGTGGTCGCCGCGACGGGCGCGCTCGGTGGCGATGACCGCAAGCCCGGACGCTGCCAGCGCGGCACGCGGGGCGGCCGCGAGTTCACCGGCTGAGCCCGGTGCCATGAGGTCTGCGGTCGGCAGGATCCTCGTCGGGTACCCCCGCGCGGCCAGCGCGTCAAGCTGACGCGAGGCGGCCGCCGTGTGGGAGCCGCAGACGACGAGCATCCTGCCCGCCGGGCGCGGCGATGGGATGAGGATGCGGCCGGGTGCACCGGCGATGGCGGCGGCCAGAGGCGCCGCGCACCGAACCACGATGTGGCGACCGGCGGCCCTGGCGGCAGAAAATCCGGCGGCGATCGCGGCGATGTCGTCGTCGTGGGTGGCGTCGGGGACAACGATGGCGCCAGGCGGCCCGCTGACCAGCGCATCCCGCACACACGCCGGGCCGGAAGACCGGAGTTGGTCCAGGCCCACCTCGATGACCTCGCCGCGCAGGCCCACCTCACGGCACCACGCGGCCATCGTCCGTGACTGGAAGCCGAACACCGGGTCTTTGGCGAACTCGGTGTCGGCGACGGTGACCCGGCCGGCCGCCGACTCGAGGTAATGAATTCCGCCCAGGGTGACCCGGCCGGCCGCCGGGTATGCGGGCACGATGAGGCCGACCCCGCGGGCGAGATCCAGAGCATTCATCTCCGCCGCGATGTGCCCTCGCAACGTCGAATCACCGCGCAGCACCAGGATCGTGTCCCCGGCGGCGCCCTCGAAGGCCGTCCGGACGCCGCGGACGATCCGGGCGGCGTCCTGCGCCTCAACCGCGCGGGTGTTCGTGAGCACGTATAGCGCCCGCCCGTCCCTGGCCCGTCCGTCCAGGCGGGTGAGCGCATCCTGGCGCGGATCGAGGGCCACCGGGACGCCCGACGCGCACTGGGTGCCGGTCGGGTCGTCGTCGAGGACGATGACACGCGCGCTCATCGCGCCGCTCCGGGCCGGGCGATCATCGCACGACGCCGTACTGTTCGTACACCCGCTGGCGGTCCGCCGCTGTCCACAGTGGCTCGCGCACGAGCGCCGTACTGCTCGTCAGGCCGAGCAGCCGGCCGGCGACCGTTGAGATGCCTTCAGAATCGAGCCCGTAGTAGCGGTACAGCCGCATCGGCGGCCCGACGAGCGCGTACTCATCCCGCAGGCCGTGCTTGAACACCGGCGTGCGCACGCCGTACCCGGCCAGCGCTTCGACCGTCATGGTCCCGAGGCCCCCCTCGACCGTGTGCTCTTCGACCGTCAGCACCGCCGCGTGCCGGGCGGCCAGGTCTGCGAGGTGCGCGGCGGGAAAGGGCTTGACCGTGTGCACGTCCGCTACGGTCGCCGAGATGCCGTCGGCGGCCATCGAATCGGCGGCGGCGAGTGCTTCCTGCACTACCACGCCCGTGGCGATGATCAGCAGGTCCCGACCCTCGCGCAGTACCGAAGCCTGATCAGGGATGAGCGCCGGCTCGCTCGCGTAGACCACGCGCTCGCGGCCGCGGCCGATCCGGAAGTATACCGGCCCGGGTTCGTCAACGGTCTGGCGGATCAGGGCCCGGGTGCTCTGCGGGTCGCACGGCGACACGATCCGCAGGCCTGCCACGGCGCGCAGCGCCGCAAGGTCCTCGGTCGCGTGATGGGAAGTACCGAAGAAGCCCATCGAGATGCCCGCGTGGGTGGCCAGGATCCTCACCGGCAGGTGCGGATAGGCATGGTCGGTCCGGATGTTCTCGTAGCCCAGGATCGCGGAGAAGCTGGCGAACGTGCACACGTACGGGAGCAGGCCGGTCGTGGCGAGGCCCGCCGCCGCGCCGAGCATGTTGCGCTCCGAGATGCCGTAGTAGAGCAGGCGTGCCGGATGGCGGGCACCGAAGATGGCCAAGCGGGTCACATAGGTTAGGTCGGCGCAGCCCACGACGATGCGGGGATCGGAGTCGGCGAGTTCGGCCAGCACCTCTCCGGCCGCGAAGTTTGCCCCCGCATCGCGCCCGACGTGATCGAACGAAGCCGGATCACGAAGGTCGGTTCGGGTCCGGGCGGTGTCCGGGGCGATGTTCATGGCCACGCGCATGTCAGGCTCCGTCCTGCTCGGCGAACATGGACCGGATCGAGGAGACCGCCCGCTCGAGGTCGGCGTCACCGAAGTAGCCGACGTGCCACTCGGCCATGCCCTCGATGAACCCGACGCCCTTGCCGGCCACGGTGTCCGCCACGAGCACGGTCGGCAAGGCGCCCGGGTCCGCGCGCCGCCTGTCGTAGCGGGCGTAAGCGTCCCGAAGCGCCGCGAAATCGTGGCCGTTCACGCGCTCGGCCTCCCAGCCGAAGGCCGCGAAACGGCCGTCGATGGGCTCGTAGCTAAGCAGGTCGGCGGTCTTGCCGTCGACCGAGACCTTGTTCGCGTCGACGATCGCGAGCAGGTTGCCCAGGCGGCGGTGGCTGGCGTAGCCGGCGGCTTCCCAGATCTGCCCCTCGTTGAGCTCGCCGTCGCCTAGCAGGATCACCACGCGCGCGTTGAGCCGACCGATACGCAGTCCGTCGGCCATCCCGGTGCCGATCGAGAGCGCATGGCCGAGAGAGCCGGACGAGAAGTCGATGCCGGGCACCTTCCGCATGTCCGGGTGGTCTCCGAGCCTGCTGCCGAGCATGGTGAAGGTATCGAGCTCGGATGCGGGAAAGTAACCGAGGTCGGCGAGGATGGGGTACAGCGCCGAGACTGCGTGCCCTTTCCCTAGGACGAACCGGTCCCGCCCTGGCCATTCGGGTTCCGCGGGGCGCACCCTCAGGTAGCCGTAGTACAGCGAGACCAGGATGTCCATGCACGAAAAGGCCGGGCCAAGGTGGCCCGAGCCCGCCACGCGCATTTCGGCCAGAGTGGCCAGGCGCATGCTGATCGCCTTGCTCTCGAGGTCGGGCACGAGGCACGCGCCAGGACCAGGTCTTGTCTGTGTCAACCTCATCTCCGTTCGGTGTGGTCAGCGGGTCGGCCCCGCCGTTGCCGTGGCCTGGTCAGCGCTGCGTCAGCCCACCGTCGACGCAGAATGTCGCTCCGGTCGCGTACCGGGACTCATCGGAGGCCAGGAACACGGCGATCCCGGTAAGGTCCTGCGGCGTGCCGAGCCGTCCGATTGGGCTGCCAGAGATCAGCGCGTCGCGCGCGGCCGGGTCGGCGAGCAGGCTGGCGATCAGCGGTGTATCCGTCGTGCCGGGCACGATCACGTTCGCCCGGACGGCCCGCGCGGCGTAGTCCGCCGCGGTCGTTCGGGCCAGGGACATCATCCCGGCCTTGGACGCCGCGTAAGCGGCATAGCCTGCTCCGGCCATGGTCAGGCCGGTCGGTGAGCCGCAGAGGATCAGCGACCCGGACGGCGCCGCGCACAGCAGCCTTATGCCGTGCTTCACCGTCAGGAAGGCACCGGTCAGGTTGACGGCCAGCGTGGTGTTCCAGACTTCGAGCGGAACCTCGCCGACCGGTCCGTCGGCGCCGTGCAGCTGGCATCCTGCGCACACGTAGAGGAAATCGGCCCGGCCGTGGCGGCCGGCCCAGCGGCGCATCGCGTCGCTCACCTGCGTCTCGTCGGTCACGTCGGCGGGCAGCGCGAGCGCGGCGTCTCCGATTTCCGCCGCCACCCGCTCCAGCGCAGCGCCGGCCAGGTCGATGAGGCCAACGGCGGCGCCCTCGGCAGCAAAGGCCCGCGCCGCCGCGGAGCCGATCCCGCCGGCTGCCCCGGTGACCAGCCCCGCCTTGCCCCTCAGCCGGGTCATGCTCGTTCCCCGCACCCGGTCATGCCCACACCGCCCGGATGGCGGCGACCGAGTGCGCCGGCAGCACGATCCGGTCCGGGTCAAGGTCCTCGCCGCCGAGCAACCCCGCCTCGGCGGGGCTCGCGCCGACCAGCTCCAGCGGCGTGCTCGCCGCGGTCAAATTTGCAACCAGCAGGAACAGGCCCGCGCGCGTCTCGGCGGCCAGGCCGGTCACGGTGGCAGGCGATGTGACCTCGCGGACGGCGGAGCCGGCCAGCGGCGCCAGAGCGGCGATCACTCGAGCGGCCGGCGTCAGAGTGCCGTCGGCCCGGATCACACCGCGCCGTCCGATCGACCGGTAGACCGTCACCGCCGACGCGCCGATCAGCCGCGACAGCGCGGCGGCGAGGTAAACCGCCGCCAGCGGGCCATGCTGCCGCTCATCGACGTCCGGCCCGTCGTCATCCGCGGTCGGGAGCGGCCCGGCCGGACCGCCGGAGGCGTTGAACCGGGGACGCAGGGTGACCGGCCCGCTGATCACCGGCAGCCCTGCGGCGATCGCGCGGGCCTGGGCGAGGCCGTCCGCCATCGCCGACTGGGTGGCCAGGACCGACCGGTCATCGGTGTGATGGACCTGCGGCGTCAGCCCATACGTCACGAAATCCCAGGCACCCAGGTCGAACTGGCCACGGTTGAGCTCGGCGAGGTGGGCACGGCTGCCGCCGCCGAAACTGACCGTGGCGCCAGCGGCGCCGTAGGCCGCCCGCGCCGCGGCGACCGTGCCGGCCTCGGTGGTGTGACCGGCAGGGCCGAAGACGGAAACCCGACCGATCGCACCCGAGTGCCTGGCCAGCCGCCGCACCATTGCTGCCACCCGGCCGGGCAGAGCAACCAGCGCGACGTCCAGCGGCACACCCAGCCTGGCCGCCTCGGCCAGCGCCGCTTCGAGCCTGTTCTGCCACGGCCCGTCGTGCTCCAGCTCGACGTGGAGGTACGCGGGATGAAGGTCGCCCACTCCGGAGCACGCGGCGTCGGTCACGCACGGCAGGCACGACGCGCCCAGGCCGATCGGAGGTACGGCCCCGGCGACCGCGGCCCCGATCACCATCTGCGGCTGGCCGCCGGCCCGCCGAAGCGCGCCCGCGGAGCGCCGTCCGCAAACACGCAGTTCCACGGACTGGCGGGTGTGCTGGCCGGCGCGGTGGCGGACGGGTATAGGAGCCGACAGCGGCGTGCAGTAGGTCTTCCAGCCCGGATCACACCAGTTGCGGTGGTCCTCGATCTCGAACAGGTCGCCGTCCATCCGGATGGCGAGTTCGGCCCCCTCGCCGACGCGGTAGGTCATCCAGGTAAGCCCGGTGGCCAGCTGATGGGCGCTGACGGCGGCCGGGAACGTCCCGGTGAACTCGCCACCCGGGCCGCCAACGCGCAGCGAGCGGCCCTTCAGGGCCTGCGGGTGGAGCATCACGAACCCGATCCGGTTGGCGTCGATGTCGCCTTCGGCGACGCCGTCCATGGCGAAGCGGATGAGGTCCTGCGACGTCTCGATCGCGCCCCGCCAGCGGAAGCAGGCGCCATCCATGCGATGCCGGACCTCCAGCTCGGTGACTGTCCCCCGCGCGGTCGTGGCCGTCCCGGTTGCGACCACCTCGCCCGGTACGGTCTGCCAGGCCGCGTCGCGCACTGTGACGGACAGGGCGTCCAGCGCCGGCCACCCCGCAACCTGGATGTCCCGAAGCTCGGCACCGTCCAGGAGTGCCGAAAGGCGGCCGGCCCGCAGGTCAGGCACTCTCGGCCCATCCCGCGATCACCGGATTGGACAGCGTCCCGACGCCCTCCACCACCACGTCGACGGTGTCTCCCGGCCGGAGCCACAGCGGAGGATCGCGGAATGTGCCGCAGCCTGCGGGCGTACCGGTGGTGACCAGGTCGCCCGGCTCGAGCGTGATGTTCTGAGAGGCATGCGCGATCAGCTCCGGGATGTTGAACAGCATGTCCGAGACCCGGGCGTTCTGGCGCAGTTCGCCGTTGACGTAGCTCTGCACGGCCAGACCGTCCAGGTCCGGCAGTTCGTCCGCCGTCACCAGTGCCGGGCCCATCGGGCAGAAGGTGTCGAAACCCTTGCCGAGCACCAACTGGTTCGGGCGGAACTGCACGCCCCGGTCGCTGACGTCGTTGATGACCGTGTAGCCGAAGACGTGATCCATCGCCGTCTCGCGGCTGATGTCACGGCCCGGCACACCGATAACGACCGCCAGTTCCACCTCATAGTCGACCGTCGAGTTCGGGCTCGGCAGTTTGACCGGATCGCCTGGCCCGCACACCGAACTCGGGAATTTGGCGAAGAAGCCCGGCTCGTCGGGTAGCACGGCGTCGGGGTTCTCCTCCATGTGGCTGGCGTAGTTGATGCCGCTGCCGAAGATCTTGCCGGGGCGGGGAACCGGCGCCAGGAGCCGGTAGCCGGACACCGCGGGCCCGGTGGCCCGCGGCAGGGCACCGGAGGCGATCAGGGCGAGCATGTCGGCGCAGCCGACCGACTGCACGCCGGCGTCGGTCAGGATACCTACCGACTCCGGGGACTCGGCGGTCGCGTAGCGGACAAGTTTCACGGGCTGACCACCTCGTAGGAATCGTGATCGATGGCGAGGGTTTGGCCGGGCCGCAGCGCGAGCGCGACGCGCCTGCCCGACGAGTCATGCCGCGGCACCTCGCCGATGAAGGCCTTGACGTCCTGATGGTCCGCGTCCTCGTAGTGGGTCGCGACGGCGTAACGCACACCGAGCATTTCCGCGGCCATGGCCGCCTCGGACGGGTGCATCTCACCGCTGACCACCTCGCCGCCCCCCGGCGCCACCAGCGACCAGGGCTGAGTGACGCCAAGCAGGCCCACCGTGGGCCGGTGCAGCCGGCCGATCAGCTCCATCTCCTTGGTGACCGCGCTGTCCCCGAAGTGGTAAACGCTGACATCTGGCTCGGTCTCCACTACGAACGCCATAGGCGTACCGGTGACGATCGAGCCGTCGGCAAGGACGGCCTGCGACCAGTGCGCGCTATACACCGGCTTGATCACCAGTTCGCCAACGCGTACCCGGATTCCCCATACGGTTGTGCGGATCTGCCGTTCGGGGACACCCGCTTCACGCAGCAGCCGCGCGGTGTCGGTGCCGCAGATCACCGGGGCTCCCGTGCGCAGGGCCACCGGGGCAGCGTCTTGCATATGGTCCCAGGCAGCGTGCGACACGAGAATGACGTCCGGGTCTGCGATGTCGTCCGGCCCGATATCGGCGCTGCGGCTGCCAGACAGGAACGGGTCCATGAGCACCCGGCCACGCGGGGACTCGATGAGGTAGCACGAGGTGCCGTGAAAGGTCACGTTGGTGGTCACGTCAGGTAGCTCCTTTCCAGGCCGTGCACCAGAGCGACCATCGCCTGGTTGAGCGGGACCGGAACGCCGCTGGCGGCGCCGGCCGCCACCACGGCGCCATTCACGGTCTCGATCTCGGTCTTGCGGCACGCCAGTACGTCCTGCAGCATCGACGCCCGCCCGGCGCCGGCCCGTTCGAGCACGCCGTGTATTGCCGAGACACGCTCGTCGAGGTCGATCTCCAGGCCCTGGGCCGCAGCCACCGCGACGCTCTCCGCCGTCAGGCCATCGACCAAGTCGAGGAGTTCACCCGGTTCTCCCACAGCGCCCGCACTGAGCCGGCTCAGCGCCGCCGTCGGCAGCGTCGCGCTGTTGAGAACCAGCTTCTTCCAAATCTCGGTGAGCACCTCACCACTCACCTCCGCTTCCCAGCCAGAGCTGGTGAGCAGGTCGGCTGCCCGGCCCGCGGGCCCGGTGTCATTTCCGCGGAAGGGCCCGACCACGGTCGGTCCCCGGCCGCTGTGCAGGACCTGCCCAGGCCCGGACACCGTGCAGGAGTTGTACGTGACGCCGACGACGAGCTGTTCCGCGGGGACGTAGGCGGCGATACGGTCGGCGTTCCCCCAGCCGTTCTGCAGGGTCACCACGGCCGTGGCCGGGCCGGTGAGCGGCTGCAGGCCGCGGCTCGCCGCGTCCGTATGCTCGGCCTTCACGAACAGGACGACCACATCGGCCAGCCCGACGGTGGACGGGTCGTCGGTAACCCTCACCGCCGCGGTGAACGGGCCCTCCGGGGCGGCGACCCGCAGACCGTGCGCCCTGACCTGTTCGACGACTGTCGGCGACACGTCAACGACCGTGACCTCGTGCCCGGCGCGGGCCGCGTGTCCGGCCAGCGAGCCGCCCATCGCACCCGCTCCGATGACTGCGAGCTTCATTGCACGGCTCCGGCGACGATGATGGCCTTCTCTACCTTGTGGGGGTGGTGCATGGCGTACTCGATCGCCTCCGGGGTGTCGGTGAGCGGATAGGTATGCGTGACCAGCGCCGCGAGGCGGTCGCGGTACGCGGTGGCCAGCCTGACAGCCTCAGGGAACAGGCCGGTGTTGTTGCGTGAGCCGAGGATGTTGATCTCCTTCCGGGAAAACAGCCCCACCGGGATGGCAACCTCGTGGTCGGAGATGCCGACGATCACGACCGTGCCGGAGTGGGCCACGCCGTCCACTGCCTCGCGGATCAGGGCTGGCGCGCCGGTCGCGTCGATGACGACGCCGGCCCCGTCGCCTGTGGTGAAGCGGCTGATGGCGGCGCCGATGTCGTCTTGGCGGGAGTCGGCGACGGCGTCGGCTCCCATGCGGCGGGCGAGGTCGAGCCTGCTCGGCACCTGGTCGACGACGAGGATCCGGGCGCCGCGGTCGGCGGCACCGAGCGTGGCGGCCAGGCCGATGGGACCGGCGCCCATGACCACGACCGTCTCGCCGCTGGCCACCCCAGCCCGCGCCACGCATTGCAGGCCGATCGTCAGGGGCTCGACCACCACAGCCACCCGCGTGGGCAGGTCCCCGACCGGGTACAGGCGACCGGCGGGGACCGCCAGGAACTCACACAGCCCGCCGGGCACGTGTGCGCCCATGACCTGCAGCGTCGTGCAGCAGTTGTAACGGCCCCTGCGGCAGGCGAAGCAGTGCCCACAAGCGATGAGCGGCTCGATCACCACCCGGTCTCCGGGTGCCAGCGACCCTTCGTGCCCAGCGCCCAGGGCGTCGATCCGCCCCACGATCTCATGCCCCTGGATCTGCGGGAACTGCGCGTACGGGTGCGTCCCGTCGTAGAGGTGGAAGTCCGAACCGCACAGTCCCACCGCCTCGACGGCGATCAGCGCCTGCCCCTCGGCAGCTGTCGGCCGGCTCACCTCCTGGATCTCCATCGTGCCCGGTCGCGTGGTCACCACGGCCTTCATGGATCATCCTTCCAGTAGCTGCTGGCGTGCCCGGGGTGTTCATCACTCATTGCGCCGGTTCCCGACCAGGACCAGCACCAGTACGATGAGCACGCCCTGCACAACGTCCTGCGCGGCCACGCTCGCCCCCATCACCTCGAGCAAGGTCTCGAGCAGCAGGAAGAACAGGCTGCTGCCCCAGATCCCAGCCACGTTGGACCGCCCTCCGGCGATGAGCGAGCCGCCGAGCACAACCACCGCGATCGAGTTGAGCAGGTAAGGCGAACCGAGGTCGAGGCTCGGCGAACTGAACGCGCCGAGCAGAACCCCGGTGATAGCGGCGAACACGGCCGCGATCACGTAGCTGGCGACGATCACCGTCCGCACCCGCAGGCCGGTGAGGCGGGCGGCCTGGACCTTCTGGCCGATGGCCTGAACCGAACGTCCGAACGAGGTGCGCATCAGCACGAACCCCGCTCCCACCGCGACCACGATGCAGATCAGGCCCAGCACAGACAAGCCGAGCACCCGGCTGCTGGTAAAGCTCACCAGGCCGGGGTCCGGGTCGGCGGTCATCGACCCCGAGTCGACCAGGACGGCGCTCTGGATGATCAGGCCGACCGACAGAGTGGCGATGATCGGCGGAACCCGCAGCGCGAGGATGACGAACGAGTTGATCGCCGCGACCACGAGGCCGATCGCGATCGCGGCCAGAAAGCCCAGGACGACGGAACCTTTCCCGTTCGCCATGACGCCGGTTGAGACGTACGCGGCCAGCGTGAGCGTGTTGGGAAGCGAGAGATCGATGTTCCCGTTGCCGAGGGTGATCACGACCATCTGGCCGATCCCGACCAGCACCAGGAACGGCACAAGCCCGAAGGTCGATGTCAGGGTGCCGCCGAACCCCCTGCCGGCCACGAAGCTGACCGCTATCCACGTGGCCAGCGCGGCGATGTAGGACCAAATCCAGGGGCGCCGTGACGGCCAGTCCCGGATGATCCCACGCCACGACCGCGGCGCCTGCGGCTGCCCCGTCGATCCGGCGGTCGCTGTCGTTCTGATCACGAATCACTCCGCTCGGTCAGGACCCGGCCGGCCAGCACCAGGATCAGCACGACTCCCTGGACGCCCGTCTGGTAGCTGGAGGAGACGTTGAGCAGCGAGAGCATCGAGGTCACCAGGGAGATGGCCAAGGCGCCGATCACCGCGCCAAAGGGCACCGCCCGCCCACCCGAGAACTGGCCGCCGCCGAGGATCACCGACGCCACCGTGAGCAGCGTGTAGTTCGCAGACGTCGTCGGGTCCCCGGCCGAGATGACGCCGGACAGCGCCAGGCCAGCCAGAATCGCGAACAGCGCCGCGAAGGCATAGGCCGCCATCCGGGCCTTGAGCACCGACCAGCCAGCTCGGCGCAGCGCATCCGGGTTCGAGCCGACCGCGCGGATGACGGCCCCGTAGGGCAGCCGAATGATCACCAGGTAGGCCGCCGTCCCGATCAGCGCGGCGAGGATCAGCGACATCGGCACCGGCAGCTCGTACCGGTTCGTCTGCAGCATCTTCAGGTTCATCAACGTGACCAGCCAGCCCGGGGCGGTGCCGCCCGGCGTCGGCAGCAGGGACAGGCCCAGGCCGAGCCAGACGAAAGAGGCGCCGAGCGTGACGATGATCGACGGGATCCCGCGCGTCTGGACAAGCACGGCCTGCCCGACATAGACGACGGCGATTCCGGCCAGCATGGCCACGGCGAGCAGCGGGTGACTGACCATCTGCACGGCGACGACGGCCGTTACCAGGCCGATCAGGTAGCCATTGCCGAGATCGATGTCCCCGACCGTGATGATGAACATCTGGGACACCGCCGCCAGGACCAGCGGTATGGCGGGCGACAGCAGGAGCCCCACGCCGTTGATGCTGAGCACGTCCGGCTCGATGACGGCGCAGACGATGAACATCGCGATCAGGGCGAGGCCCGGCAGGGCTTGGCCGAGGATCCACAACGGCCGGACTCCCCGGCCTCCGCCGAGGACGACAGCACGTGGCCGACGTGCCTCCAGTTTCACCGCCATCGTCAGCCCTTCTCGAACGAGACGCCGATGACCGCCTCCTCGGAGATCTCATCGGCGTGCAGTTCAGCGGAGATCCGGCCACCGGACATGACGTAGACCCGGTCGCACTCGCTGAGCTCGGCGTTCTCGGTCGTGAACCACAGAAAGCCGCGGCCTTTGGCCGCCTCGTCGCGCAACAGCTGGTAGACCTGCTGTTTCGTCTCGACATCAACGCCGCGGAACGGGTCATCGAGCAGAACCGTCCGGGATGCCGAGGCCAGGGCCCGGGCGATCAGGCTCTTCTGCTGGTTGCCGCCCGAGAGCGCACCGATGGGAGTGCCCGCGGTGCCGCGGATGGCCAGGCGTGCCAGCCAGCCGTCGACAATCTCTCGCTCCTTCGCGCGCTGGATGACACCGTGCGGCGCGGTCTCCGGCAGCACCCCGACGCCGATGTTCTCGGACAAGTTCCACAACGGGAAGATCCCCCGGGCCTGGCGGTCGCCGGTGACAAAGGACACGCCGCCGCGAAAACGCACCGCTCGCTTGCCGCGGCGGCTGCGCCACAGGTGACGCAGGAGTTCCTGCTGACCCTGCCCGTCGAGGCCGGAGAGGCCGACGATCTCGCCGGAACGGACCGTCAGGCTCACATCGCGCAGCCACTGATCCCGGACGCCGCGGACGGACAGCAGCTCTTCTCCGCTGTCCCCCGGCACGGAGGCCGCGCGGTCCGTGGCGGACACGCGGGCCACCCCTCCCATCACCGCCACGATGCGGTCGTGGTCGAGCTCCGTCGTCGGGTGCTCGGACACGATCCGGCCGTCCCGCATCACCACAACCCGGTCGGTGTGCCCGAGGACCTCGCGCAGCTTGTGCGTGATCAGCACCGTGGAGACGCCCCTGCTTCTCAGCCGCTTCAGGTACCGGAACAGGTTCGCGGCCTGCTCGGCAGCCAGCGCCGACGTCGGCTCGTCCAGGATGAGCAGCGAGAACGGGCCCGTCACTTCGAGCACGGCCTGCGCGATCTCCAGCATCTGCTGCTGGGCCAGGGAAAGCCGGCGCACCTCCTGCCGGACCGGAATCCGGTGGCCAGGAAAGACCTCGTCAAGGGTCTCCCTCAGGAGGCGACGGCTGCGGCGGCGCCATCCCCAGCCCGCCACGGCGGACGCGGCGATCACCACGTTCTCGAAGACCTTGAGCTCGGGGGCCAGCGACAGTTCCTGGTATGCGATGCGCACGCCGCGGGCACGTGACTCCTGCATCGAGTAGCCGGCCCCGGCCGCCGCGCCGTCGACGCTCACCGATCCGCTGTCCGGCTTGGTCAGCCCGACGATGATCCGCATCAGCGTGCTCTTGCCCGCTCCGTTGTGGCCGATCAGCCCGACGATCTCGCCCCGCGGGATCGTCAGGCTGACGTCGGCCAGGGCCCGGGTGACCCCGTACGTCTTCGAGATACCGCTTAGCTCGAGGACGTTCCCCTCGCCGCCATCCGCGCTCATGTCACGGCAGCGTGGTCGGGATCGGGGGCTGGGGCATCTCGTGGCCTTCTTCCTGGGCCTTTATCCCGGCGAGTGCCTGTGCCTGGGTCCACTGCCACGCGGCGGTGTCCGACACCGGTGTGACCGCGATCCACTTGTCCAGCGTCGCGTTGGTGATCACGATGTTCGGCGAGGTGAGCATCTTGGGCACCTTCGCGCCGCGCAGGATGTCCAGCGCCTCCCAGAGCGCGAACGCGGACTGACCTGGGTCCGGCCGCACCGAGACCGCCTGGAACTTCGGATTCTTGTCCACGAGCTGCTTCCACAGCGCCAGGTCGGTGCCGTCGTTGGCGAAGTTGCCGAACGGGACGGGCCGGCCGGCGGACTTGAAGGCCTCCAGCGCACCGTAGGTGCTGCCGCCCGTGATCACGCCCTGAATGGACGGCCAGCTCGGCAGCGCGGCCTGCACGGCCTGCTGTGTGATCGGGTTACTGGCCTCGCCCTGGACCTGGGCGATCACCTTGACGTCCGGGTGCTTGTCGATCTGTGCCATCTGCGCGTCGAAGATGGTCTTCTCTGGAGCCGAGCCGACCACGCCGCGGACCACGATCACGTTGCCCTTGCCGTGGATGGCGTTCAGCACGCCCTCCGCACCGAGCGCACCATATTGGGTCAGGTCGGCCTGCTCGTTGTACTCGCACGGCGCGCTGCCGATCGAGTCGAACGTGATGACGACGATCCCCGCGCTGCAGGCCTGCTCGATGACAGGGTCCAGCGCGGTCGGCGATGCCGAGTCGATCACGATCGCACTGGGCTTCTTCAGGATCAGCGACTTCATCGCGGCGATCTGCTCGGTGGGGGTGTTGTCCGCGGTGTTGCTGATGACGTAGCCCTTGATCAGGCCTTCCGCCTTCGCCTGCTGCGCTGTCTTCTGGAAGATCTTGACCATCGTCTGGCGCCAGGTGTTGCCGATAAACGAGTTCGACAACGCGATCGTGATGTCCTTGGACGGCGTCTTCTGCGGCCCGCTGCTCGCCGCGTCCGTCGAACTCTTCGCACATCCAGCCAGCGCCAGCCCCGCTACCACGGCGGGGGCGACAAGGGCGCACGCCGCTCTGCGGTGCCATGTTCTCGTCACTCTCATGCCCGACTCCTTGCACAGAAGGTCCACAAATCCGAGACCGGCTTTGGTAGACCGTATGCTGGCATGCCATCAGACGTCAACGTGTCATCAGGGAAAATTCTGGATTCCTTGTGATGAGCGGGACGCCTGCTTGTCTCGTGGGCGAGCGGCCGCCGCGCTACCCATCCACAGCGGCCGCACCGTCCCCGCCGTCGAGCTGCCGCCAGACCGCCCGCGACTCCTCGAGGTGCTCGACCATCGCCTTCTCCGCGCCGTCCGGGTCGTGTTCACGAATGCGCTGCAGGATCAGCCCATGGGCATCGATGGCCCGCCCCGCGCGGCCGGGCACCCGGGCGACGCGGCGCCGGATCTCCAGCAGGACCGGCTCGATTGAATCGAGCATGATCAGGAAGAGCGGGTTGTGCACGCTCTCCGCGATGGCCCGGTGGAACGCGACGTCCAGTGCGGGCGTGGCGTCGGGATCGTCGGCGTTAGCACAGAACTCCTCGTGGACGGCGGCCAGCCGGGCGATGTCGCCCTCCGAAGCCGAGGCCGCGGCGGTCCGCGCCACCCTGGTCTCGATCATCTCCCTGACGTCGTTGACCTGCTCGTAGGTCACGCCGTTGACCTGGCCCTTCATCCCCTGGACGTACAGGCGCAACGCCTCGCTGGCGCGCTCGACGTTGACACTGGCGACAGTAGCCCTGCTGCCGCTGTGCACATCGAGGACGCCCTTGGCGGCCAGCGAGCGCAGCGCCTCCCGCACCACGGTCCGGGATACGCCGAAGCGCAAGCCGAGGTCGCGTTCGGACGGCAGGCGGTCGCCCGGCTCCAGCGCCGAACTGGCGATGAGGCTGAGGATGCTGTTGGTCACTCTGTCGGAAAGGCTCGGTGTACGCTCAAGCACCTGATACGGAATCTTGTCATCGTGGCCCATGGCTGCCACCCCCTCGGCTATCCATGGTAGATGGCATACCGTCGGGCCGGAAACCATGAGTAATCCCGTGGCCTCCAGTTCCTGGCCGCAGGCCTGCGCCGGGCGATGCTGGCTGTGGAACGTCATCCGGATGCCACCCCGGGCCCCAGGCGCCGGGCGGGCCGCCCTCGCCGCATCCTCGCACCAGCGAGAGTGCCACACCAGAATCGGCCACTTCCCACCGGTCAGCGAAAATACGTAACGCACGGTCGGCAATACCGTAACGTCCAGCCTTTGAAAGCCGGATCGCCACTCGATCCTGGTAGCGTGGAGAGTGGGTGATCATGTTGCGCATCATCGGCAAGGCCACGTCTATTGCGTTGCTGTGCGTCACATGCGGATTCACGGCGGGGTGCGCTGACGCCGTAGATGCGGCAGCGCACGGGGTGCCCATGTTGCGGTAGCGAAAGGCAGCTCGAAACGGTTTTGCGCTTACGAGCTGGCCGTCCCAAGCTCGGCGCAGGCCGACGCGGTTAACCACTACTGGACGCCTCTGGCCCGCAGCGCCATGATGACCGTTGGCAAGGGCAAGATGGCGGTGACGGTCCCGAGGGAGCACCTCAGCCTGTCGCAGCGCCGGGCCCTGCAGTTGGCGGAGTGGGCCGAACGCGCATTCTCGCCGAAACCAAAACTGCTATGCGTGCATATTCCGGCACACGGAGCACCATCACACGCCGGTCCGGCGGCGACGTCGCCGAAATAACAGTTCGCTTCGGCTAAACCCACCGACGCGACTTTGATAACGCCACAACGCCCGCAAAATCGAAAACCACAGCCAGCCGGACCATTATCGTGTAAGCGATCGGGCTAAATCCGGGAGCGGATTCAGCCGTCGGCAGCCCAGCGGCTGGCAGTGCCCGGTTGGTGCTTGGCCACTGCCAGTGCCCCGCGTGCCCGGCGGCCGGCAGTGCCCGTCGGTGCTCGGCGATCGGCGATGGGCGGCACGCGCCGGTTCGCTGATCACGTCGCATGTTCCGCGGCAGGCACCTGAGCCGCAGCCCGGGCGTTTCCCTTCTGCGCCAGCACCAGTAGCTCGGCCCCTGCACGGCCGTTCAAGGGTCCCGATATTATGGGGCATTGTGACCGAAACCCCGCAGGTCCCGGCCGGTGTCGACCCCACCAAACCAAGCCCCGCCCGGATGTACGACTACGTGCTGGGCGGCAAGCACAACTTCCCGGTCGACCGCGAAGCCGCGGAGCGGGTCCGTGAGCGGGCTCCCGACCTGGAGGACGCGGCGTGGGTGAACCGCGCGTTCCATCAGCGTGCGGCCCGCTGGATGGCCGCCGAGCAGGGCATACGCCAGTTCGTTGACCTCGGCTCGGGCCTGCCCACGGAGGGCAACACGCACGGGACCGTGCAGCGCATCGCACCGGACGCGCACGTGGTCTACGTGGACATCGACCCGATGGTCCGCGCGTACGCCTGCGAGTTGCTCGCCCACGACGGGACCACCGCGGTCATCACCGCCGACTTGCGTGAGCCCGACACCGTGCTGGATGATCCGCAGCTGCGGCGGCTGATCAATTTCGGTGAGCCGGTCGGCTTGCTGGTGACGGCGGTGCTGCACTTCGTGTCCGACGAGCGGGATCCGTGGGGACTTGTGGCGCGGTATGCCGGCGCGCTCGCGCCCGGCAGTTACGTGGCGTTGTCACACGCGACCTACGATCGCCTGCCGCCCGCCCTGGTGCAGGCCAGCACCGAGGTGTACGCGCAGTCTGGCGCCGACTGGCATCCGCGGCCGCGAGCCGAGGTCGAGCGGCTCTTCGCCGGCCTGGAGATCGTGCCCCCGTACAAGGGAGCGGACCCAGCCGTCACCCATCTCGGTGTCTGGGGCGCCGAAGATCCTTCCGCCGCCGACAGCGACGGCTCCCACTGGTGGTACGGGGCGGTCGCCCGCCGTCCGTGACGCGGGGTCCCCAGTCAGCCGTCAGGCGGCTCGTCCGCGGCCGCCAGCCGGTCGTAGGCCGGGGCCAGCAGGCTGGTCAGGTCGGTGTCACGAACCTGTACCCGCGGCGGCTCGAACGTGCGCAGCAGCAGGTCGGGCGCTGCCGCGGGCACTGGGGGCAGCGTCCGCAGCCGCTGCACGCTCATGCCCGGTGACCAGAAGTCCGCGACACACTCGGCCAGCGGGCGGTCGGTGACGTCGATGAGCGGCCGCGCGGGTTCATCGTCCTCCCGCCCGGTCAGGCGCAGCGCGGCGAGCAGGTCGTCCCGGCCGCGGCCACGCCAGGCCAGGATGCCGAACGGGTCGAGGTCGAAGGCCTCGGCCAGCACGTAGCAGACCGCGGCCAGGTGCTTGCACGGCACGCCCCAGTCCGGGCAGGAGCAGGACATGCCCAGGTCCCGCGCGGACCGGGGGAACAGCGGGGTGCCGCAGTCCGAGAACACATCCTCGATCTCCGGTGGCATCTCCCCCGCCAGCAGCTTGGCCCGGAACAGCGCCTGCGCGGCGAGCGCCCGCTCCACCTTGCGCCACTGCGGCGTGGTCAGCGGCGTCACCTGGATCCGCACCGTGTACGGCTTCGGCCGCGACCCCTGTACCCGGGCGGTCACGTACCCGCATGAGATCTCGAAGCCGATGACCTGACCGCGGCGGGCATAGTTCCGGCCCCTGGCCAGCCGGCCGGACATGCCGAACGACTCCAGCACGTCGATGAACCGGCGCGACCACCACTGCTCCCCGATGGAGCCGCGCTTGCTACGCGCCTTGACGCCGCCCTCGACCTCGAGCGGCCGGGACGGCCCGAAGTCGCGCCAGTTCGTTTCGCGGTGCCCGTTCGGCTCGGTCACTCCGACACCGCCTCCGGCGACAGGCTCACGACCTGGCGCAGGTCGGCCGTTGACAGCTCGGTCAGCCAGCCTTCGCCGGTGCCGACGATCCGCTCCGCCAGCGCCTTCTTCTCCTCGATCATGGCGTCGATCCG
>Ga0335073_10003261_pt1 | contig 22573 bp, 21 predicted proteins | sample Lox_Sample_22_FD_207093 | JGI IMG/M metagenome (GOLD analysis project Ga0335073, IMG submission 207093) | Soil microbial communities from Loxahatchee National Wildlife Refuge, Florida, United States - Lox_Sample_2.2 | ecosystem: Environmental > Terrestrial > Soil > Wetlands | place: USA... | reverse complement strand
AATTCGTTGCGTCAAACGGCAATGGATCGCCGCGGCGCCGCGTGCGCAGTCTGCACTTTCTGGCCAATCGTCAGGAAGAGACGCCCGACGTGCGCCTCTCGCTCAATCGCGTCGGCGTCTCGCATGTGCGCCGTATCGTGCAGCTCGAGATCGACGGCACTCCGCGTGTTTTCAACGGCGAGTTTACGATGGTCGCCGACCTCTCGCCCGACAAGGCCGGCGTTCATATGTCGCGTTTCTCCGAGATTCTCGAGGAGGCGACGCTCGACGTGCTGGCTTCGTCGCCGCAGCCCGCGCGCATCGAGCGTTTGGTCGAAGCGATCGCACGTGAGATCGTGCGCAGCCACCGCGCGATTCGTGCCGACGTGCGGCTGCGCGCGGACTTCGGGCTCGAGCGCTGGACGCCCGTCTCGGGCAAACGCGGCGAGGAGATCTATACGCTGGTCGGCATCGCGCATGCCGACAAGGAGGGCACGCGCCGCGTGGTCGGCGTCGAGGCCGAGGGCATGACCGCTTGCCCCTGCGCGCAACTCATGATTCGCGAGCACTCGCTGCACCAGCTCATGGAGACGGGATTTTCGCAGACCGACGCGCAGCGCGCGCTCGACGCGTTGCCGGTGGCGACGCACAACCAGCGCGGACGCGGCGCGATCCTGCTCGGAGTCGACGACCGCTACGCCGATGCGGTGCGGGCCGAAGATTTGGTCGAGATCGTCGAGAGTTCGATGTCGAGCGAGACCTACGATCTGCTCAAGCGTCCCGACGAGTTCTTCATCGTGAACAAGGCGCATCACAATCCGAAGTTCGTGGAAGACGTCGTACGCGGCATACTCGCGCGCTCGCTCGACATGTATGCCGATCTTCCCGGCGACACGTTCGTCTTCGCGAGCCAAATCAACTACGAGTCGATCCACAAGCACGACGCCTTCGCCGAGGCGTTCGGCCTTTTCGGCGAGTTTCGTGAAGAGCTGCGCACCGGCAGCTACGTCACCGCGAAGACCGATCTGGCTTCGTGGCTGCACACGCGTCCCTCGCCCGTGCTCCTGGGCTAGGAGCGTGCCGCTGGGAGTGAGTTTCGAGCGCGAAATTCGCGAACAGCCCGACGTATGGGAAAGTCTCGCGCGCTCGGACGCCGCGCCGCGTCTCGCCGGCGCTTTGGAGGGCGAGATCGTTCTTACCGGGAGCGGCAGCTCGCTCTTCGCAGCCCAGCTGGGCGCGCTCGCACTGCGTCGCCGCGGCATCGGCGCGCACGCGCTTGCCGCAACCGAAGCACGCGACGACAATCATGCTTACCGCGAACGCGTGCTGGTGGCGGTATCGCAGAGCGGACGATCGGTCGACGTGCTTGCGGCGCTCGACGCACTGCATCCGCGGCGGACGATCGCGCTCACGAATGAGGTGCACTCACCGCTTGCCGAGCGCGCCGATCTCACGATCGATATCGGCGCCGGTCACGAGGTCGCGGTGCCTGCCAGCAAGAGCGTATCGTGCACGGTCGCGGTGCTGCTCACGGCCGCATCGCTTCTCGGCGGGAACCGGCGCGATCCGCAAGCGTTGATCGCCGCGGCGCGAGCGGTACGAACGTGGCTCGAGCGCGACGATGAGGCACTGGTGCGCGCTGCCGTCGCCATCGCCGCCCGTCACGACGTTGCCGTATTGGGTACGGATTATGGCGCGCCGATCGCGCGCGAGGCGGCGCTCAAGCTCAAGGAAGCGACGTACCTGCACGCCGAGGGATTCGAGGCCGGCGAGTTTCGTCACGGCAGTGCTGCGATGCTCGATCTGACCAGCGTGATCATCGGCATCGTGGATCGTGACGGCGCCGCGGTCGTCGAAAAGCCGCTGCGCGAGGCCAAGAAATCCGGTGCGCTGCGCTACGTCATCGGCACCGAGTCGATCGACGGCATTACGCGCCTGGGCCCGATCGTCGACGACGCGTTCAATACGCTCGCGTGGCTGACTGCCGCACAGATGCTCGCGCTGCACGTCGCTCGCGCGCGCGGCATCGACAGCGATCACCCGCGAGGTTTGACGAAATCGATCGCGAGCGAGTAAGTCTGGCGGGCGCCGTCGCGATCAATTGCATCGCGATGATCGGCATCGGCCCGTTACTCACGATTCCGCTCGTGCTCGGTTCGCTGCACGGCCCGCTCTCGCTCGCGGGATGGATCGGCGGCGCATTGCTCGCGCTTTGCGACGGATTGGTCTGGGCGGAGCTCGGCTCGGCGTATCCGCGCTCGGGCGGCACCTACGGCTATTTTCTCGGAATCTTCGGCTCGCGCGGCATCGGCCGCATGCTCGCGTTTTTGTTCGTATGGCAATTGATCTTCGTGACGCCGCTCACCATCGCGACCGGTTATATCGGCTTCGCGAACTATGCGGGCTACCTCGTTCCGGCGCTCGCGACCAATCCGCTCGCGCTCAAACTCGTCGCGGTTGCCGTCGGCATCGTCACGGTCGTCTCGCTTTATCGCGGCATCAAGGCCATCGAGAAGATCAGCATCATACTGGGCGTCTGCTCGGTCGTCGCACTGCTCTGCGTCACGGCGGCCTCGTTTGCGCGGTGGTCGCCGCACCTTGCGGCGCAGCTTGGACCCGGCGACGTGTGGGGCGGCTTGCGCGCGGGCCTTGGGCCGGCGCTCGTGATCGCGATGTACGATTACATGGGTTATTACGCCGCGAATCTCATCGCGGGCGAGGTCGCGGTGCCGCACCGTACGCTGCCGCGATCGATTCTGATCGCGATTGCGATCGTCGCGACGCTCTACATTACGATGCAGGCCGGCGTGCTGGGCGCAATTCCCTGGCAGCAGTTCGTGCCGCTTGCCGACGGAACGCTGCCGCCTCTCGGGCAGCATTTGAGTTCCGCCATCGTCGAACGCGTTGCCGGCGCGCCCGCAGCGATCGCGTTGACGGTGCTCATTCTGGTAACCGCCTTTGCCTCGACCTTCGCCGTTCTGCTCGGCGCCTCGCGCGTGCCGCAGGCGGCCGCACGCGACGGCAACTTCCCGCGCATCTTCGCGCACGAGAACAAACGCGAGAAGTTTCCCGACGTCTCGCTTGCCGTGATGGGCGGCGTCGCACTCATCGCATGCTTCTTTACCTTGGATCAAGTCATCAATGCCTTGACGGCGGGGATCGTCCTCACGCAAGGCATCGGACAGGTCGCCGTGCTCTTCGTGCTGCGGGCGCGCGGCGTGCGCGCGCCGTACCGCATGTGGCTCTTTCCGTTGCCGGCGATCGTCGCACTCGCCGGTTGGGTCTACATTTTCGCGAGTTCCGGAGTTCCGGCGATGCTCTTGGGCGTGCTCAGTATCGTGCTTGGAATGGGTGTCTATCGGCTCAGTGTGCTTCGAGCGCGGTGATGCGCTTGCCCAAGCTCGGATGCGACGCGAAGAGGAACTCGTACCATGCGGGCGGTTCCTCTTCGGCCAAGTTCTGATCGCGCAGGCGGCGAAACGCCGCCGCTCCGCTCGCGGAATCGCCCGTGGTCGCGAGCGCGAAACGATCGGCGGCCCACTCGCGCGAGCGCGAGAACGCGTTGACTGCGGGACGCGCGAGCAGCATCCCCGCGCCGAGCCAGGCGGTGATGCGCAACAGAAAGATGCTCGGCTGCGACCGGTCGCCGCGCATCGCGAAGGCGACGACGCCGAGCAGCGTTGCGGTCACGCCTTCGGCGACTCCGATCATCCGCCAGGTGTCGCGCGTGACGTAGTGACCGAGCTCGTGCGCCACCACGAAGGTTATCTCGCCGGGCTCGAAGGCGTCGATGAGCGTGTCGCCCAGCACGATGCGATGCGTCGAGCCGATACCGGCGACGAACGCGTTGGCTTTTTTCGTTTGGCGGCTCATATCCATGCGTAAGATCTCAGCGTCGCCGACGCCGAAGCGCGCTGCCAGCGCACGCAGCCGTTCTTCCAGCGGTCCGTGCAGCGGTTCGAATTTGTTGAAGAGCGGAAGCACGTAGACCGGCACGACGAGATTCGCGAGCACGAAGAGCGGCAGCACGCCCAGCGACGCGGCAAGCGGCCACAGTCGCGGAAAACGGCGGATCGCGAGGCCGCCGAGCAGCCCGAGGCCACCCGCAACGATCGTCGAGAGCGCCGTACCCTTTGCGTAATCGGCGAGGAACGCACGCGCGCTTTGCTCGCTCAGGCCGTAGCGCCGTTCGACGGCGTGATCCTCGACGAACTCGACCGGCAGCTCGCATACGCTCGAGAGAAGCGCCAGCGCACCGAAGAAGGCGCCCGGGCGGAGCCAACGGGGCAACGGCTCGACGCCCCGCTCGATCCGGGGCGCGAGCGGACCGTAGGCGAACGCGATGGTGGTAAGCGTCGAGCGCAGCATCCCGGTGAGCGCGAGCGCGCGCCGCGTTCGTCCGTAGGCCGCCGCGTCCTTTCGTGCCGGCGGCGGATCGCTGCGCAGCAAGCGAATCGCGGTGACCGCGCGCGCAGCAACGTAGCCGGCGCTTGCGCCGGCGATCAGTCCGAGAAGCAATTTTCGCACGCAGCCCAGTTCGCGTTAGCGCGTGCCCGGAACCTCGCACGACTCGAAGTCGAGGTCGTAGATGGCAAGCCCGTACGCGCCCGGCGATAGGCGCAAATCGTGTTGACCGTAGACGTGATTTTCGATGATGTGGTAGGCGCGGTCGACGTTCACGTCGACGTAGGACGTGCCGTTCGCGTCGTAGCGCACGTCGGGCCCGGCATCGTCGTGTGCAATCGGCTGGCCGTCTTGCGTCACCACGACGCGCCCGCCGGAGTTGCCGGGCGTCATCACCACCGTCACCTCGATCGCACGATACGAGAGATCGAAATAGCCGTTGCCGCCGCCGAACGCCACCGCTTGACGCGTCGCGTGCCAGAAGCCGTTCAGATCGATCGCACCGTCACGCCGCGTGCCGCCGGGATCGTGGTAGTCGAGATCGGTCGCGGGATTGCCGAAGGCGGGCGCGTCGGCGATCGGGGTGTGCTCGACCAAGATCTCCGGCGTATGCGGATAGCAAACCGCTCCGGGCTTGAGATAGTTGTCTTGCGGAAGCAGATCCATCACCGGCGGAAGCGTCAGCGACGGGTTTGCCGTTTTGAGCAGCGCTTGAATGTGCGCCTCCGTTTGCTGATAGTCGCCCTCGCCGTACACGGAGTCGACCATGACGCCGTTCTGATTGAAGAGCAGCTCGGTCGGCCATCCGGTCACGCCGTAGCGCTTCCAAATCGCGTAACTGCTGTCGACGGCGACGGGCCAGGTCACGTCGAGGCGTTTCGTCGCGGCCTCGACTTGCGCGGGTTGGGCCGAGAAACCGAATTCCGGCGCGTGAACGCCCACGATCACCAAACCGTCGCCGTGATAGCGCTTATACCATTCGCGCAAGTAGGGCAGGGTGCGCAGGCAGTTCAGGCAGGTGTATTCCCAAAAGTCGACCAGCACCACTTTGCCGCGTAAATCGTCAGGGTGCAGCGCGGGGCTGTTGATCCAGGCAGCGGCTCCGTCGAAGCTCTCCATCGGCATGCCCGATGAATAGCCGCAGAGCAGAAGAACCAGCAGCCCCAGAACGATCGTGCGCGTTGCCGTCTGCATGCAGTAACGTCCTCCAGGCCGCAACGCGCGGAGGCCCGGCGTCGTGACGAGCTAGGTGTGTGCTTGCACCGCGCTCAGGTCCGCGCGCAACGTCGGCAATGAGTTGCTTGCAAACGTTCGCAGCTGCGATCCGCCGCTGCTCGCTTCGTTCTCGAAGAGCGTGATGAGCGACGATAACGACTTCGCTTGGTCTGCCGTATATCCCGCGGCGTCGGTCGAGGCCTTGGGTGCATTCGTCGATACGCTGATGCCGTAGAAGGAGGCGAGTGAAACGAGCTGGTCGCCGATCGTGATTTCGTCGGACTGCACTTTCGTAGCGAGCGCTTTGACCCCGGCGCCGCCGCCCGATTCCGCCGCGTCGGCGTTCGATACGCCCTGAAGAAGTATCGCCATCGCGTGATGTGTGAAGGCGCCGTCGCCGGGCCCGACCGTATCGATCCCAGCTCCGAGAACTGCAACGCTGAGCACGCTCGAAAGCACCAGCGTTGCGGCCGATTGAGAAATTCGTAAATGCTTCATGGTGACTCCAGCGTGCGCTCGCCGCGGGAGAGACCCTGCGACTTTTCCCATAAATTCCGCTCAAATCGGCATCAGATGCTTGCTACCGCGGCGTATAATGGCGCTTATGTTGTTAGCGGTCGCCGTGTACTTTGTGCTTGGCCTGCTCTTTGGCTACTTGGGTGGCCTTTTTGGTATCGGCGGCGGCTTGATCGCCATTCCGGTGCTTGGGGTTTTCTTCGGATATTCGGAGCAGATCGCGCAAGGAACCGCGCTCGTGATGATCGTGCCCAACGTGCTGCTCGGACTCTGGAACTACTTTCACAAAGTCGGCATGGACATGCGTTTAGCCGTGACCATGGCCGTTTGCGCGGTGCCGTTCACGTTTTTCGGCGCGCGCTTCGCGACCGTGCTGCCGAGCGCACCGCTGCGCATCGCTTTCGCGATCTTTTTGGCTGCAATCGCCGCGGAGGTGGCGTGGCGCACGTTTGGCCCCAAGCGAAAGCAGGCTCCGCGCGTGCTGCCGTGGCCCTTTGCCTCCCTGGTCGGTGCGATCGGCGGAACGCTCTCAGGTTTCTTCAGCGTCGGCGGTGCTGTTTTCGCCGTGCCGGTGATGTCGCTGCTCTTCGGCTTGAGCCAAGTCGCGGCACAGGGCATGGGGCTTGCGCTGGTTGCGCCCGGAACCGTGGTGAGCATCGTTACCTATGCCGGCGCGCACGACGTCGATTGGGTCCCGGGAATTGCGCTCGCGCTTGGAGGCGCCGTCTCGGTGCCGCACGGCGTCAATCTGGCCAAACGCATGCCGGAGCGTGTGCTTCGCGCGCTTTTCTGCGGGCTGATGCTTGCGGCCGCGGTTGGCTTGGTACTGCGTTCCTTGAAGCTTTGAGCGCAGGCCAGGAATCGCGGCGAGCAGCGGCGCAGAGGGACCGCGATGAAGCTGTTCCTTGCGGTGTTGCTTGCCGCGAACGTGTTTGCGCCTTCGGGCATTCTGCAGGCGCCGCAAAAATTCGAGCGGCAGAAAGTCACCGTCGTCGGCCTGGTTGAGGGCATTTCGACGCGCCCGATTCAGGGCGGCGCGATCACGCAGATCGCGCTGTGCGACAGCCGGTGCATCAACGTCATCGAGTTCGCCAAGCCCGCCTTTTCGATCGGGCAGTCGCTGACGGTGAGCGGAACGTTTCACCAGATTTTTTCCAACGGCATCATCCAAGCGCGCAACGTCATCATCGTCAGCGCGCCCTAACCCTGAGGACCACCATGAAGCAGTTTGTTTCCCTCATCGTGTGCGTCGCGTGCGCTGCTTTCGCGAGCGCCCCTGTGCTCGCCGATGCACCGCTCGCGCCGTCGGCGGTCGTCGCTGCGGCGGCCACGTACGACACACAGACCATCACGGTCAGTGGAACGGTGAAGGACGTCAAAACGCGCAGCGGGAGGCGCGGTACGATCACGCAGTATCAACTCTGCGACACCGCATGCCTCAACGTCGTCCAGTTCGGCGACGATAGTACGGCGCCGCCGGTCGCCGAAGGTCAGACGCAGACGGTCACCGGCCGCTTTCGCGCGTCGGTCGAACGCGGTCCGATGAAGGCGCAGAACGTCCTCATGGTTGGGACGTTCCATCACGGCCCTTGAGGAATCAGAGCGAAAAGGCCGCGCTTTTTCGCGCAATGCACCAGCGCGAGCGGGCATTCATCATCCCCAACCCGTGGGACACCGGTTCCGCCAAACTACTGGAAGCGCTCGGCTTTGAAGCGCTCGCGACGACGAGCGCCGGTTTCGCACACTCGATCGGCAAGACCGACGGTGAGGTCGATCGCGCGACGATGCTCGCGCATTGCGCGGCACTGGTCGCCGCAACCGACGTCCCGGTGAGCGCGGATCTCGAGAACGGCTACGCCGACGATCCCGAAGGCGTCGCTGAAACGGTGCGCCTCGCCGCGGCGGCCGGGCTGGCCGGCTGTTCGATCGAGGATCTGCCGCTTGGACGCGAGGGCGGGCCATACGCACTCGAATTTGCCGCCGAGCGCATTCGCGCTGCCGCCGAGGCGGCGCACGCGCTGCCTTTCCCGTTCATGCTCACGGCGCGTGCGGAGAATTTTCTGGACGGGCGTCCCGATCTCGCCGACACGATTGCGCGCCTGCAAGCATTTCAAGAGGCCGGCGCCGACGCGCTCTATGCACCGGGACTACGCAAGAGAGAAGACATCGAGGCAGTCGTGCGCAGCGTCGATCGGCCGGTGAACATGCTCATGGGCTTGCAAGGCGTAGACTTCAGCCTGCGCGAGCTCTCGACGATGGGTATACGCCGGATCAGCGTCGGCTCGTCGCTCTCGCGCCTGGCGTACGATGCTGCGCTGCGTGCCGGCGCCGAGATGCACGATCGCGGGACCTTTACCTTCGCGCAGCAGCCTTAGACCAGCGAGATCGTTTCTTTCGGTTTGGGATGTGCGGCAAGCGCTGCCAGCAGCGCATCGGCGAGGGCGTCACAGACCGGATCGTCGATCTCCTCGACGCGCCCCTCGTCGGCGAGCGCGGCTTTACGCGGATCGATCGGAATGCGCGCGAAAACCGGCGCTTGCGCGAGTTCCGCAACGCGATCGGCATAGGAGGGCCCGAAGACGTCGTAGGTCACGCCGGTGTCGGGAGCGACGAAGTACGACATATTCTCGACGACCCCGAGGATCGGTTTCTTGAGCTGATGGACGAGGTTCGCGGCTTTGCGCACGATCATCGTCGCCAGCGCCTGCGGCATCGTGACGAGCACCACGCCGTCGACCGAAAGCGACTGCAGCACGGTGAGCGGCGCATCTGACGTACCCGGCGGCAGATCGATGAGGAGCACGTCGAGATCGCTCCAAAGCACTTGCTCGTAGAACTGACGGATCACGCCGGAGAGGATCGGGCCGCGCCAGATCATGGCCGTATCTTCTTTGTCGGTGAGCAGGTTCGAGCTCACGACTTCGATCGCGCTGCGCGAAACGGCAGGCACCATCAGCGGCTGCGGATTGCCCTGCGGCGTTTTCGGCGCGTTGGGATCGGCCTCGATCGCGAGCGGCGTGTGCAGGCCGAAGAGTTTCGGAATCGACGGACCGGTGATGTCGGCGTCGAGGACGCCGACGGAAAGATGTTTGCGCCGCAATCCGAGTGCGAGCAGCGCGGTGACGAGCGACTTGCCGACGCCGCCTTTGCCCGACATCACGGGGACGACGTGTTTGATCTTGGCGCGGCCGGTGAACGCGCCCGGAGCCCGGCGTGCGGGCGTACGATCTTCGTTTGCGATCAGCGGCACGAAACCGGAGAGCCGCGCTTGCGCCAGCGCGGCGACGATCGGTTCTGCACGCAGGCCGTGCGCCTTCGCGCCCTGCTCGATCGTTTCGTACTTGCTGACGCCGCACCCCGAGCAGCCCAGGCCGAACTGCGTGAGCACGTCGGCTGCGATGGGCAGCGAGGCGACTAACTCCTTGATGTTGCTTTGCGGGGTGATCTCGATCTCGATATGCGGCACGGGCTCCGGATTTCGCCGGAGCCCGTGGTTAGCCCTTACCGGTATCCGGCGGGCTGCTGCTGGTACGCTTTGCGCGCGGCGCGACAATCCGGGCAGCGCTTGGGCTTGTTCGTAAAGCCCTTGGTCGCGTAGAACTGCTGTTCGCCGGTCGTAAACGCGAACGGGCGTCCGCAGTCGATACAACTGAGCGTTTCATCTCTGTACATATAACGAGTCTCCTATCTATGAATTTGTCCTGGGCTTTTGACTCGTTAGTGCAACTATGGAAACGTAGACCGCGGAATACAAGAACCTGTAACGCTCGCTTCAACCACCAGAGGCGCGAAAAGGTTGCACGGCGAAAAGCGCCGTGCCATCGGAACGAAAAATATCAGCTTTCCCACGGGTAGGCTTTCTTCCATCGAACGCGCGCAGGCCGTGCTTGCGGGCGGCTGCGATTCGCCGGTGCGCTCCGGCTGGGGCGTCGGCGGACCCATGTTCGTGCAGGCGCGCGCCAGCGGTGCCTACGCATTCGACGAAGAGGGCCGCCGGTACGTCGATTACATCATGGCGTACGGGCCGCTGCTCTTCGGGCATACGCATCCCGCCCTGACCACCGGGCTCGACGAACTCGCACGGCACGGCTTCGTCTGGGGCACGACACATCCCGAAGAGATTCGCCTGGCCGAACGGATTCGCGGCTATCTGCCCTCGATGGAACGCATGCGCTTCGTAACGACCGGAACCGAGGCGATGATGAGCGCGATCCGTGTCGCGCGTGCGTTCACGCAGCGTTCGCTGATCCTGAAGTTTGCCGGCAACTATCACGGCCATTTCGATCTTGCGCTGCTCGACGCCGGCGCCTCGGCGCACACCTCGAATGCGGCAGCAAGCGGCATACCCGGTGGTGTGCTGCGCGACGTTGCCGTTGCGCGTTACAACGACCTCGCGAGCGTCGATGCGTTTCTGCGCGGCCGCGAGCACGAGCTCGCCGCGATCATCGTCGAGCCGATCGTCGGCAACATGGGATACGTCACGCCGGTCGAGGGTTTTCTCGAAGGGCTGCGCGAGCGAACCACGCGGTACGGCGCGCTGCTGATCTTCGACGAAGTCATCACCTGGCTGCGCTTCGGACTGCGTGGTGCGCAGGCGCGTGCCGGCGTCACGCCCGACATGACCGCGATCGGCAAGATCATGGGCGGCGGCGCGCCGATTGCGGCCTTCGGCGGACGCGAAGACGTGATGACCGCGCTTGCGCCGCAAGGCGGCACTTTCACCGGCGGCACGCACGGCGGCAACCCGTTCTGCGTCGGCATGGCGCACCGCGTGCTCGATCTGCTCGAGTCGCATCCGCAGTATTACGACGACATGCGCGAACGCGCCGAGCGGCTCGCAGACGGCATCCGCGCGATCTTCGCCCGGCGCGAGTTGCCGTACGCGGTCGTGCAGCACGAGTCGATCGTCGATTTCAAATTCCGAGCGGGCCCGCCCAATCGCAACTACGACGACGCGCGGGCCGCCGATAAAAAAGCATACGCCGCGTATTGGCATGCGATGCTCGAACGCGGCATGCTCTTGCCTCCCAGCCAAAACGAAGTGATGTTCGTTTCGACGGCGCACTCGACTGCCGACATCGATGCGACGATCGAGGCGATCGGGGCTGCACTGGAGAAGAACGGCTGATCCCATGAAGCATGCCTCTCTGCGTATTTGGTTCGCTGTTGCGGTGGCGGTGATCTCCGCTGCAATCGCCGATCCTCTCGTGGAGGCCGCCTCCAACGCCGGCTGGTTCGGCTCGGCGAATTTCACCGATCACTCCAACCTCGACGTGATTCCCGCGCTGCTCTCCGGGGCGATCTTGCTTGGAATCGCGCTCGTCCTGCGCGTCCGGCGCGAACTCTTGCGCGCGTCGAGCGAAGCGCTGCGAACGCACCTGGCGCGGCTGTTGCCGGCTGTCTTCATGCTTCAGCTCGGCGTACTCTTCGCGATGGAGACGATCGAACAAACGGTCGTTGCCGGCCGCGCGCTCGGCGGCTCGATCTGGCTCGGAGGTCCGGTCTGGTTCAGCCTGAGCGTGCATGCGCTCGTCTGTGTCGCGGTCGCCTTCGTGCTCGCGCGAGCCGTTCGTGCGTGCGCGCGCACGACGGTGCGCGTAATCCGCCGGCTGCGCGCGCTTGCGTTGCGAGCGTTGCACGGTCCCGCTCCGCTCGCGCTGCGCCGGCACGGTTCTCGCGCCGTCGACCGCTCCGCGCCGGCTCTACGCCGTGCCGGCAACCGCGCTCCTCCGTTCCAACTCGTTTGAGCTCGCGCCTGAAGGCGCATGAACGAGTACACGTACGTTGAGGAGTTTTTCATGTTTTCGAAAGTTCGCTGGGGGCGCGTAGCGCTCGTAGCCATTGCCGGGATCGCCGCGGTCATCTCGGGGTTTTTCATTTTTGGCGGGCGCCTTCAACACCAAGTGGTCGTCGAATCGACGCATCGGCTCTTTGGAACGAGTAAGGTGAATCTGCTCGTGCTCGGTTATCAAGACGACGAAGCCACGACCGATACAATCATCCTCGCGCACCTCGATGTCGACCGGCGCACGGCAACGCTGGTCTCGATTCCGCGCGACACCTGGGTCGCCATCCCCGGCAACGGGTATCAAAAGATCAATGCGGCCTATGCGTTCGGCGGCGCGAAGATGACTGCCCGGGTCGTGAGCACGTTATTGGGCGGTGTTCCGATCGACGCGATCGTCGCGTTGCAGCCCGAGGGAGCCGCACAAATCGTCGATGCGATGGGCGGGCTCAACGTCGACGTCGACGAGGACATGAATTACGATGACGACAACGGCGATTTGCACATTCATCTGAAGAAGGGCGAGCAGTATCTCACCGGCGGGCAAGTGGCGGGCTATCTGCGATTCCGTCACGACGCCGCGTCGGATTACGGACGGATGAAGCGGCAGCAGCAGGTACTCAAGCTCATGATGGATCAGCTCAGTCAGCCGCAGAATTGGGCGAAGCTCCCGCGGATTTTACAATTCGCACGCAAAGACGTGAAGACGACGCTGGGCAATCAACAGATGCTGGCGCTGCTGGAGATCTACCGCGACGTGCCGGAAGACGACATTCGCGCCTTTACGCTGCCGAGCAAGCCCGGATGGGTCGGCGACGCGTCGGTCGTCTTCGTCGACGCGCGTTGGGCGAAGCTCATCGGGAAGCTGCTCTTCCTGAAGACCGATCCTCCGCAAGACCAGATCGTGGTTGCAAATGCTACCGGCGATACCGATTTCGACAAGACGATCGTCGGCGCGCTGCGCGGCGGCGGATGGAACGTGCAGACGTCGATCGATCAACCAGCCAAACCGACGAGTGTCGTGGTCGGCGACTCACCGGCGGCGCAAGCGTTGGCGCAAGTCTTTGCGGCGCCGCTGCGCCCCGGGACGGGTTCGACGCTGTTGATCGGCTCAGACTTGACCCCGGACACCGAGTGACCGGGGCCGGAGGGTTCTATCGCGCGTGCGGCACGTAGCGCGAAGGCCGTGTCTTCATCAGGCGCTTCGCTAGCCCCACGCCGTGCTCCAGGTGATAGGTCATTGCCGTGAGGGCCGCAGCCGCCGTTGTAGCCGCCTTCGTAAAGTTACGCGTGCGCGCGCTTGCGGCGCTCAACGAGGTTTGCGTGATGTACGTGTACGTGTCCGAGAAGAGCGAATCGAAGGTGTTGTCCTGACCCGCGTACCACGAGATCGCCCCGCCGAGCTCGTAGTTGTAGGCCGTGAACCAATAGTAGTAGTAGGTATCGCCGTCAAACCAATCGTTGGTCTCTTGATTCTCGTTACATACCTCTCCGACGCCGTTGAGATAGTAATGCTTGACGGTCTCCTGCGTGTAGAAAGGCAGCCAGTTGTCCATCGGATCCGCGATGACGACGCTTTCATCTGCCTCGGTCAGCGGCGGGTTGCTCGCCGGGACGAGCCCTGCCGGGACCGCGCACATGGCGGGAAGCGCGGAGATCGCGCCCTCGTAGGTCATCGTATCCTGTACTAACGGGTTGGGTATCGTTCCATTGGCAAGGCCGATCGCTGCCCAAGGATTGGGCACCGCGGTCGGCGCCGGCGTCGGGACGATCGGATCCGGACCGTCGAACGTCCATGTCACCGGGATCATCGACGCTCCCGGGCTAGGCGCCGGAACCGAGACCGTGCCCTGGCCGTATTCGTTGTCTGTCGTGTAGGTCGCGTCGCCGGCGCTATCGACGGTCGTCGTCGCCGTACCCTCCGGCCAATAGTAGTCCGACTCGGACGTGTTGTCGGAATACGAGCCGTTTGACGCGTACACGTACGTGTCGGTATCGCCCTCGTCGTCGGAAAACTGCGTCGTGCACGCGCCCGATCCGCTCATCACGTTCCAACTCGACGGCATCGGGAAGAGCACGAGCTGCGCGTACGGTGATGCGCACGTTTGCACGAGGCCCTGGACTTCCAAGTCGAGCGCGTACTCGTAAAAGCCGTTGTCGGGATCGGAGTAGCCGAGCAATCCCAGCGCCGCGGCGCCGTTAGACGCCGACCATGCGTAATAAACCGTTGCTTCCGCTGAAAGATAGGCGAACGATCCCACCGCGCTGCTGTATTGCGAGCCGGTGACGGCAATTGCGTTCGTGACGCCGTCGAAGCTCTGTCCGGTCGCTATCGGGATGGGTGAGCTCGTGTAGGTGCTCCACCCTGGCGAGGGCTCGGCCGTAGCAACGACGCCGACTTGATAGTTATCGTAGCTCGTATATCCGAGCGAAATGGAACCGGACTGCGCGAGATAATTTGTCGTCGGCAAGAAACTTGCGCTCGTGACGTTCGATCCGCTGACGCCTGACGCGCTTGCACCGATCGTTGCCGCCGAGCTCAGCGTCCCGCCGTTGTAACTCAGAGTCGCGGTATCACTCGAAGATAGAAGTTCGCCTGCCGGCGGGCTGTCGCTGCCGGCGGTCGTGATCGACGTGGTGCCGCTCGTGTCCGAGTCGCTCAGCGTGATCGGGCTCGTGTAGGTACCGAGAATCGTGTTGCCGTTCGAGTCCTCGGCCTGCACGGTGATCGGCACGGAAACGCTCACGCCTTCGACGGTGGAGCCGACATTGACGACGATCTTCGTGACGGTGCCGCTCAGGGTGACGGGCGCGCTCACCGTCGTTCCGGCTGTGGTCGTGACCGAGACATTGCCTTCGGCGATGACCGTCGATCCGCTGTACGCGGTGACGGTGAAGATCAGTGTACCGACCGGTGCGCTGATGTTGAAATCGCACGAGAGCTGCCCGCTTACAGAAGTACACGCACTGTTCGACGTCGAGAGCGTCTCGGTCGTGGGCGTTCCGCTATACGACGTGCCATTGACCGACTCGATCGTGAACGTTACCGACGTCGCGTTAGAGGGCAGTACCACGTTGCGCTTGCGTGCGCCCGTCGACGGCGCCGGCACGACGACGAGGAAGGAGACATTCGACATGGCGCCTGACGACGAGGTCGGGGCGGCCGTTCCCGGCACCGCGACGGCGTAGGGGCCCCCGCTGCCGCCGTTACACGCGGCAAGCACCGCCGCCGCGAAGACAAAAACTGCGAATGTCAGACGGTTCTTCCACATGTGGACGCCCTCGCAACAAGTGAACGGTCGAATGCTGCCTGGCCGTTTCCGCGATCGCTCCGCCGCTACCTATCACGTGGAGCAGGCAAGCGACTATCTTTCGCGCACCGGCACGGGGTAACTGGCAAAACTTTGATGACCAGACGCATCAATGGCACGGACGCCGAGGATATAGTCGTCTTTGCTGACCGGGACCGTTGCTTCCAAAACGTTCCCCACGTTCGCAGCGTATTGCCACGCGGCGGCGCTCGTCGCTCGCCAGACGATTTCATACGAGACCGCGCCGATCGCGGGCTTCCATCGCAGCGTCGAGTCGTACCCCAGATGTTTGAGCACCATCTGCGCGCCCGGCGGCGCCTGCGGACCCAGCGCAAGCGCAGCCAGCGCGGCGATATTCGCCTGCGTCGCCTTCGCCATATAGTCGAAATCGATGTACTGCAGCAGATCGCCGTACTGCACGCCGTTTTCGACGCGCACGTCTTGATGTTGATGCGTGAAATTCTCATTGGGTTCCACGAAGCGGACCGCCGGATAGCCGTCGGCTTGGAACGACTCCTGGTCGCCGCCGCGCAGAAAGCGGTCGGCACGCCAGATTTGTTCGACGCTGAATCCCTCGACGTATTGCGGAACGATCGAGCCGACGAAGCGCGCGAGTTCGCGCGAAGGCGCGTCGTTCTCCGAACCGACGAGATTGACTTGCGAGGGATTTGCGCCGGCCGGTAGCGCTTCGCTGAAGACGCGGATCAGGTTGGGATCGTGCACGCCGTTCCCGCCGGTCGAATTACCGATGATGTCGTTGTTCAAATCGCCGGCGACGGTAACGCCTCGAGCCTTGAGCTCGTCGGCAAAATGCTGCGAACCCCATAAGCCCAGCTCCTCGCCGTCGAAGACCGCGAAGATGATCGTTCCGCGGAAGTGGTGCGGCGCCATGATGCGCGCGGCTTCCAGCACCGCCGAGGTCCCCGATCCGTTGTCGTCGGCGCCCGGCGCTTCGCGCGTGCCGTTGGTGCAGTCGCCGTTACAGTCGTCGTAGTGACTCGACATCACGTAGACCAGTCCGGGCTCGTCGCCGCGAAGCGTCGCGATGATGCTGGATTCCTGCACTGCGCGCGGCGTGCGCGGAGTTTTCGCCTGCACGTAATTGTCGAGCGCGACAGTCATCCGGCCGCCGCTCGTCTTCGCGATCGATTCGAACTGCGTGCGAATCCAGTCGCGCGCGCCGAAGACGCCGCGCACCGGTGTTGACGCCGTTTCGGAGAAATCGTTGCGCGTGAAGAAACCGACGAGCTTCGTGTCGGTAGCACGCAGACGCTCGGCGCTGACTTGTGCGACCATCGCGGAGATCTGCGGGTCGATCGGGGCGGGGCTCGGCGTCGCATAAGCGAGGACGGCTGCGAGCAGGGCGGCAAAGCAGGCAGAAAAGCTCATACCCGCCGGTTTTTACGAGAGAGCCGTGCGTTCCTGATCGGCGGGCGACGTATCGCGCCGAAAGCGCCCGAGCGTCACGATCGTGCCGCAGCCCGGCATGCTCTCGACGTCGCAGAGATCGACGCAGCGCTGCATGATTGGGATGCCGCGCCCTCGCTCGGCGTAGGCATCGGGAAGCGGGGTGAAGCCGGCGGGCGTTTCGTGGAAGCCGCGGCCGTCGTCGACGACCCGTGCCGAGATCAAGTGCGCGTCGATTTCAACCGTCACGCCGATGTCGTTTTTTGGCTCGCCGTGCTCGATCGCGTTTGCCAGCGCCTCTCCCACCGCGAAAAGCATCGCGTCCCGGTCTCCTTGTGTTACGCCGTGCAACGCCGCAAAGGAGACGAGTGCGTCGCGGACGGTAGCTGCATGGCGGCCGTCGGGCGGAATTCGTATGACGAGTGTGGGTTTTTCGGGCACGTTCGTGAGAGATTCTACCGCAACGCGAAGGGCACGAAACGCGCGCGGTGCAAGAGAGCGCCATGCCGAATTCCGCACCGACCCCCGAGGAAGTAAGCGCCCTGACCGAGCGTGCTCGCCACACGCGCGTGCGCATCGCAACCGATAAGGGCGACATCGTTTTCACGTTCTTCCCCGACGACGCGCCGGTGCACACCGCCGCGTTCATGAAGCTCGCCGAAGAGGGCTTTTACGACGGGCTCACCTTTCACCGGGTCGAACCCGGCTTCGTCATTCAGGGCGGCGACCCGGACGGCGACGGCACGGGCGGCCCCGGTTATCGTTTGAAAGCCGAGTTCAACGACCGGCCGCACGTGCGCGGCACGGTGGCGATGGCGCGCTCGTCCAATCCGGACTCCGCCGGTTCGCAGTTCTACATCTGTTTGGGCGACGCACGCTTTCTCGACAAGAACTACACGGTCTTCGGCCAGATGACCGAAGGTTTCGACACGCTCGACGCCATCCGCCGCGGCGACAAAATGAACTTGGTGACGCTCGAGGATGAGCCGTAGAGGCCTACGGGATCACGTGACCGATCTTGCCTGCGCCGTTCTCCGTAAACCATAGGCTGCCGTCGGGACCGACGGTGATCTCTTGCGGGTAAGCGTCTGCGGTCGGGATCGGGAAGGTCGTCACGCTATGCGTAGCGAGCGATACCTCGCCGATCGTGTTCGTGCCGGGATCCACGAACCACATTGCGTTGTCTGCACCCGCAACGATACCGAGCGGCGTTGCATTCGATGCAAGCGCGATCTGATTGATCGTACCCGGACTCGACGGGTTGAACCATCCAATGAACGGGGCGCCCGATCCGTAGGCCGTGAAGTAAATATTGCCGTCGCTTCCATAGGCGATGTATTGCGCGTTGTCGCCGTTTGGAACGACGGTTTCGGTCGGTGAGCTGCACGACGCAATGGAGCATCCGCCGACGTAGCCGTTTTCGGCGAACCAGACCTCGTCCGTCGGGGCGTAGGTCACTTGCGACGGCGTGCCGCTCGGCTCGAAAGGCAATCGCGTGAACTGCCCGCCCATATCGACGGTAAAAATACCGCCGCTGGTCTCGTCGGCGAGAATCAACGTGCCGTCGTAGGGATTGCTCGCGAGACCCGCCGGCGTGATCGTCGAGGCCGTATACGGATATTCCGCGATTGCGCCGCTCGTCGTTACGCGGTCGACGCCGCCGACGCTCAGTCCGCCGACCTCCTGATCGCTCACCCAGAGCGCACCATCCGAGCCGCTTGCGACGTCGAAGAGATAATCTTCACCGATGGTATAGCTGTAGAGGTTGGAACCGGGCGAATTCGGGTTGATCGCGTAGAGCGTCGAGGTGCCCTGGTCGGTGAACCAGATGTTCCCGTCGGGTCCTTTGGTGATGCCGTAGGGTTCGTCGTAGCCGCCGTATTCCGCGATCGTCGTACCGTTGACGCCGACCGTACCGGTGACCGGCGTGTTCGAGACCCCAAGCACGAGCGTCGTCCCGCCTGAGTCGGCGATCGCGAGTGAACACCCGCTCGCGCTGGGGCTCGAGCCTGCGGTTACGGTCAAACTCGCCGCGGCGCCGCTCCCGCTAACCGAACCGATCGTTGCAATATTCGTGCATCCGGAGAGGCTTGCCGCATACGTACGCGTGCCGCCCGCCTCGCCGAAATTCAGTTGCAGCGACGGCCCGTTCAACGCGACTGCGGTGACTGCACTGCCGCCGACCGCAGCGATCAGCGGGGCAACGGTGGAGGATTGCGAACTCACGCCGCTCGCGCTCAGAACGATCGTAAACGAATAGCCGGGCGGGCCGCCTCCGCTGTAATTCAGCGTCACCGAATCACTCGACTGCGTGACCTGCACGCTGCTGCTCGCTGCTCCGCCGTTGAGGGAGAGGCTCGCAAAACCGCTGCCGCCGCTTTCGGTCACTGCGACCGTGATCGGATTGGCGTACGGGTCATTCGCTCCGGTGGTAATCGGATTGTCGCCGAAGTCGGTCGGCGCGATCACGACGACGGCGTGCTGCACTTGCCCGTTGGCAGGCAGCGAGCCCGAGGGCAGCGTTGCACCGAAGCTCGCGACTTCACCGCCCACGTAGACGGGCACGCTGGTCGTCGTGCCTGCGATCACGTCGATCGTACTCGTACCGATGCCTAGAATCGCCGCGCCGCTCGGAATCGCGTCGTTGACCGGCGCTTCGTTATAGATCGTCACGGTGAAAACGTCGCTGCCGACCGGGACGGTGAGCGTGGCGGTACAGGTGCGGGAACCTCCGCTGCCGGTGCACGCGCTCGAACTCGGCGAAAGATCGAGGACGGCGCTCACGGCAGCCGAGCCTTGCGTCACCGCGATATCCGCGCCTTGCGCGGAGGCAGAGATGTATGCTGGACGGCGTGCGCCGCTCGACCCGCCATTCGAGGGTACGACCAGCGAGATCGTAACTTTCTGCGTCATCGCGGACGCGCCGTTGTTGGAAATGCTCGGCGCGACGCTGCTGCCGCCGCCGCCGCACGCGGCGAACGCCAAGATCGCGAGCGGCGCAAAGCGGCGCGCGTTCACCGCGACACCTGCACGAGCGTCGAGGTGCCGTCGAAGACCATATACACCAAGCCGTTTGAGGCCGTGCCGATCGCACCGGCTTGCGATCCAAACGGCCCGTTGACGTCGGTGGCCATGACGATGTTCGCGGGCGAAACGTTGGTATCCATCCGGCCGATGCCGATCTGTCCGTAGAGCATGTAGTCGAACCACACGATGCCGGGCTGTGCGTTGTCCGGCATGAGGTAGTACGGCGTCGCATTGCTCGGGAGCGTAAGGATCGCGGGGCCGCTTGCGGGCGAGGCCGGATTGATCTCCATGATCATGGGGTTCGACGAATTGACCTGCGTTACGAAGATACCGTTCGAATTGGCAAGCACGTCGAACGGAGGCCCGCTGTTCAGACTATACGGGCCCGCAAGCGAACTGCACCCCGCCGGACATTCGTAGAGCCCGTTCGCGACGTTATCGACGACCCAGATGTTTCCGCTCGCGTCGGCGACGACGCCGGCCGTCGGCGTGTCGTCGAATCCGGCGTACGTCTGGTAGGTGAAGGTTTGCGTGTCGAGCGCAGCAAGCGTCGTTCCGCTCGCATACCACAAGGTGGTGACGTTGCCGTTCGTCACGCTCGCCATCGCGCTGCCGTTTGCGAGCGGCACGCTCGGGCCGACCGTGGCCAAGGAGGTGCTCGCGCCGTTGATGGTTCCGGCCAGCGTCAGCGAGCCCGCTAGGCTCAACAGCTGATTTGGCGAGCCGGTATAGCCCGTCGAAATGCCGCCGCGCACCGGATTGGTCGCCGTTCCGTTATAGAGCGTCGTCGCCGACGACCCCGAACCGGCATAGTAGTCGATGCCGCCGAAGTTCTTGTCGAACGAGTAATACACGCCGCCGCTGGTGTCGAACGCGATTCCGCCGTGATAGCTGTTGAGCGCCGAGAGATTCCCGTCGGTGATCGACGTGAACGACGGGTAGATCGCACTGAGCGGCACGCTCGCGCTCGCGACGCCTGCATACGAGGAGCTGACCGATACGTTGACGTTGAACGTACCGGACGTGTTCAAGACGCCGCTCGGTGCGTACGTATACTGCACGCCAGTTGCGCTCGGCGCCGTGATGCTGCCGGTCGAGAGCGTAAGCGCCCCGTAGAGATTGTTATCGACGGCGAAGCTCAACGTGATCGGGTTGCCGCTTGGATCGACGAAGCCGTTGCTCACGATGACGTCGTTGTCGGCGTCGAGTGCATAGACACCGATGGTGCCGGTGCTCGGAATGAGTTGATGGAGCGCCGCGGGCGTCAAGTCGAGCGAAACGGAGGCGAGTACGCTCGAGAGCGTCGCGCTCACGCTTGCGGCGGCGCCGGCTACGATTGCGACCGAGGGATCGATGCCCCAGCCCAGCTGCTCGGCTCCCCCGGGAATCGTACCGCCGGCCGGCGGTGCCTGATCCCAGGTCGTGATGATGAAATCGTCTGTCCCGGCCGGCGCGGTGACGGAGAACGAGCAGGTGCGATTGCCGTAGGAATCAGATGCGGCACACGTCGATCCGCTCGAGGTCGAGGGTTCGATGTTCGCGGCGGTCGACGCGAGCGGCGTGCCGCTGTCGTCGCCGGCGCTCAAAACTTGCACTTGTGCGCCGGCCGTGTTTTGCGCGATGGTGAAGATGCGTCGCAGCGCCGCGGTGCGAGCGCTCGCGGCTCCCGGTACGCGCATCGTGATGGTAACGTTGACCTTCGCTTTGGCGGGCGTCTGTACGCTGGTCTTCGGGAGCACGCCCGAAGCGCCGCCGCTGCAAGCAGTGAGCAGGGCGATGGCAAGAGAGAGCCCCATCCATCGCGGCATCGCCTGCCCCTTCTACGTCAGAGGTCCGATCTTCCCGCCAGGTTGTACGAAAGCCGCGCGAGGCGGTGAAACGCCGTGTAGATTTGCGGATATTCCGTCAGCCATTTGCTGTAGACGGTCAAAACATAGGGCGAGTCCCCGAAGGGCTGTACGATGGCGATATCGCTGCGGCTGCCGTCGAGTTCGCCGGTCTTGTTCGCGACGGCAACGCCGGCGGGCAGGCCGGCCGGAATCTTGTTGCGGTCGGTCTGGTGCAACATGATATCGATCATGGTTTTGCAGTGCCCGGGCGAGCAAATCGTCGCGATCTCCTCGCGCGCGCCGCTCGCGATGGCGTAGAGCAGTTTTGCCATATCCGCGGGCGTCGTGACGTTGTCGTTGTGGCGTACGATCGCGGCGAAATCCATGAAGTGACGCGCCAGGCGAGTTTGGGTCATGTCGAGTTTCTCGGCAAGTGCGTTGATCTTCGGCATGCCGAGAAAGTTCATGATGTAATTACTCGCGGTGTTGTCGCTAAGCGTGATCATGGGGACGATCAGTTCGCGCACCGTGAACCGCGCGCCGTCGGGCTGCTGCGACATGAAGTCGGAACCCCCGATCAGCTCGCTGCGGTGCGTCGTGATACGTTGCGCAAGCGTTCCCGGGCGGCGCTCCTCCTCTACGAACGCCGTCGCCATGATCAGTGTCTTGATCGTCGATGCCGCCGGAAAGACGACGTCCTCATTGAACGCGAAAACCGGCGGCGTATCGGCCAGCGTGCGGCAGTACGCGCCCACGATACCCGGAACCGCGCGCACGATCGCTTCGACATGCTTGAACGGCGATGCAGCGGCGCGAAGAGGAAGCGCGCCAAAAGCGGCGGTCGCGGCGAGAAATACGCCCCGATTCACGATCCCGTTCCCTGATAGTGACGCAGACCGGTGCGCCAAAAGAAGTAGGCAACCGCGAGCCACGCCAAACCGATCGCCGGCGTCAGCAGACCCACGGCCGGATTGAGATGCAATCCCGTCTCGGCCTTCTGCAAGAAATACGTCGCCGGAAAGTAGTTCATGAAGGCGAAGGGGAAGACGAAAGCGAGCACGATGCGCACGCCGCGCGTATAGATGCTGATCGGATAGCGG
>Ga0335073_10003260_pt1 | contig 22575 bp, 9 predicted proteins | sample Lox_Sample_22_FD_207093 | JGI IMG/M metagenome (GOLD analysis project Ga0335073, IMG submission 207093) | Soil microbial communities from Loxahatchee National Wildlife Refuge, Florida, United States - Lox_Sample_2.2 | ecosystem: Environmental > Terrestrial > Soil > Wetlands | place: USA: Florida... | reverse complement strand
GTCTCACCCAAATGTCGTCCGCTCTGAATTCCTGATCCCTGTTCCTGATCCCTTATACTCATCCCAAGCCTATGCTGACCCGTGCCTTGCTTGCCTCTCTGGCGGTCGCCGTGCCCGCCTTTCTCTGCGCACAAAACCCAGCCAAGCCTTCCCCGAAGATGACGACCAAACTCACTCCCGCACAAGTTGAACGCTCTGCCATCATCATCGACACGCATGCCGACACGCCGCAACGCATGGTGGACGAGAACTACGATCTTGCCGATCCGTTGAATGGCGGCAACTGGAATCTCGAGTCCGCGGAGAAGGGGAATCTCGGTGCCGAGTTCTTCTCCATATGGGTCGACCCCGGACCGAACCAGGGGCATTTCGCCCGCCGCACTCTCATTCTTATCGACGCCGTCAAGCAGCAAGTCGCGAAGCACTCCGACAAGATGATGTTCGTGACGTCTCCCGAGGGAATCGAACTGGCGCACCGCGAGCACAAGATCGCCGCACTTATGGGCATTGAAGGCGGTCATTCGATCGAGGACTCAATCGCGCTGCTGCGGCAGTTTTACGCGCTGGGTGTTCGCTACATGACGCTTACCTGGTCCAATTCGAACGGCTGGGCCGACTCATCAGGCGACATCGACAATCCAAACGTTCCTCACACCAGGGAAGGACTCAGCGAATTCGGCAAGGACGTCGTCTACGAAATGAACCGTCTCGGAATGATGGTCGACATTTCCCACGTCTCCGACCGCACCTTCTACCGTACCCTCGTCATCACCCGCGCTCCCGTCATCGCCTCGCACTCGGGCGCTCGCGCGCTTTGTGACGCACCGCGCAACATGACCGATGACATGCTCCGCGCCGTCGCCAACTCCGGCGGTCCCGGCTCCAAGGGCGGTGTCGTACAGGTGAACTTCTACTCTGCGTTCGTCTCGCAGAAGTATCGCGATGCGCAGAAAGCCTTGCAGCCCGAAGTCAATAAGGCTGTCCAGGAACTCAAAGACAAATACAAGGCGGAAGACAAGGAAGCACCGTCAAAGGAGATCGAAGATCTCCAGCGCAAATACGCAGATAGCATTCCGCGCCCGCCGCTCTCTGACCTCATCGATCAGATCGACCACATCGCCAAGGTGGCGGGCGTCGACCACGTCGGTCTCGGCTCTGACTTCGACGGCGTCAGCGGCCAGCTTCCCGAAGGCATCGACTCGCCTGGGGACATTCCGAAAATCACTGCGGCATTGATGGAACGTGGCTACTCCGCCGAAGACTGCCGCAAAATCCTCGGCGGCAATTTGCTCCGCGTCTTCCGCGAAGTCGAGCAGGTCAGCAAGCAACTCCAGGCCGAGAATCGCCCGCGCATCACGGAGAAGCAGCCCTTCGAAAAACCGCAGAAATAGCCCGGCATCCTTCCATCACAAACCTTGCCATTGGTTGAAGTGCGTAGGCTATACTTAGCCACACCAAAGATCCCCACACGGAGAGATCGAATGCAAACGATGCGTCTGCTGGGCGTTGCCGCGCTTGCGGTAACCCTGTCCCCTTGGTGTACCAAACTCCATGCCGATGACGAGAATGTCCAGAAAAAGGCCGACACAACTACTGAGAAGGCCCCACCCAGTGAGATAACGACCCAGGGCGCAATCGACGCCGGCGGTCAGCACATCGTGTATAGCGCGATTACCGGCATCATTGCCGTCGGTGGGTCAGATGCCCAGGATGCGCAGCTTGGGACTGACGGCAAGCCATTGCCTGGCAGCCAGCTCGCCATCTCCGCCCCCAAAGAAGAGAAGGACGCACAGCCTGTGGCGCGCATGTCCTACGTTGCGTACTTAAAAAAGGACGCACCGGCTGAAAACCGGCCGATCACGTTCTTCTACAACGGCGGTCCCGGAAGTTCAACGGTGTGGCTGCATATGGGTTCCCTTGGTCCCAAGCATGTGGTCACCAGCGGCGATCAGCATCTTCCCGCCGCGCCATACAAGCTGGTTGACAACGCCAACTCCTTGCTCGACGTCAGCGATCTCGTCTTCGTCGATGCGCCAGGCACCGGCTTCGGCAGGCTGATCGGAAAAGATCCTGAAAAGGCCTTCTGGGGCGTGGAGGAAGATGGAGGCGCATTCGCACGCTTTATCGCGCGATTCATCACCAAATACAGCCGTTGGAATTCGCCCAAATTCATCTTTGGCGAGAGCTACGGAACCACCCGATCCGCTGTGCTGTCGAAGATGCTGGAAGATCGCTCGATCGATCTGAACGGCGTGATCCTGCTGTCGCAGATATTCAATTTCAGCAGCGATATCGACGGGGCCAATTTGAATCCCGGTATCGACCTGCCCTATGTGTTAGCGCTTCCAACCTACGCGGCCACGGCTTGGTACCACAAAAAGGTCTCTCCGCGACCCGAGACCATCGAGCCGTTTCTGAAAGAGGTCGAAGATTTCGCTATCGGGGAGTATTCGCGCGCCCTTGCCCTCGGCACCGACCTGCCCGAAACCGAAAAACAGGCTGTCGCCGAGAAGCTGCACTTCTATACCGGCCTGCCTGTCGCCTACCTGCTGAAGGCCAATCTACGCGTGAATGGCGGCCAGTTCGAAAAATCGTTTGCCGATGATCTGGACCTCACAATTGGCAGACTCGACACCCGCTTCACCGGACCCAGCCTCAATCCATTAAGCGAAGGCGCCGACTACGACCCGCAAAGCACCGCAATCTCCTCGGCCTACGTCTCCTTATTCAACGACTACGTGCGCCACGATCTGAAATACGGCACCGACCAGACTTACTTGCCTGAGATTGTGCCGGAAGGTCCCGTACATTGGGACTTTAAACACGGAGATAGCCTCACCTTGAATGTCTCGAACGATCTTGCCGACGCCATGAAACAGAATCCTCGGCTCAAAGTCATGGTGAACGGCGGCTACTACGACCTTGCTACACCGTTCTACGCGGCCGAATATGAGGACAAGCACCTGCCCATTTCTCAGGATTTGGCCAAGAACATTCAATATGCGTGGTACGAATCGGGACACATGGTCTATGTGAACGACGAGAGCCTGAAACAACTGCATGATCGTGTGGCGGCGTTTGAGAAAAGCGCGTTAACTACCAGGTAGTTGTGATGGCCATTCAAAACAGCAACGCCGCGCATATTGCGCGGCGTTGACTCACCCAGACTGATCTTGAGAGCCTACTTGCCCTTGCTCGCGCTTCCCGCTCCGCTATTCAGGCTCTTCTTCTGAGTCGTTGCCCTCGCAGGTCTTTTTTGTGCGTGCAAAACATGCCTTGTGTGGCTGGGAGAGACCGTGGCCAGGCCGGACGGGGGCTGGGTCTGCACCGGATTCAGCACGGGATCCCGACGCTCAGTCGCGTGCGATGACGTCGCGGCAAGAAAAAGAACCAAGGCAACTACTGCAGCGCAGTAAAAAATAAGTCGGCCCTTCATGGAGAGCTCCGTTGGAAATTTTTCCATCGGCAGGATTATTGCCTGTTTCCTGCTCGACGGTGTTAGTAAATCAATTCCGGAGGTCACTGTACATACAACCTGGGCAGTGCCGGCTACCACGAAAGTGCAGCTTCTTCTGAGCTTCGAGGTTACGCAACTACAACGGCGGTAATCAGCACCATGACGGCGATGATGTGGAAAACAATCCGTGGGTTCAAGGCGGAAACCTCCATTGCTGGCGCTACGGTCAGGGCCGCCGACCCGAAGTAGGTGAGGAGCGGTCGCGCGGCTCCGGCTGATCCCACCAGTAAGCGCCGTTTCGTCACTCCGGTAAATACCACTTATCGCCCACGTGGAGCTCGCAATGGCCGTCTCTGCATTTGTCAAGAGCGAGATTCAATAGCTTGCCCGTAACTAGCTGACTTTACGCAATAAAAACTTCTTGTCGTTTTGCAGGTAATATTGCCTCTTTTTCGGACAATGGGAACCGAAAGGAAAAGCCGCAATGAATGGAACAGAGGAATCCGCTGAACTCGATAAACAGCTGGTCGCAGCAAACCACGCCCTTGCTGCTTGTACCGAAACATGGGTGCGTGTACACCAGGAAGCGCTCAAGAACAACCGAAGCAGCTACGAAGCCGGCCAAACAGCATCGGCCGCTTATCTTCAGGCTCTGCCTACCTTGTCTGGAGTTGAAAACATCCGGGCTTTCATCGCCTGCGTCGCGCACGGGTTGGCCATCGGAGTCATTGAAGGCTCGCGCGCATCACGCCTGCTCTACGCGGCCCAGATCGCCAAAAGTGTGCTCAAGGAGCCTGTCAAAACCCGTCCAGCTTCCTCGTAGGTTCGAGCGAACACATACCCCACCCCCCGGTATTACTACGCATTTCCTTCGTTGTCCCTTCGTAACCGGATTGGCGGAGTCAAAGATTCACTGAGGTTCCGCCCCAGCTCTCGGGCTCGATATCGGCGATGGTCTCGGTAAAGTCCCAACGATGCCCATGGAAGTCCTGCGCGTTGTACTGGCGCTCGCCGTACATGTGGTCCGTTGGCTCGTCCAGGATGATCGCTCCGGCGGCGCGTGCGCGCTCGCAATGGCCGAGAGCATCTTCGATCCGCACCTGGATGATGTGCGACCGGTCGGGTTTCTCGTTGCCCTCGGCGACGGTGAGGCAGCCCGCGCCGGCGCGCATCTGGATGCGGTGATTGGCGATGCGCAGTCGAACCGTGAATCCGAAGGCCTTCGCCAGCCATTCGGCGGCCGCGCTGGGATCCGGATAGATGAGGACGGGAATGACAGGGCAGGGTGGAACGGATCGATTGGTGCGCATGAGAACCTCGCGACGTGCGAGGCCAGATTAGCAGGGAAGATTCGCGGTTTCCCGCCCGTTAGCAGGGTGTCATCCTGGGGGAGCAGTTTTTCGGCAGAGAGAAGGATCCGCTTTTGCTTCCTGGCGCCTCGAGCCTCAGTGCGCCTCAGCCGTATCGCCTGTTGCGGCGCGCGCCGTATCGGTCCGCTTGTCGAGCATGGCAATCACTTTGTAGGTTTCGGTCTCGGACTTCTTGCCGTCGGTGCCCACAGGCCAGGTCAGTTTGGCCGTCTGCCCAGCGAAGTCCGCTTCCACCTGCTTCACCATCGGCATTCCGCAGTTGCGCCGATTGATGTACTCGCCTTTGGAGGAATAGCGGTTCTGGCAATTCACCAGGGCGACGCGGCCGTCGGGCAGGAGGAGTGACAGCGTGGTGCCTACGACCAGGTAGGTAGGAGTTCCATTGGCACCGTTGGCATCCATCTGCGGGCAGTTGGCCGGATCGGGATCCAGCAGGCAGGCGCCCGTGATGTCCGACTCGGGGCCTGTGTATCCGGGAATGATGGCGATGTAGCGGTTGTCGCTATCCTGACGGTAAAGCACACTCGCTTCAACCTTTTGCGCCGAAGCCGATTGAACTGAAAATGCAAGAGATAAAGCAGCGAGCCCGAGTGCCAGCCAGGGGGATTTGCGCATATATGCCTCTATACGGGACTTTATCTATAACTCTACGAACAATTAGACGCCATTTCACCTCAAAAGTCGCGGAGGATTCTCTGAGGTAACGTGACACAAGGGAAAGGCGAAGTCTCGCTCCGCAAATCGCATACTGCCTCAATCTCCAGCACTTAGCTGCCGGAAAGCACCGAACGTCGCAGGCGTCTTGATGCCCGGAGAAGGGGCGTTCATGCTGGGACAAGGTTAGAACGTGGGTGGTCATCCTGAGGGCACGGAGCCCCAGCGTAGTCTTCAGCTTGGGGTGGCAAGCAGAGGAGCTGCTTTTGCACTCAGGCATCGAAGGTCCCGATTTTAAGTCCCGACTTCATAACTGTGCGAGCAATTTCGCCCTCGTTTTCAACCGCCGTTTCGATATCGCCATCGCCGCTAAAATTGAAGTAGGCCATGGCAGAATTCACCCACCTCCATCTCCACACTGAATACTCCCTTCTTGACGGTGCCTGCGACGTCCACAAGCTCATTGATCGCGTGGCGGCGCTGGGGCAGAAGTCTGTTGCCATGACGGACCACGGCAACATCTACGGAGCGGTGCACTTCTTCAATGCGGCCAAGGCCAAGGGCATCAAGCCGATCCTGGGGTGCGAACTTTACGTCTGCAAGGCCGAGGACCACAGGGCCGACTCGCCCAACGATCAATACAACCACTTGCTGGTACTGGCAGAAAACGAAGAGGGCTATCGCAACCTGATCCGGCTGACCAGCGAAGCCAGCCTGCACGGCTTCTACCGCAAACCTCGGGTAAGCAAAAAATTCCTCGCCGAAAACGCGAAGGGTTTGATCGGCTTCTCCGGCTGCCTGAGCGGCGAACTGTGCGAAGAGCTGCTGGCAGGGAACTACGAAAGGGCCAAGGGTGTTGCCTCGCAGTACCAGGACATCTTCGGGCGCAATAATTTCTATCTGGAAATCCAGGACCAGGGACTCGAAGCCGAAAAGAAAATCCAGTCCGGCCTCTTCCAGCTCGAGAAAGACCTCGACATCCCGCTGGTCCTGACCAACGACTCGCACTACCTCTGCGGCGAGGACTCGCACGCACACGACGTGATGCTCTGCGTGCAGACCGGCGCGAAGATCCACGATACCGATCGCCTCCGCTTCGACTCCGATCAGTTCTTCGTCAAATCCGCAGACGAGATGGCGCGCATTTTCCCCGATTCGCCCGGCGTCACGCAACGGACCATGGAGATCGCGGAGCGCTGCAACTTCAAGCTGCACCCCGTCGACAATCCATTCCCGGAATTCGCTGTTCCACCCGGCCAGACCATTGACAGCTACTTCGAACAGGTTTGCCGCGAGGGTCTTAAAAAGCGCCTCGACACCTCCGTGCGGCAACTGGAGCTGCGCGGCGTACGCCGGTCGACCCCCGGGGAGTACGAGACCCGGCTCAACTACGAGATCGACATCATCAAGCAGATGAAGTACTCGGGCTACTTCCTCATCGTCTGGGATTTCATCAAATATGCGCGCGATCACGGCATCCCTGTGGGCCCGGGCCGCGGTTCGGCGACCGGCTCACTCGTTGCCTATTGCATGGAGATCACCAACATCGATCCGATGCAGAACGTGCTGCTCTTCGAGCGCTTCCTCAATCCCGAACGCGTTACCATGCCCGACGTCGACGTGGATTTCTGCCAGAACCGCCGCGGCGAAGTCATTGAATACGTTACGCGCAAATACGGCCGGGAGCAGGTCGCGCAGATCATCACCTTCAACACCATGGCCGCGAAGGCTTCCATCAAGGATTGCGGTCGTGCCATGGACATGCCGTATGGCGACGTCGATCGCATCGCCAAGCTCGTGCCCGCCACTGTCGGCATGACCCTCGAAAAGGCACTGGAAGAGTCGCCCGAGCTCAGTAAGGCTTATGAGAATGACAAGCAGGTGCGCGAACTGATCGATACCGCAAAGAAACTCGAAGGCCTTGTGCGCGGCGCGGGCGTACATGCTTCCGCGGTGGTGATTTCGCCTCGTCCGCTCACCGAACTGGTGCCGCTGAATCGCACTAAGAACGACGAAGTTGTGACCGCCTACGACATGAAGGCCGTCGAGAAGATGGGCCTTCTCAAGATGGACTTTTTGGGCCTGGCCACCCTCACGGTGATCACCGACGCAGTCAAGCTGATCGAGCAGACGCGTGGCGAAACGCTCGATATCGAGATGATCCCCATCGATGATCCGGAGACGTTTCAGAAGGTCTTTCACACGGCGCTCACCTCCGGCGTGTTCCAGTTTGAATCCTCGGGGATGCGCGACATTCTGCGCCGATACAAGCCGGACACAGTCGAGGAACTCACCCAGTTGAATGCGCTTTACCGTCCCGGCCCGATGGACATGATCGATGACTTCATCGAGCGAAAGTGGGGCCGCAAGAAAGTCGAATACCTGCTGCCCCCGCTTGAGACCATCCTGAAAGATTCGCTGGGTGTCATCGTGTATCAGGAACAGGTGATGCGGATCGCGAACGTTCTCGCCAGCTACTCGCTCGGCGAGGCCGACCTGCTGCGGCGCGCGATGGGAAAGAAAGATCCCGCGGCCATGGCGAAGCAACGCGATCGCTTTATGGAGGGTGCGGCAAAGCTGGGACATCCGAAGGCTGCCGCCGAAGAGATCTTCGACCAGATGGCGAAGTTCTCTGGATACGGCTTCAACAAGTCCCACTCGGCAGCCTATGCGTGGGTTGCCTACCAAACCGCATATTTGAAGACGCATTACCCGGTCGAATTCATGGCCGCGCTGCTGACGTCGGAAACCTCGAAGCCGGACAACGTAGTCAAGTACATCGGCGAATGCAAAGAACTCAACATTCGCGTGTTGCCGCCGGACGTGCAGGTTTCAGGGGCGCAGTTTACGCCTGTGATCACTCCCGAAGGAGATGCCATCCGCTTCGGTCTCGCCGCGGTGAAAAACGTGGGCGGCAATGCGATCGAATCAATCATCAAGGCCCGTTCCGAGGTTGGTGGCACCTTCAAGAGCCTCTGGGAGTTCTGCGAAAGGGTCGATCTTCGCGTCATGAACAAGCGGGTGATCGAATCGCTGATCAAGGCTGGCGCTCTTGATTCGCTGGGCAAGAGAAAGCGGCTTACTGACTCCATCGATAAAGCAATGGAGCGCGCGCAGAAGGCCCAGAAGGATGCCGCTCAGGGCCAGGCCGGTCTCTTCGGCCTGTTCGACGATGCGCCCATGCATCGAAAAAGCGAGGACGACCTTTCCGACGGCGCCGACTGGGAAGAAAGCGATCGCCTTAGCAACGAAAAGGAAGTGCTTGGATTCTTCGTCTCCGGTCATCCCCTGGACAAATACGCCGACAAGATCAAGAACCTCGCCGGCGTAGTGTCAACGGCCGAAGCACTCGAGCGAAAACCGCCCGAGCGCCGCTGGGGGAAGGAAGCAGATCCAGCGGATGAGATCCAGGTAGCAGGCATCATTCACGGATTCCGTGTGCAGAAGAGCAAGCGCGATGGAAAGCTCTACGCCACGGGATCGCTGGAAGATGCTACCGGAAAGATCGAATTAATCAGTTTCGCCCGCGATTACGAGCGGCTCATGGAGCAGTGGAAGATTCAGGCGCCGGTTCTGATTCGCGGCACGCTGATGGGAGAAGAGGATTCGGCCCCGAAGATCTCGGTGAGCGCGATTCAGGCGTTGGAAGATGTCAAGGTGAAGCTGCCGGCAGGTGTGCGCATTCGAATCAGTCTCGATCGCGCGACTGAGCAAATGCTGGCGGGCCTGAAGAGCGCGGCAGAGGCTGCACCCGGGCCGGGCAAGGTGATGATCCACCTGCAGAAGAAGGGCGAGTACGAAGTGATCCTCGAGCCCGAGCACATGAGCGTCGCCGCAGATCGTTGCTGGATTGAGCGCGTCGAGGAACTGACAGGCAAAGGAACCGTTCTGCCGGTCGGCTGACGCATGTTTGTGACTTGAGTCAGCCTGGTCAATTTGCTTCGACCCGGTCTACGGATCGTTATATTCTTAGGTGGTCCCCCCGGTCTCAGCTATCAAGGCTGAAGATTACCCCTCTGGGTACAATCTGTTTGTCTGGTATGGAAAATGGCCCGAAACTTCCGGCGAATGACCAGTCTGCAACTGCGGTGAGTAGCAGCGCGGACAACGCCCGCCCGGGGGAAACGCTGGTGCCGCCTTCACGTTCTGAGCCCCCGGTCGAGCTACCGCCGTATTCCGACCAGACAATGGTTCCACCTTCTCGCTCCGATGGAGCGACAATCGCCGGGGCAGGTGGACCTCCCGAGACGAAGGCAGTTGCTCGCACCCAGGTGACCGGTAGAGGGGCCGACGCTGAACCTGAGCTGCAGCCAGGGACCGTTCTCGCCAACCGTTACGAAATTCTGAACGTGCTCGGCACGGGAGGGATGGGCGCGGTCTACAAGGCGAAAGACCTGGAGCTGGATCGCCTGGTGGCGCTGAAGGTGATCCGACCTGAATTGGCGCGGAATGCCGCTGTTGTGGAGCGATTCAAGCAGGAACTGCGCCTTTCGCACAAGGTCACGCACCGGAACGTGGTGCGCCTCTATGACCTGTCGGAAGATGCCGGAATGCGCTTTGTCACCATGGAACTGGTGGCGGGGCGCGACCTGCGAAGCATCCTCGAGGAACGCGGGAAACTGCCGGCAGAGGAAGCAGTGGACATCTTCCAGCAGATTTGTCTGGCCCTGGAGGCCGCACATGGAGTGGGTATCCTTCACCGCGATCTGAAACCGCAGAACGTGATGCGGGAAGATACCGGGCGTGTGGTGGTGATGGACTTCGGGCTCGCGCGCATGATCGACAACAAAGATGGGATGACGCAGACAGGCGCGCTGGTGGGAACGCTCGACTACATGTCGCCCGAACAGGCACTGGGCAAGGAGCTGGATCAGCGATCAGACATTTTCGCTGTGGGACTGATCGCCTATGAGATGCTGACCGGCTGGATGCCTTTTCGAGCGGAGAGCATGGTTGCGAGTCTGCTGAAGCGGACGCAACAGCGGGCCGTACCGTTGTCCGACGTCGACAAGAACATTCCCGGAACTTTGAGCACCATTATTGCCAAGTGTCTTGAGAAGGATCCTGCGGACCGGTACCAGAGGGCAGAGGAGCTTGAGGCAGATATTCGGTTATGGAAGAGCACAGGGAAGGTTTCGGCGTCCTCAGTACGATTGAAGATGATCCGACTCCGTGAGCTTCCCTGGCCGCGACTTGCGATCACAGGCGCGCTTGTTGTGGTAATCGCCGCAGGTGTCTCCTGGTTCGTCATCAGCAGACAGCAATCTGCAAAGCCGGCGCCGCATGGCCCAGTTTCCGTGCTGGTTGGCGACTTCGCGAATCTCACCGGTGACCCGCTTCTGGATAACACGCTGGAGCCGATGGTGGGTCTGGCTCTGGAAGGAGCCAGCTTCGTCAACGTCTTTGGCCGCATGGATGCGCGCAAGCTGGCCGAAAAACTGCCCCATCCGACCGATAAGCTCGACGAGCAGTCGGCGCGGCTCGTCGCCATCAACCAGGGCGTCAGCTCCGTGATCACCGGCGAAATCAGTTTGCGGGGAGACGAGTACGACGTTTCGGCGATGGCTCTGGATGCAGTGACTGGCAAGGTGCTTGCGAAATCGGAGATCACTGTCAGCAATAAGAATGACATTGTGGGCAGCATTCCCAGGTTAGTGGTACCTATCCGCAAAGCCCTCGGCGACGCTACTCCGGCGTCGAAGCAGTTCGAAGAGGTCGCCGGCGGATTCAAGGCCGCGTCCCTGGAAGCTGTTCACGAGGAATCCATCGGCATGGATGAGATGTTTGCCGGCAAGTTCCAGGAGGCGTTCGATGCCTTCCAGAAAGCGACACAACTGGATCCCAAGTTTGCTCCCCCGTACACCGGCATGGCGGCCATGGACAAGAACCTGGGCAAACAAGAAGATGCCATGAAGTATATGAAATTGGCCATGGAACACGTCGATACCATGACTGAACGGGAACAATACCGTGACCGCGGCTTGTATTACCTGACCACGGGCGACTGGCAGGGTTGTGTCCAGCAATATACGCAACTCGTCACTCGCTATCCCGCTGATCGCATCGGCCAGAACAATCTCGCCGAATGCTATACCCAACTGCGTAATGCCCCGAAGGCGCTGGAAGCCGCGAAAAAGGAAGTGGAGATTGTTCCCAAAGGAGTTGGGCAGAGGCTGAACCTCGCGTTCGTCAGTGCTTTTGCCGGGGATTTCGCGGCGGGCGAAAAAGAGGCTCGCACTGCACTTTCATTGAATCCCTCGTCCGCATTGGGATATTTTGTGCTGGGGGAAGCCCAGCTCGGACAGGGGCAGATCGACAATGCGGACGCAAGTTTCAAGAAGGCCGAGACTTTTGGTCCGGTTTTCGCATCGATGGCAAACGCGGGACTCGCAGATCTCGCTGCTTATCAGGATAAGCATGCTGAGGCAGAGAGCATCCTCAAGCAAGGAGCGGCGGCCGATTCGGATGCCAAGAATACTGACAGTGAAGCCAGGAAATATGTTGCGCTGGGAAACATCGAGGAAGCTCAAGGCAAACATGCGGCGGCGCTCGCCGATACGAGCAAAGGATTGGCAATCACCCAGAGTACCTCGCTTGACTTCCTTGCGGCGCGGACTAACGTTGATGCTGGCGAGATTGCCAAAGCGCAAAAGCTGGGAACCACTCTCTCTTCTGCGCTCACAAACGAGTCGCAGGCTTACGGCAAGATCATTGCTGGCCTGATCGCACTGAAGAAGAAAGACAACAACGAAGCGATCCGCCAGATCAAAGCCGCGAATGGCCTTCTCGACACCTGGATCGGCCATTTCGACCTTGGGCGTGCCTTCCTTGAGGCGGGCGCGTTCACCGAGGCGGACGCCGAATTCGACGAGTGCATCAAGCGGCGCGGCGAAGCGATCGAGCTGTTTGACGATAATGTGCCGACTTACGAGTACTTCCCGCCCGTGTACTACTACGAGGGCCGGGCGCGAGAGGGAATGAAGAGCGTGGGGTTCGCAGATTTCTACAGGTCGTATCTAGCCATTCGCGGACAGTCGTCAGACGATCCGCTGGTCATCGATATCCGCCACCGTCTCGGACAATAGACGGCAGCGGAATCGAGGTCTCCCAAACATCACTGGTTTTGTATCCGCAGCGGATTTTGATCAGGAGCTACTGCTGACCAGTCCCGGAGAGAAACACCGTTTGCGGGCTGTTGTTGGCCGTATCGGTGATCACGATCTTTGCCGACTCGGCCGTTGCATATAGCGGTGTGAAGGTAACACTGATGGTGCAACTGGATGTAAATCCGCTTGCCGTCCTGGGGCAGTTGTCTGATTCATGAAAGTCAGGTGCATTGGTTCCCGAGACTGCAATGCTCGAGATCGTAAACCCACTCGCATAGTTGTTCGTAAGAACAGCAGTCAACGGAGTGCCGGCCGGGGCGCCCAATATTTGTGTTCCGAAGTTCAGGCTGCTTGGCGCGACGCTGACCTGAGCCACAGTAGGCACGACGCCCGAAGTGGCGCTGAAGTACCCGTCCGTTGCACCGAACGTCGCATCCGCTTTGTAGGTTTCCGGTACGCCTGCGGGATCGGTGCCATAAGCATCCGCCGAACCATCCTCGCCATTCACGCCCAGAACATTGTTATTGGTCGAGGTCGCGTAGGTCTCGCTGAATGACGTGTAGACCTCCGCGTTCCACTGCCATTGCAGGGTAATACCCGGCGTATCGGTTGAGAACGACGCAGACCACGTCACGTTCTGTATGCCTGCCGGGAAGGCGACAGGCACCGGGAAGGCGACGCCTGTCACGAACGTGTTGCCAGTCAGGTTTGTACTGGCGATGCTTGTGCTCCAGCGATTGTTGGTCAGGTCATACGAGGTGGATTTACTGCCCGACACTGTTGAGTCGAGCGTGACGACGGCATTCGGTACCGGCACGGTGTATTGAGTCCCAGCGGCAGTGAATTTGATGGTGCCGTTCGTGAGGTAGAGTTTCACCTGCTGACCCGACGGCAGGCCCTTCACGTTGTTCACCACGGCCGAGAACCAGATCGTTCTTCCTTGTGGAATACTGGGCAGGTTTGTGTCGTAGTGAATCAGAGTGCCGCCGCTGCTGGTTACGGTGCTTCCGGTAATCGATCCGAAGAAGTCCGTTCCCCCGCTCAGGTTGACAGGCGCGTTCGGTGCAAACACTGCGGCGTAGGCATATGCTCCTCCCAGGAGATTCAGTGCTTGAGAACCTCCGTATTTGAACTGGAGATTGCCTGCAATTCCGCTTGTATTCTCCATGCCGCCGCCCGTGAAGTCCAGCACCGCACTGCTGCCGCTGAGAGAAGTACCGGCCAGATTCACGATTGCCGGGCCGGAATTTACCTGCAGCAGGCTGCCGCCACCGATCTTCAGGCTATTAAAGTAGTAGGTTCCAGCGCTGAGGTAGACAGTTGTGCCGCCGCTCGCTGTCACGTTGCCATATTCGCCCGGCGCCAGGTTGACGGCCCTGCTTCCGGCGCTGCTGCATCCCGTCATACCCGACGGGCATGAGCCGCTGATGGTCTGATTCGTTGTCGGCGGAGCAGGATTCGCTGCAAGAGGCGCGGGATAGTTGAGAGGACCGTTCAGAGCAACGAGACCTCCGGTGACACTCGCGCCGCCGCTGGTTGTGAGACCGGTGACAGCGCTCGCGCTGCATTTCCCTGTTGTCAGAACATTCGCTGCCGCCGAACCGTAAATCGTGCTTCCGCCGCCAATGGTGATATTGCCATTGGTGCCGACGTTGCCGCCGCTGTTCTGTTTCGACGAAGAGTAAGCGCCCAGTGAGGAATTGAAGCTGTTGATGCTACTGCCCCCGCTTACCGTAATCGCGCCGCAGCCATTCGAATTCGAGAAGACCGCGTCAGTGAAGACCGAAGTTCCTGCAATGGAACTCAACCCGGAACCGGTGAGCGACACGAACTGTTGCGCCCCCGTTCCGTTTTCATCGTTGTCCGTGATCTGTAATGTGGCCATCTCCACGCCGGTGTCAGACGGGGCGAAGGTCACTGTGATGGTGCAGCTGTTGCTTCCCGTGTAGGAGAGGCTCGTGGGACAGTTATTGGTTTCAGTGAAGTCTCCCATGTTGGGACCGGTGAACGTAAAGCTGCCGCTTGGGAGAGACAAGTTGGCATCACCCGCGTTGGTCAGCATGATGGTCGCGCTACTCTTCTGGCCCACGTTGATATTTCCGAACGAAAGCGATACAGGATTCAGGCTGACCACCGGCACCGGCGAGACGGACTGTGTTACTCCTGAGGTCTTGCTACCACTTTGGCTGCTTGGATAGTAGTTGCCGAATCCATCGCCGTTGGCCCCCGCATCACCGCTATAGCTCACAGTGATGGCGTTTGCTCCCGACCCCAGGCTGCTGCTGCTGAACATGGCCTGGCTGGCGCATGGTGCGGTGCTGCATGGCAGCACCGGAGCCAGGTTTGCAGTTCCAATCGACGTGCCGTTATCAAAGAACGTGATGGTACCGGTTGGCGCCGCTCCCAGGCTTGAAGGAGAGTTGTCTACAACGGTAGCCGTGAATGTCACCTCTTGCATGTAGTTGGAGTTATTGCCCGACGACGATGAGGCAACTGTTGTCGCTGTCGTGGCAGGAGTCACGACCATGGTGCCATTGACGTAATAGAAGGAGTAGTTCGCCGCCGCCAAGGTGCCTGTCGACACCGTAATCGGATAGCTGCCGACATTGCCCAATGGGGTAGCAGTTGTGGAGAGCGCCGGTGCTCCGGTAACCGCCGTGGCAATTGAGTCATTGTTGACTAACGGGCCAAACGTATAAGTTAGCCCTGGCAGCGGAACCCCATAGACTTCGGTAAAGCTATTCGCCGCTACCGTCAGCGGAGCCGCGGCAATGTTGAACGACTGCGTTACCGACGCGGCGCTGTAGTTATTGCTTGCCGGTGCCGTCGCGGTAATCGTGCAAAGGCCGGCCCCTTTTACGCTGCCCGTCGCGTTATTGGTCGTCGAGTTCACTGTGCACGGTCCGTTTGCGGGAGCCGAGAAGTTGACGGGCAGACCAGACGGAGTTGCAGACGCGCTGACCGAGAATCCGCTGCTGCCATATTGCACGTTCGGAGCAGTCCCAAAAATGATGCTCTGCGACTGCGTGGTGGAACCCTGAGGCAGAATCATGAATGTTCCCGACACAGGACTGGCCGCGCTATAAGCGGGTGGCGTTGTCGCTGTGGTGCTGTCGCCCCCTTGCGACGCGATAACCGTGCAGCTTCCGGTACTCGACATGGTGATGGTTGCCGAGGACTGGCCTGGATTGGTCGTTGTGTTCAGTGTCGAGGTCCCAGCCGAGCAAGGCCCGCTCGTGCTGAAACTCACAAGCTGCATATTCGCTGAGCCGTTCGTCTCTGCAGTCGCGGTAACCGTGATCGTCGTAGGCTGCGTTGGACCCTGAAGCACCACCGAACTCGGCAACGGGCCGAGAACGATTGCCTGGTTCAGAGTAACGACTGCCGGAGCCGAAGGTACGCTTGTTCGCGGCGTCGTGCCGGGCGTGTCTGGCACGAGTGTCGTCGCGATCGTGTAGATGAGTTTTCCATTTGCGGGTACTGAAGGTGGATTTGTGTCGGTGAAGGTCGTTGCCGGCGCGGTCGGTGTTGTCGCTGGCGGGATTATTACGCCGCTCACGCTACCAATCACAGTTGGCCCGGCCACCACGTTGTTGCTGGAGTCAAGCACGCTGCGGGTAATGGTGTAGGTCTGGACCACGCCGAACGCCGGCGCCATCCAACTCACCTGGTAGCTGTTGCCCAAGGCCGCATAAGTGGGAGCGGCCGGCGGGTAAACCACCGAGTTCGCGGTCATGTAATCCAGCTCATTCGTAGTGGATCCGGCGCCGCCCATCGTAACAGTGCCGCCGCCACCGCTGCTGAGGCTGTAGTTTCCGGCGCCGCCCAGCGTCACGTTGCCGCCCAGGCCGGAGACGACACCCGCGCCGCCCATAGTCACATTGCCAGCGCCGCCCATCGTAATCGTGCCGCCCTGGGTCATCGTGATGACGCTGCCTGCGCCACCCATGGTGATGGTCCCTGCGCCGCCCATCGTGATGTTGCCCGCGCCGCCCATCGTGACAGTCCCTGCGCCGCCCATGGTGACGTTGCCGCCTTGGCTACCGAAGGAGACACTGCCTCCAGCGCCACCCATGGTGATGGTCCCTGCGCCGCCCATGGTCACATTGCCTGCTCCGCCCATGGTGACCGTGCCGGCGCCACCCATAGTGACCGTGCCGCCTTGTGTCGAGGTGAAGGTAATGGTCGCATTGGGGCCCAGGTTAGCGAAGTAACCCGCCGGCTCCGACACTCCGCCGATGACGGCAGGCGATCCGAGAGTGATCGGGCCGCCTGCTCCTCCCATCGTGACATTGCCCGCGCCACCCATGGTGATGGTGCCGCCTTGTGACGAGAAGGTGATGTTGCCCGCGCCGCCCATGGTGACATTGCCTGCTCCGCCCATGGTGATGGTGCCTGCGCCGCCCAGCGTGACGTTGCCCGCGCCGCCCATGGTTACCGTGCCACCCAGACCGCCGAAGGTGACGCTGCCGCCTGCTCCACCCATCGTGACGTTGCCTGCGCCGCCCATCGTGATGGTTCCTGCACCGCCCATCGTGACTGTGCCGCCGACCCCAACTGTGACCGAACTATTGGCCGCCAGAGAGAGACTGGCGCCGGTGCCGACCGTCAAGTCGCCTGCGCCGCCCATGGTCACTGTTCCCGCACCGCCCATGGTCACATTGCCCGCGCCACCCATCGTGATGGTGCCACCGTTGGCGAGTGCGACGCTGCCTGCGCCGCCCATCGTGATGTTGCCGCCGCTGGTGAGCGTGAAGCTGCCTGCGCCGCCCATGGTGATGGTTCCGGCGCCACCCAAGGTGACATTACCGGCCCCGCCCATAGTGACATTGCCTGCGCCGCCCATCGCGATGTTGCCGGCCCCGCCCATGGTTACGTTTCCGCCGGCGCCTACTAACACGCTGCCGTTATTGTTCAGCGTGATCGTGCCTCCGGTGTTGGGGATGGTAAAGGCACCACCCGCCGCGGGAATCGTCACCGTGTTACCGCCGATCGATATGCTGCCGGCAGTGTTAAACGTGACACTGGTGCTCGGGCCCAAAGGGACCGCGGGTATCGTCAGCGTTCCCCCGAGCGGCATCGTGATGGTGCCGCCGGTGTTCAACGTGACGTTGCCTCCAACGGGCAATAACAGCATTCCACTGCTTCCCGCAGTGATCATCACGTTACTGGCGTTGGAACTCAATACTGCGTTGCCTCCGGTGTTGAAGATTACTTGTCCGCCACCGGTGATGACCGCTCCGCCGCCAACCGTCACATTTCCGCCCTGGCTCAGGGACACGGATCCTGACTTGCCCACCGTAACGGTGCCGCCTGCGCCGACGTTCACGCTGCTACCCGAGGCAACGTTCACCGGTGCCGAGGAGTTGCCGAACGCGAGAACGCTCGAGAGCGATGCGAACTCTCCGCCGGTCGCGCCCACCTGGCGCAGATCGACGTTGGCAACGTCGTTGTATCCAACCAGGCCGGGCAATCCCGTTGACCCCGGCTGCTGGCCATCGTAAGTGATGTTCTGATTGGCCATCCACGCCGGATTGACGGGCGCGATAGAGTAACCCGGCACAAAATATTCTTCCGACTCACCTGTATTCAGCGGAGTGCCGTCACAGTGCGTTGCAGATGGGCTCTCCGACCCAATCTGAGTTGTCTGATACCACGACGAGGTGGAATACGTTGCCGGAACGCTGTTGATGTCCACAAGGTTCGTGACTCCACCCAAGCCTGTTTCGGTCAGGGTTTCCAGCGTCTGGTTGGAGTAGGCAACTGCTCCATTCGGACCGACACCAACGAGCTGGAAGAGATAGTTCATCGAGCTCAGATAATTCGGCTTGCAATTGATGTCGAAGGTGGGAATATAGCTGCCGGTTGCGCCCTGGTAATAAATCCCGCCGTGGCTCAAGCCGATGGTATGGCCGATCTCGTGGAACAACGTGCCGGCTATGACGTTGGCGCGGGTGCCCATGTTCTGAGCTGCGGTAGACAGATCCTCCCAAATACCCAGGCTCACGGCCGAATCTTGGCCGCCAAGGTCGGAGTAGCCGGAGATGCTCGTAACAGTGCCGGAGGTCAGGCCGATATCCGGTTCCAGTGGGTTGTTGTTGCTAAAGCTCCACGTCGCAACGTTGGGAGTCGTGAGAATGATCGTCTGCCCGTCAGGACACGACACAGTGTTGTACACGCCGTTGATGGATGGCTGACTCAGGATGCCGGACAGCGTGAAACGGGTTGGGCAGTAGTTGATTCCGCCCGGAGCGCCGCGGCTGGTGGTGGTGATGGTCGTCTCGCCGGTCGAAGGACTGTTTGTGGCGATGGAAACCAACGACCCAAAGCGCGAACTCCACGCAGGGATCGCCAGTGAATGCCCGAATAGAACGTAGTGGTAGCTATCCTTCTGCCCATACGGGAAGCGGGCAGTGCAATCGCCGCCTGCGGCGCAGGAAGTATAGTTGCGCGGCCACACCTTCGAGAATTCGAGGCTGTTCTTCCAGCCGATGACTCCCGGCTGACCGGGGAACGAGCACAGCGGCTGCCCAGCGGTATCCGTGCATTCGGTTTCTTGCACGGCATTGCCTAGTTCGAGATGAAGCGTGATTCCCGACTGTTTGAATGCCTGCGTAACCATGGCCAGCGGGTCGTTCCCTTCTGCATCAGGCACCGGCAACAGATTTTCCCCACTAGCGCAAGAATCGCCCGAAACGTTGCCGCACATGTAATCGAGCTGGACAAAGAGGTCCTTCTCGCCATGCATGGCGCCTGGCAACGCGACCCACGATTGAGTCTTCGCATCGTAGTAACCCGGCTCTCCTGCGAAGAAATCGGGCGCCGCAGGACCGTTCTTCCATGCATCGAGAATGCCGTCGTTGTCGCTGTTGTTGACCGGCGTCGAGAAAATCACTGCAGCATAAGCGTTGTTGGAGTTGAGGTTGACCGAGTAGCTGTTCGCGTGTGCTCCGAGCGCCACGGAACTCGGGGTGCTGTTCCACGTCCCGCCGGAGTTGTAGAGAACCGCGACCTCGGCGTTGGCTCCAGTCGCGTCATAGAATCCGGACACGTTCTGCATTGTCCCCGAGGTAGGGATGGACGCGCCGTCATAAATCACCACCGATTTCAGTGGGTAGCTCGGATGTGGCCCCGAAGTTACGGTTGGGGGAACCAGGACGCGATAGATGACCACCAGGCTGGCGCCCTCGTTCCGCGGGAATCCGCTTGCGCCGGCATCGGGCAGTGTGATGGAGAACGGGCCCGAACCGAGCCGCTCCCCATTGAAATTAATCGGCGCTGTTGGTGATTGGAAGAAGTTGTTCACATCGGCACGGTAGATGCGCAGCGTCCCGCTGAGCGCGCCGTCTGTATAGGGCGCGTCGACTCCAACCTGCTGCCCGGAAATCGCATAACCGAGGAACGTTCCAGCGTTGCCCGAAGGCGTCGCGGTGTTTTCGAGAGTCTCCCAGTAGAGAAAACCATCAACGATGTCAGCCCCGTCTGGAACACCTTGGACCCCGCCGGTAGTGCTGTCGGGAATGGTGATGGTTCCGCTGGCGATACCCGTAACGGAGCTGCCCATTCCGCGCAGACTCGTCCCTGCGGTGGCAAAGTCACCGGTGACGAAGTAGTTGTTTTCGAATGTAAGTGGAGTCGCCGCGGGCGCCGGTGCCTGGCCGGTCGAAATGAGAAGGTTGATTCCTGTTCCCAGGTTGACCTGCGATCCCGCCGCCGGATTCTCGCCGGCCACAGTGCCGCTGGGCTCGCTGCTGCTGTACGCGCTGCTCACATTCGCCAATTTCAAGCCTGCTGCAGCGAGGGCCTCTGCCGCCTGCGCTTCCGGCAATCCGAGAACGTTGGGCACCACAGTCCCGGTGGCTCCGTTCACGCTGCCGATGCCATTCAGGTCAACGGCCTGCACTGATACAGCACCAGTAAGGTTCAACGTGTTGTCGCTGAAAATCGCTGAATCGCTAATGATGCCGGGAGTCTGCGGAGTGAAGGAGAAGCTTTCGTTGCAAAGCTTACCGGGCATGACGGTGACGGTCGTCGTAGGAACTGTGCTGCAGGTCGAGCCTGACGGGATTTGGCTGAAGCTCGAAGTTGTCGTCGCGCTCACGCCATAAATCGACAGATTCTGGTTGCCAATGTTCTGAACGGAAACGGACTTCGGACTGTCTGTGCTCGCGACTTGAATGTTTGAAGTGGCAAAGCCCAATGCTGGGGGTAGGGATCGAGCGACTTCGAAAACCTGGTTCGTCGTAAGGTTGTCGAAGAAAACATTGCCACCTGCATCCAACTTGACGGCAACTGTATCGACGTTGCTGACCAACACGATCTGACAAGAGCTGCTGGTGCAACCGAAGGGAACTTCAACGATTTGACCGAGCCCCTGGTCAGCGACGAAGACGTCACCGGCTGCATCCACTGCGACGTCATCCGGCTCACTCCATCCAGTTCCAATTTGTTTCACGCAACTATTCGTCGTGCATCCGGGCGGGACCTCTGCCACAGTTTTCAGGCCAAAATCAGCGATGAAAAGATCGCCCGCGGAGTCAGTGGTCAGATCAACCGGATCTGAACAGCCCGGGGCATTGCCGCATCCCGTCGGGTTGTACACGATGATCTGCGGACCTCCGTTGGCAGGCACCTCTGCTACCTTACCGTCAAGGAAGTCGCCGATGAATAGATTGCCGGCTGGATCGACGGCGACTCCCAGCTCACTTTGCAAGCCGAGCGGGTTGGGCATGGATATTTGACAGGAGGCATTCGTGCAGCCGGCGGGGATCTCGGTGACCACACCTGTGTTGTCCGCGATGAAGAGATCGCCCGCACCGTCTTCCGCCAAACCCTGCGGGAGGCTCAATCCAGAGGTGGGCACGGTCGTCACGATGCCGTTCGGTGCAATCTTCAACACTCGCTGATTCTCGCCGTCGGAGATGAACAGATTGCTCGCGGCGTCAGTCAGAAGGCCGTTCGGATAGTTCAGCGTTGTGCCTGTATTGACCTGCAGTTGCGCGGCTGGGCTGAAGGCGGATAAGGGCGCCTGGCCGACGCCGTAGATCGGCGCAGAGGCAACCAGGCCGCCCGTTGCGTTATAGAGTTCTACAGCACCAGTGCGCAGTCCGACCGCGATTGGCGCAAACTGCACGTTCACAGTGCAGGCGGTCCCGCCCGTGATAGTACCCGTACAAGTGCCGCCGCTGGCCTGCGTGAAGTCAAGGCCCGTTGCCCCTTGCGTCACCACCTGGATCGCGCCAATGGTCGTGGTCGTGGGGACATTGATGGTCACGGGAATGCTCGCGCTGCACGGTGCCGGAGTAGATGTTCCAGGCTGGCACACGTTGATGTTGCCGTAGTTCTGCTGATCAAAACTCGCCGTGACATTCTCGACCCCGGTAATGGAGACCTGGCAGGTCGAGGCGAGCCCTGTGCAAGCGCCACCCCATCCCAGGAAGATCGATCCCGCAGCTGCATTCGCAGTCAGAGTTACCGTTGATCCGCTCGAATAGCTCGAGGAACACGTTCCCGTGACGCTTCCGTTCGCGCCTTGGCAGCTGATTACGCTCGTATTGTCTGTCACTGTGCCGGTGCCCGAGCCTATCGGCGATACGGTCAGCGAGTAGTTGATGCCCGTTCCCGAACCTGTTACCTGGAGCGGAATGGTTTGCGCTGCCGGATTGCCATTCAGAGAGTTGTCGCTTATGGGAACCGTGCCGGTGATTGCACCGGCTCCCAGCGGCGAGGCATAAACCCCTAGGACGCATGTTGCGCCCGAAGTCAACGAAATCCCGTCGATGCTGGTGCAAGTTGAGTTGATCTTGTCGACGACAAAGTTCGCGTTCGAGGGCGTCCCAACCGTGCCTGTCAGCGTGCCAGTGCCGATGTTTTGAATCGAAGGTCCGATATCCGAACTTCGGCCGTTCACAGCCACCGTACCGAAGTTCAATGTAGCCGCCTGCGACATCGCGACCTTCACCACCCGACTGTTTTGATGATCGGCAAT
>Ga0335073_10003259_pt1 | contig 22576 bp, 27 predicted proteins | sample Lox_Sample_22_FD_207093 | JGI IMG/M metagenome (GOLD analysis project Ga0335073, IMG submission 207093) | Soil microbial communities from Loxahatchee National Wildlife Refuge, Florida, United States - Lox_Sample_2.2 | ecosystem: Environmental > Terrestrial > Soil > Wetlands | place: USA... | reverse complement strand
CCCGCGCGTGTTTCGCCGACGCGCGGCTAACGAGCGCCTTGGCTTGGCGAGGCTGGATTTGGCGCCCGTCGCGGTCTTAACGGGCGCAGGACGGCCGGTGTTCCGGTAGTGCTCCGGTCGTGCTCAGTGCGGCCCTCTGAAAGAAACCCCGCGCGAGTCTAGGCTCGATCGCGGGGCAAATCTGCGCGCTAGGCTGGGGACAATAACAAGCGCGCTTAGAACGAAAATGCGGGGAGTACCACCTTGTTCCATCCGTTCAACGCAGGGAGCCCCGCGCCGGATGTCGTGGCGCGGTGCTAACGAACGCCCGGAACCACGGCTCGTCGGGGCTTGAACCCCGGAGCTCAATTCTTGTTCCGCGATGAAGAACCTGAAAGCCCCGCGTCAAGAGGACCAACGCGGGGCCGACGAGCGCGCTTGAAGACGGGGGTCTGAGGATTGCACCCGTCTCGACCTAACAGGGAGTCAGTACGGATGGTAGTAGTGGTGATGATAATAAGCGTAATGATGGTGGTAGTGGTGATGATGGCCGGTCACTGCATTTCCGACTGCCGCGCCGCCGACTCCGCCAACGATCGCGCCGACCGGGCCTCCCACGACAGCTCCGCCCACGGCGCCTGCAACCCCTCCCGTCACAGCCCCGCTCTGGTCGGCTAGCGCCGCCGTTGAACCGGCGCAGATCACTGTCGCAGCCGCGATGCCAAACATCCATCGATACATAAAAACCTCCATTAGATTCAGCGGTAAACGCCCGATCCTTGGCACTTCTCTGAACTGCCGAGGTGGCTCGAAGGTTCCAACAAAAAGGGCGGCGCAAAAGCCACCCTTGAGATCGCACCTTGAAGGCAAGCGCTACTTTCGTCGTCGCCATCTAACGCTCTCACTGATGAGACGTGATCTAGCGTTTTCTGCCGCGGTTGCGATTAGGGCTCCAACGAAAACTGTCACAGACAAACCCAGCAATACCTCCGTAGCGGTAAACAGATGGCCAAGCATCCAACTCCTCCACTGGTATCTGCACAATACGTATCTGAATGATACGGACTTGCCTCTTAAACATTGGAGGGGCTCAAATGTTCCCTTACGAGACAGAAGAGCGGGGTCCGAGCGCGGCATGTCTCGGAGGCTGCAGTTGCAAAGATGGTCGCTGCTTTCGAAGCTGGCGGTGTCGAGTTCACAAACGGGAAGCAACCGGGCGTTAGGCTGAGGAAGGCGTCGAGCAGCCGTAGTAGCTGAAGTTCGAACCGCAATGGCCAGCGAGGAGGAACACGATCGCTCACAAAGCGGCAATGACGGTCACAAGCGCGCCCGCCAACAGGAGCATCGGCGGCGCTAGGCTGAATTGCATTCTCACGGCGAGCCTCATTGCGCTCATCGGCTAAAACGTGCGGGGGATGTTTGTTCCGGCTTCAGATGTCGCCGCGCGGCCGGAACAACTCAGTCGCCGAACGCTAAGGACCCGATCGGGAGCCCTCGCGCCCGGATTATAGCCGGCGCCGCTTGCCGGAATCGGCTTACGCATGATGACGAAGCTAACCCGGTCCAGATGCTCGGCAGGGCGCTTGGCGATGATCTTCGCCATCGTCCAGGCCGCTGATATTGCGCCGTTCGCGAGCTGCTTGTGAGCCCATTCGCGCGCGGCTACGATCTCCCGGTGTCGGCGGGCGTGAGCTTTTCGGTGTCGTCGGGGATGATTTGACGATAGCCACAAGCCGCGCGCGGCCATGCGCAGTTTAACCGGGTCCATTCGACCTCCAGCCGCTGTCGCCTTTCCGGAAAAGACCCTCCAGCGCAGCCGAAAGGACGATCTGAACCACGGACTCGATGAGCGGACGAATCTCAGCACCGCCCGGGACCCGACTGATCACATTCTCCAGCTTTCTTTCAACCTCATCGGCAAATCTCCCCGCTCCAGTCGCAACTTGCGCCTGGGCGACGTTGACGAATTGTTGCCGCTTGGTTTCAGCACGGTCCCGAAGCACCTTGGTCGCAGAATCGACGAGAGAGGCCGACGTTTCGTTCAGCGGCGATGTAAGGCTAGCGACGCCCTCAGTTCTCGCGCGGCGGCGCATCGCCGATAATGTCCACAACGCAAGCCCCAACCCGATGATCGCAGTCGGAACCGGGTGACGTTTGCTTGCAAAGTCGAACACGCCGCCCCACGACAAATCGGCGATTCCTACGCGCGACGCCGCTTCCGAGGCGAGATTCGACGGCTTCAGATCATACCGCAATTCTTCAATTGTCGATCCGATCTCGGCGCGCAACCGATTGGCTTCTGCTTCGTAGTCGCCCGAAGTGGGAACGGCCTGACGCACGCTAGTGCCCTCCCAAAAGCGACGAAATTTGCGAAATGGTCTTGGTGGGCGCGAGCCGCGAAGGCTTCAGCCCCTTTGCTCCCGTCCGAAGCGCCAGCACGCCGCTTAGAATCGCAATCCCCGCGACAATTAAGAACGACAGGTCGAGCGGCGCCCCGAAACGCATGAGGACAAGGCCGAGGGCGACGAACAAAAAGATGACGCCGATCGGAAGAAGGACGAGCCCGATCACGACAGCAATCAGGCTCGACGAGGCCAACTGCCCTCGCTCGCTTAGTTCCGCTTTTGCAAGCAAGAACTCGGCGCGCAGCAACTCCCGAACCTGACGCCAAAGATCAAGAACGAGCCCCTGCGTAGGCTGCATTGCCTAACTCATCCTGCCGATGAGAAGGCCGATAACGGCCGCGATCGCGACAGCGGCCCAAGGATTTTTCTTGATTCGGGATTCCATGTCACCTTCGACAGTGGCGAATGTATCCTGCGCCGTGGCGGCTGACTTAGACAGGCTGTCGCCAGCAGCTCCCATGGCGTTCACGACCTGATCTCGACCAGCCGCGACTCGCTTTTGGGTCAAATCTGCGACTGCCTGAGTAAGCTTCGCAACTTCGTCGCGCAGTCCAGAAAAGTCCAACGCGGATACTGCGTCCACGCTTCCACTGACCGCCTCCTTCGTGCTGCCCAAGGCCGAACGCGCCTTACCCATTGCGTCGTCGTAATGCCCTTGAGCCGCCGTTGCTTTGTCGTTCAACGCCTGGCCTACAATCTTTTCGCCCTGGCCCAACGCTGAACGAAGCGTTCCTTCCACATGATCCTTGTTCATGTTCTGCATCCTCTAACCCAAAAGCCTGATGGTGAACTTCAAACAAGTCCGGGGAGAATTGGTTCCATCCTGTTGACCCGGTTTTGTGGACACCTTTCAAAGTTTGGTTTTGAAGGTTGGTGCTCCAGATTTTGGTGCTCCATGCCGCGTTACTGAGCCGCGCCAACTGTGAGGCCATCGCCTTCAGCTCGGCATGAACGCGCGGTGTGCCATCGGCGTTGGCGGTCGACCGCGCCAAGGCCGGCCGGCGCTGAAACGATCGCGCTTAAGCCGCCAATTGCGAAGCAACGCCGGCTATGGGCAACGGTGAGGGCTAACGCCAATCGCATGGCGGCCGGTCATCAGCGCAACAATCGGAGTTTGTCTTGCGCCGAATTCGTGACGGCTACATTTGTTCCCGTCGCGTGAATGATCAGGCGAAGGGAGCGCCGCCGAGCACGCCGGAACAAATAAGGTCAGAGCCTAGTTAGCCTTACGCCTTGAGGACTAACGCCATGCCCAGAACAGACCACATACCACCGCCCGTTACGCCACCAACATTGCCTCCCGATTTTCCCGACATCCCGCAAAATCCGAGTTCCGAGTTACAGCCGTCGCCTCCACCCTCTGCGACCCCCGATAGGGTGGCGGGCATGAAGACTTCTCCTCCCGAACTCGAAACTCCAGAGGCCATGACAAAGGACGAGTTGCGACGCAGGAACGTGCGTCTCCGATATAAGATCAATTCGGTTTTGAAAAAGCACCCCGAACTTAGAGACGCTACGGATGAACTTGCCATGAAACAGGGCCTCCGGGTGCAGGTCGCGACTCCGTTCCTCGAACGAATACAAGCCAATCTCCAAGAGCGAGCGCGAGCGATAATCGAACATCGCCCTGACCTTGAGCATCTTTTCGAGGACTGACTGCTGCATGGGGCCCGAAGCAAAAAGCCCCGCGCAGGGAGGGCTGACGCGGGGCCTTCAAGGGGCTGAGCGGGCAGCCGTCTACACTTCAACAGGCGGCATCACTACCACCTGTCCCCCGTGCCCGCCCCTAATATCAAGGGTCATGACAACTGACCGACTTCTACCCTGGTTCGCAGTCCGCATCAGGAAACGTGGGCCGAATGCCTGACGAGGACTTTCGCGCCGACCTGGACGCGGTCGTAGAGGTCAATCACGTCGGCGTTATCGAGACGAAAGCATCCCGATGAAACGGCATGCCCGATCGTGTCCGGCTGGTTCGTTCCGTGGATGCGGAAGACGGTGTGACCGAGATAGAGGGCTCGCGCGCCGAGAGGATTGCCTGGACCACCCGCCATGAACCGGGGAAGATAGGGCTGCCGTCCAACCATTTCCGAGGGAGCGCGCCAGTCCGGCCACTCCTGTTTCTGGGACACCCGCTCGACGCCCGACCATTGGAAACCGACACGTCCGACGCCGATCCCGTAACGAATAGCCAGATCGTTAGGCTGGACGAGATAGAGATAGCGTTCGCTAGTATCGATAATGATTGTTCCGGGCGCCTCGCTCGTATGGAACGCCACGATCTGCCGGGCATAGGCCTCGCCCGGCCCCTGCTCGTCTGGGGTAGGCTCACTCTCGGCCTGGTCCTCGGTATTCACGGCGATCTGCTGGGCGGTCGCGATCGTTCCGGTAAGAGAGGACGCAAGAACAGCGACCACAGCTGCGAGCGCTCCGCGCAACCCAAAACGCGATGTCGGAACCATCAAACTCTCTCTCCCGCTAGCTTCACGGTTCGCGCCCCTCCGCCGCGCTGCAACTCAAACGGCGCGGCGCGGGAGATGTTCCATTTCCGCCGTCGGCGGAGCCTGGCTGGCTCACAATTGAGTCAGTCTCGGCAGGCGAACTTTCAGTCAATTGTCACCTCACGCACAGGCCCCCTCCGCGCGCGGCTCCCCCGGACGGACCTTCGACCAACTGGCCGAAAGTTGGCGGCGACGCTCGGTTCGCCGACGTTCAAGAGTTCAGCGGCTTGTCTCTCAGCGACATCAATGATCGATGCACCCCATATTGCAGTCGTCCTGGTCGCGGCTGAGCCCATCGGTGTCGCGTGATGGCGGCGCCGGACTGGCGGCGACGGACTGGCGGCGACAGTGCGCTCGCCTTCGCCACAGTGACGGACCAACTATGAATCGCCGTGTGAGGCGCCGTACGGGTGCGCCGCAGATGGGACAGTTTGCGCGAGCCCAAGCGCAAATCGACAAGACGGAACGCACTTCTCATCGCCTCCTCCTGATTCCGTTTCCGATGCCCTTTGGTCAAAGCGTAGGTGGTGGCCGTCGACAGCTGCCCAAGTAGCGGCGAACGGGGGAGGCGGCTTGGGCGAAATTGAGCCGGTTTGGATAGTCTCGCGAAACCGTTACGTCGTAAGCCTTCGGCGTAGGCCGCCTGGACGAGGTGGGCCGCGGCGCGATAGTGCGCGAAGAGTGGCGCGGGGATAGTGCCCATCAACGATAGTGGGCACTATCGATGAAGCCAGCTAGGCGAGCGAGTAGACGCGGAAACGGGAACCGCCACATCAATCCCCAAGAGCGCTGCGGTGCGATAGCTGCTCATCAACAAAATGGTTTTCTCGTTGTCACTCGCCTTGGGTGCGTTGGGCTTGGCTTCGACAAGGCTAGGAACAACAGCCTCATAGTCAGCAAGATGCTAGGGCACATGCCCCGGCTTGGCGGTAAACGCTTCAATCGGGACTAGTCCATCACAAGTAGGAACCTATTACGCACCTGCGCGTTAAGTTGCGATTAGGACCACCGCGCGGAGGCGAGGATGAATGGTTTGATCTATCTCGTTGGCTTGGTCGTCGTGGTCATGTTCATTCTCTCCTTTTTGGGACTTCGCTGATGGCGCCGCGAATCGCGACCGAAGGGACGGACAATCGCTTGATCGGTACTGATCCCGCCATTGTCACCCCAACCTATCTGCATTGGAGTCCAATCTTCGCTGGCGCAATCGTCGCTGCGGCGGTTTCCTTTGTCCTCGTCTCCTTCGGATCGGGCATCGGTTTGGCGGTCGCCTCGCCATCATCCACCTGGCGGGATACGTCCTCTGTGCTGGCCTTGCTTGGTGGTTTGTGGCTACTGTTGACGGCGCTTGCCGCCTTTGGACTTGGAGGATATCTGGCCGGTCACCTGCGAGAGGCTTGGAGCGCCGCTCCGCCAGACGCAGTCGAACTTCGGGATGGAATCCACGGCCTTCTGGTTTGGGGTCTCGCAATCCTCATCGGAGGGCTACTAACCCTCTCCGCCTCGAGAACGGTCACCGGACGAGCGGATTTGACGGCTCCAACCGCGGCGACCGCCGAACCTTTGCTGGCCTTCGAACTTGATCGGTTGTTTCGATCGGATCGTTCGCCGACGGACGTCGGGAATGTCGCGGAGGTACGAGCCCAAGCAGCGAGGATCATCACCACCGCCGTTGGGCACAGCGGAATGCAGCAGGACGATCGCGACTATCTGGTTCGTTTGGTTCAGGCTAGGACTGGTCTAGCCCAGCCCGACGCCGAACACCGCGTCGATCAGGTGATCGCTCAGGCGAAGGACGCGATCGCCAAGGCTCGGCATGCATCGGTCATTTTGGCGTTCATGATCGCCTGCTCGCTCCTGCTCGGCCTGCCGGCGGCTTGGCTAGCTGCGGCTGCTGGTGGTCAACACCGCGACGGCGCTACCGTTCATAGTTTTTGGCGTCGCTGGGAAGTGGATCGGGCATTCCTCATTCGATAACCCGAGTCCTCCGACCGCCCGGCGGCGTTCGATCGCCCTTCCCATCCGCGACGGTTCGTCGGCAATCCGCCGCGCCGGGGCGACCACCCGTCGTGATGACGGTCTTCGCGCCGAACTGCCTGGTTCGGAGTCGTACATCGCTTGGGAACTTTCCAATCGCTACCGCGTTTTTAAGTCTCTGTCCCCGTACAATGGAGGAACGCGATGAGGACCAGAATGAAACTCGCAATCATTCCCGTCGCCGCGCTCGCGCTATTAGGTTTTTCTTCGCTGAGCGCATCAGCGCGGATTGTCTGCAATGAGGACGGTGACTGCTGGCATGTCCACGAAGACTATGCCTATCCGCCCTCAGCCGGCATAATCATCCATCCGGATGATTGGCGCTGGAAGGAAGGCGAGCACCACGCTTGGCGTGAACATCCCGGACGCGGCTATTGGAGAGGCGGCACGTGGGCGCCGTTCTAGGCGCTAGCCCATCGATAGCCACGGGCTTCCGATCTTGCGGGGCCCTTCTTTGGAGGCTTGAATGATGTCCAAACCCCTTATCCTCGCAGTCCTGCTGGCAGGATTGCCGTTAGCGGCTTACGCCCAAAGCACCCCGGCCCGCGAAGGCGAACGGGCCGGCGGCTCCGTTGGCGGAGCAGTTGGCGCAGTTGGCGGCGCGGTGGGAGGCGCCGTAGGCGCAGTTGTGGGCGCGCCAGTTGACGCGGCTGCCGGGCTCGTCGGCGGGTTGACCGGCGCGAACCGGCCGCGATTTCATCACTATATGGTCGAGGAGCACATTCCCTCATACGAATGGCCCGACCATCCGCGCGTCGTAGTCGGCGAAGTTCTGCCCTCTGAGGGGGTGACGCTCTATCCGGTCCCTCCTGGGTACGGTGTCACGAATTACGAATACGCAGTCGTCGACAACGAGCCTGTGCTGGTCGAACCGTCGACAAGGCGAATCGTCGAGATTGTTCCGTAAACTCGGTTGGAGCCGCGATTAGCAAAGAGGGCCGCCGAAAGCGGCCCTCTTTTGAATTTTTCGGACCTCGTCTCCGCCAGCCGTCCCTCGCAGCGTTGGGGATCCGCCTCCCGCCCGACCGCAATGTTCACGCCCGCGATCCTCGATGTCCGCCTTCATGTCGACGCCACCCGTCCGGTTCGCGCCGATTGTGTTCTCTAATGGGTCATATGTGGACGGCCCCTTGGCAAGCGTTTTTATTTCGGCGGTGAACGGCTGGCGGCCTTCGGTCATATGTCCGGCCTGTTGGCGCGGACTGGGTCCGCTGGCCCTGATGAAGTCCGACGACCCTCGGCTCCCGATCAAGGGGGCGAGCTTTGGGCTCCTGACCCATTGCGGAGTGTCCGATGGTCTTCGATCGTCTCGCCGCGTCGTTCATCACGTCGTTGTCGCGCTCGCCAAACTCTTGAGCCTGCGTTCTCCTTTCGAGTGCGTTGCCCAATTGGGATCAGGCCTTGGCGTAGATGGAGGTGCGAAAGACCTCGCCGGTTGTGATGACCGCCCAGACGATCCGGGCGAGCTTGTTGGCCAACGCCACCGCCACGACCTTGGGCGGTTTGCGCGCTCTGAGCGCGACCAGCCAGTCGCACAACGCGCCTTTGCGCTTTGGCGACGCCCGCAAAACCGAGATGGCGCCCAACACCAGAAGTCGTCGGATATACCGATTGCCCTGCTTGGTTATCGACCCGAATTTCTCTTTGCCGCCGGTCGAGTTCTGCTTGGGCGTCGCGCCAAGCCAAGCGGCGAAATCGCGGCCTGATTTGAAGGCCTGCGGATCTGGTGCGCTGGCCAGTATCGCCGAAGCGGCGAGCGCGCCTACGCCGGGGACGCTTGCCGCCAGCCGGCTGATCGGATCGCGTCGATGGTCGGCGACGATCGCGCGCTCGAGCTCGTTGATCGCCACGTCGAGAGACCGCAATTGCCCAAGCAGAACCCCCAGTGTCGCCTGGACCATCGCAGGAAGGTCGGCGGCGGCGGTCCTCTCGAGGAGTTCCTCGACGTGGTTGATCCCTTTGGCGGCGATTACACCGAACTCCGCCAGATGACCCCGCAAGGCGTTCACGCTCATCGTGCGCTGCTTGATCAGCAGTTCACGGGTCTTGTGCGCCATCAGCGTGGCCTGTTGGTCTTCGCTCTTGACGGCGACGAAACGCATGTTTGGCCGAGACATCGCCTCGCAGATCGCCGCCGCATCCGCCGCGTCGTTCTTGCCGCGCTTGACATAGGGTTTCACGTAAATCGGAGGCGTGAGTTTCACCTCGTGGCCCATCGCGCGAAACCGCCGCGCCCAATAATGCGCCGAGCCGCAAGCCTCCATGCCGATCGCGCACGGCTCGACCTCGGCGAGGAATTTGACGATCCCCGAACGGCTCAGTCTGCGTTTCGTGGCGGAACAATCTTCGCTCTCCAGCGCGTGGACTTGAAAGTAATTCTTGGCAATGTCGACGCCAATTCGGATATATTTCATGGACGGCCTCCCTCTTGGTGGCGCTCGAGCGACCACCTTTCGGCACTTAGATGCGCCGTAGGCGGGGCCGTCCACATCATCAAGGGGAGCTTTTTTCGGCCTTTCGACGCCTTGGATGCCTGTGGTCTCTGCGTGCTCGCAGGCTTGATGGGGTAAGCTGGTGCAGGGCCGGCAAGGTTGAAAACGCAGTCGGGGGCCAGGTACGCAATCCGCGCCGTAGTCTGCTCCCTCCCTCGAGCGTCGCTCCATGCGGAACCTCGATACGGCCTCCTGCGGCGGCAATCTTCCCTACGCCATAACGATCGAGAAGAGGAAAACGCCCAGAATGCTGCCGGGCTTGCCCGCAGCCGCGGCGTTCCTTGACCGGTGATGCGCGGCAGTAAGATTTCAGCCGGGTGGACGAACGCCGTCGAGTTCGGCCCGAGGCAGGAGGAACGGAAGAAGCCGCCCTTCAAGGCGGCGTCATGAGCTTCTGAGCAGCGCGAGAATGGCCGCCTCTTCGGTCGTGAGACCTGTCAGGTTTGACGCATAGCTGTCTTGCGTCGTTTCAAGGACGACGCCGCCTGTGAGATAGGCGTCCGCAATTGCGGGATGGATATAGGACTTGCGGCAGACAGCGGCCGTGTTCCCCAGAGCGGCCGCGACTTTCTTGACCGCGGCGCTCATTGAGCGCTTGGCCTGCGCCGCGCTCGTGAATGGATCGGAGGCCGAGAGAAACCGCGCCATCAGCACTGTCCCGGCCCACGTGCGAAAATCCTTGGCGGTGATGTCCTCGCCGGCGATCTCCTTGAGATAGGCGTTGACGTCGCCGGAAGTGATGGCCCGCAGCTCCTTGTCGTCGTCGAAATATTGCAGAAGATCCTGTCCGGGCAGTTCCTGGCAGGCTCGAATGATGCGCGCCACTCGCCTGTCGCGCAGCGCGAGCGACCATTGCTTGCCGCTCTTGCCTGTGAAGTGGAAACGAACTTGGGAGCCCTCGACCACGACATGCTCGGCTTTGAGGGTGGTGAGCCCGTAGCTCTGATTGTTGCGCGCATATTCGCCGTTGCCGACGCGGATCAGCGTCATCTCCAAGAGATGCACAACCGTCGCCAGAACCTTTTCGCGCGGCAGGCCACGCAGGCTCATGTGCTCGGCGACCTTCGCCCGGATCGTCGGCAGCGTCTCGGCGAACTCGACCAGGTGCTCATATTTCGACTGCTCTCGCGCCTCGCGGTAGTCGGCGTGATAACGATATTGCTTCCGTCCCCTGGCGTCGCGGCCGGTCGCCTGAATGTGCCCGTCAGCTGATGCGCAGATCCAGACATCGGTCCATGCCGGGGGGATGACGAGCGAGCGTATGCGTTTAAGGATGTCAGCGTCCGCGAGCCGCCTGCCTTTCGCGTCGAAATAGACAAAGCCCTTGGCCGCTCGCCTGCGGCGGATCGCCGGCGCGTCGTCGGACACGTAATGCAGACCGCGGAGCGTCGGCACGGCCACATCGAGGGAAATCTGAACCTCGGAATCGAGCATGGACGGGGGAACCTTGATTTTCCATCGGAACGCCAGCTAAGCGTCGTCTGTTCCCGTTCGAGGACCGCCGAACTCATTGAGCCAGCCGCTGCAGAACTCCAGCAAGGCTACAGCGAGCCGGGGTGATCATACTGGCGGAGCCCAGGGCAGGCGGCGCCGCCAGGCAACCGCTCGAGAGGAGCGCTAGCGCGCTAGCCAGTTGCCCGAGGGCGCGCGGTCGAGACACCCTGTCTCGCCGGCGAACCCGCCGAATCGCGCCGACGGATAACCTCGAAAAGGTCGACGTCGCTATGCTTCGCGAGGCCGAGCGCCAGATCACAAGGCGGTATGTGCTGACAGATCGCGACATCGTCGAGGCGTGCGCTAGGCGACCGAGCGCGCCTGAGGGTGCGCATCTACATCGAGCGGCAAAAACAGCTAATTGGCGAGATATCAAGCTCGGGCTTCGAAACGCCCACCCAATCATCGCTTCGGCAATATGAACCATTCGGCCCTCGTCGTGCGGGTGGCGACGCTACCGAGACCCCTCGGCGTAACCTTTCTCGGAGCACTCTCTTTCGCGTCGCCGCCTCGCGCCCGCGCCGTTGCGTTCATTTGATCATCGAAGGCCCACAGCCTGAAGATCAAGATCGCTGCCGGCGACGATGCGTGGAAGCCAAGCGGCCTTCGTGCACACGCCCGGTAGGCCTCGATAAATGGCTAGATAATCCCTCGCCATGCGCTCCGCCGTGAAACGGCGCTCGAAGTTTGCTCGAATGCCCGCACGGCTTAGCGTCTTTGCCTGCAAAACTGCGTCGACGGCCTGGTCGACGCTGTCAACGACGAAGCCCGAGACGCTATCGTCGATCACTTCGGGCGTCGATCCCGATCGGAACGCGATGATCGGCGTGCCGCAGGCCATCGCTTCGATCATGACGAGGCCAAACGGCTCCGGCCAGTCGATCGGAAACAAAAGGGCGCGGGCGTTGCCAAGAAAATCAGCCTTCCGATGCTCGTTGATTTCTCCGACAAACTCTACACTTTCATGCGCGGCGACCTTAGGCGCGATTGCTTCGGCCCAGTACGCTTGATCGACCCTGTCGATCTTGGCGGCAATCTTCAATGGCATCCCAGCGCGAAGAGCGATGTCGATCGCGCGGTCCGGTCGCTTCTCCGGAGAAATGCGACCGAGGAAAGCGAGGTAGCCGCCCTTAGGATCGGGACTGAACGGGAGAAGATCGCGAGGCAGTCCGTGCGGAACGTTGCCGGCCCAGTTGATATGAGGGGGCAGCGGTCGTCGTTGACGATTGGAAATCGAAACGAGTGGAACGTCTGGAAACGCCGAGTAGAACGGCTTCAAGTCGGGCAAGTCGAGGCGACCATGAAGCGTCGTAACCGTTCGGTGAGCGAAGTCGCGGACCAAGGGAAAATGCCAGCAGGGTTCGGTGTGGAAATGCAAAACGTCGAACTCATTGGCGCGACGACGCACCTCGTCGAGCATGATCATATGGTAGGGAAGCTGGTCCTTTACCGCAGGACTTAACCGAAGCGCGGTGTTCGAACAGCGCACCAATGCGGCGTGGGTCTTGGAATCGCCGCTGGCGAAAAGGGTCACCTCGTGACCCTGCGCCACCAACTCCTCCGTCAGGTAGGAAACGATGCGCTCGGTGCCTCCGTACCGGCGGGGCGGGCAGCTTTCGGCGAGCGGCGCGATTTGCGCAATTTTCATCAGAAAGAACTCCCTGAGAGTGAAGCGCCTAAAATCGACTGTGGGCGTCGCTGTGCGCTCATTCGGCGCTGTTTCTCCTTCAGGGACGAAGGCCTTTGCACCGTGCAGCGCGTATTGCGTCATCGCTGTCGCGATGACGCGATCGCGCAGCCGGCGGAAAAGCAGAACCCTTCCCTCCAGGTGCAGAACAACGATGTCGTGGGCCCTAGGTCGATAGCCGTCGACCGAGGCAGAACAACACTTAGGGGCGGAAGTTCGGTGTTCAATACGAATGGTAGAAAAAATTAGCACTCAAAAGTTAGAGCGCTTCCAACTCCGGAGGCTCGACAAGTAGCCAAAGCCGATCCCAGATCTGCTTCGCCTGCGTCGGCTGGCGACGGCTTGGGAGTAGAGGTGATAGCCTGAAAAAGGCGGACACCAGTCTGCAAGCACGCGAACCAGGCTCCCGCTTTCCAGGTCGTCGCGCACCTGTTCTTCCGGGGGATAGGCAAGACCGAATCCCGAACGCGCCGCCATGAGAATTAGTCCAGAGGTGCCGAAAACGAGCTGGCCTTCGACACCGACATTCATTTCACGCCCGGACTTTTCGAACTCCCCAGTTCACTGCGTCGTGGACTTCGCGCTGCGGGCAGCGTCGTCCGCGCCTTGGACCTGACCCGCGACCCGCCAAACACAAAGGAGGGGAGGCTCCGGAAAAGGGTGGAGGGCTTGTCGCCTATGGAACTTCCTTTGGGGACTTGGCGTTTCCCGGACTCAAGAGGAGAGAAAGACCATGGCTCGATACTCCAAGTCCGCGTCTACCGAAGTCAAGCGCGCAATGAAGCGCCGCAAGGCCGGCACGCTCAAGAGCGGCAGAAGCGGCAAGACCGTAAGAAGCAAAAAGCAGGCGATTGCGATCGGTCTTTCCGAGGCCCGCGCGAAAGGCAAAAAGGTACCGAGGAAGAAGTCTGCATGAGGGCGCGACTGGGCCCGCACGCGCGGGTAAGCGCCGAAACGAATTCTGGGGGCAAGCGCCATGATCCTTCTAGAAAATATCAAGCGCGTCGCCGAGAAGACTACGGGCTGGAGGCGGCCCGATGATCCGCAAGCCTTACTGCGCGAGCGCAAGCCGCAGATCCACCGTTTCACGGATGACGGCGTCATTCCCAATCATCCGAAGTGGCCGGTTATCATCTACAAGGGCGCGGTGCGACTGCCGCAGGGCCTCGACCCCGCGGCCGTGTTTGAAGAGCTGTTTGACAGCCGAGGCTGGGGAAGCTCGTGGCGGGACGGCATCTACGACTATGCCCACTATCATTCGCGCATCCATGAAGTCCTCGGCGTCGCGCGGGGCAGCGGTCGAGTGCGATTCGGAGGAAAAGAAGGACGCACCCTCACCCTCAAGGCAGGGGACGTAGTAATTCTTCCGGCCGGCACGGGGCACCAACGTCTCAATGCGAGCGACGATTTTCTGGTCGTCGGGGCCTATCCACCATCCGGCAGCTACGACGAATGCACGTCGCAAGAGGATCGCAAGAAGGCGCTTTCCGCGATTCCTACAGTCGCCCGCCCGCGAAAGGACCCAGTCTACGGCAAAGATGGCCCTCTGACGCGCCTCTGGCACCAACCGAATCGTCGGCGACCCTGAAAATCGCGTGGACAAATATCGCCTGGACCGTTTCGCGTTGACGAGCGGGAGATTTGCTCCACGTCAACGATATGACGCCCCTCTACGCATCATCCGTCGCCGCGCGCTCCGAGAATTCGGGCAAGACCGACAATTCGCCTCCGCTGGCCGCCTCGCGCCTGGCGGCAGCGGCCGTCGGAACTAAAGACTGCCTGCGTTGTTTCTCCAACCATCATTCAAGGAGCAACCGGCCATGACGAGCGAAAAGAATCTTCGGGAACTGTTTAACGAGACACTTAAGGACATCTACTTCGCTGAGAAGAAAATTCTGAGCGCCCTTCCCAAGATGGCGAAGGCTGCACAGTCGCAAGCCTTGAAAGCCGCGTTCGACAAACACGAGGCCGAGACCAAGGAGCACGTCGCGCGGCTTGAGAAGGTGTTCGAGGAAATCGACGAAACGCCGCGCGGGAGGACCTGCGACGCGATCATGGGCATCATCGAGGAAGGCCAGGAAGTGATGAAAGAGTTCAAGGGCGCGCCCGCCCTGGACGCGGGTCTCCTCGCTGCGGCGCAGGCGGTCGAGCATTACGAGATCGCCCGGTACGGGACACTCAAGACGTGGGCTACAGAGCTCGGCTTGAACCAGGCGGTGGAGTTTCTGGAGACGACGCTCGGCGAAGAAAAGAAGACCGACGAATCGCTCACCAAGCTCGCGCAGAGCGAAGTCAATCAGCACGCCCAGGCCGCTTGACGGCAAGTCGAAGGAGACCGAAATTCATCCTGCCCGTGCGAGGATTGTCGCGGCGTCTGCTATCGGAATATCGGGTTTGGTAAAGCCGCATCAATATGTTGTGGCCTTCACCAAACATGCTGCATACTGCGCACCACGATGACCCGGTAGCCGATATCCCACCGCGTCCAACACCGTTGTTCGAACGCGAACATCGGTCTCAGATCCCGAGACGATCAGTGCGTCCGCCTCGCGTCAGCGCAGATGCTCGTTCAACGTGGCTTCTGAGAACGCGCAATAGCGTGTCTTGTCGATAAGCACCGCGGGTGGCAAGGCCCGCCAGCGGCATCAGCTCCAACAGCCGGGCATCGTGGCGCTCGCGGGTCGCGTCGCACCAGCGCGTGTACTAGCGCCGCTACAATGCCCGGCATTTTCTTGGGAAGCTCAGGCGGAATGAAGCGGGTGAAGACAGTTCTCTCGGGATCGCGGTTCGCGAGCGTCGCCGCGACCGGCGAGACCCTCACTTAGGGGGGCCGGCCAAAGACCTTCGAGAAAAGAATCCGCTGCACGTCACGCACAGATGGACGGTGCGCTCGGTTCAAGGGAGGCGGCAATAGCTGGTCACCCATGCCCTGCTCAGCCTTTCTACAGCCATCGCCTCACCTGCCATGCGAACACCGCGACGGCGAGCCACGAAGCCGCTGCGAGTAAGAGGGCCCATGCGGGAGACTGCACGATCATCAGCCAGATCACGAGGCCGAAAGCCGCTAGGCCGAAACTGCCAAGCGCCGCTCCCACAGCATCGAGCGCCGCGGCTTCCTTGCCACGCCGGGCTCCCGGCAGACCCGCTTTCTCCTTGCGTTCCCGGACATGCTTTTCGATCAAGGTGGCGCTCGCGGGAAAAATCGCGGGAAAGGCGAGAAACAGGCCGCCAATGACTGGCCCGAAGCGGGCCGCGACGAGGCCTGCGACTACAGTCATCGCCCCGCCGAGTGCAAATCTAACAAGATACTCATACCAGCGCGTCTGACGAAGGGCGGAAGGCTTGAACTGGGCGATCATGAGAGTTGGAACAGGACCGCGGATAGACCAAGCGCCACCGCGAACCAGACAACCAGAGCTAAGATCGTCGCGATCCACGAGGACAGCAAAAATTTCTTGAGCAACACGCACGTTGCCCAGCTGTACAGGGCGAGCGCGAAGGCCCCCACAATCATTGAGCGGCCTTCCATGGCCACGAACGGAGCGCCCTTTTGCGACAGGGTGATCAGAAGCGTCGCGAGGGCAATCGAGGGAGCAGCGCCGAACAAGCCCGCGAAGCTTTTAGGGCGCAAACTGTCGCCAAGCGTTGCGAACGCAGACACGGCGATCCCGCCGGCAAGGAACCGCAAGCCATATTCAAGCATTGTTACATCCTGGAACCATCTGACAACGGTTAGCCTATGGGGTCAGTTCGGCGCTTGCAGGCGCGCCGCCGCCCTCCACCTCCTTGGGACCTTCGCCATGCCGAACTTCATCAACCTGCCCTCGATCACAGAGGATGGCGACGTGTATGTCGTGGTGGAAACGCCCCGTGGGAGCAGAGCCAAGTTTGACTATGACCCGAAACTCGAAACCTTCATTCTCTCGAAATCGCTCCTTACCGGACTGACCTACCCCCATGACTGGGCTTCGTGCCGTCGACCAAAGGCGATGACGGCGATCCCCTGGATATCATGGTGATCCACGATGCAGCGACTTTCCCAGGCGTCGTCCTCACCTGTCGCAATCATCGGCATTTTGCAGATCGAACAAAAGAGCAAGAAGAAAGCCGAGCGGAACGACCGGCTGTTCGCCGTACCGCGTCGCTCGCACTCGGAGCAGGGCCGGCGCGATGTCCGGGAGCTCTCGAAGCCGATTCAGCAAGAGCTTGAGAAGTTTTTCATCGCAACTGACGAGCTTGAAGACAAAGAGTTGGAGATTTATCGGGTGGAAAGGCCCCAAGATCGCGATGAAGGGCGATCCAGGATAGCGCCAAGAATTTTTCGAAGGACAGTGGGTAGCCTGCATCAGGCCGAGAATATCAGGCCGCACACGCCGCCCCTACGCGGATTCCTGCCCCTGTTTCGCCCGCACGCAGCGACGCGAATACCGTGACCTCTTCCGCTCTAAGGTTTCGACTTCAGTTCGACGGTCACCCTGCTGGCTGAGGGATGGGCGGCAGTTCGCCAGGCTGTTTCCAAGACCCTGTTAAATAGGGCCTGGTCGCGGGTATGGCCCCGAAGGCTCCCCTACCGCACCTCTAGAATGACGGCCTCGCTGCCGGCGATCTCAACTGTTTCTCCGGGCCCGTGCGCCAGAACCGCCCGGGCGAGCGGCGACACGTAGGAGACCGTGCCGCGTGAAGGATCAGCCTCATCCTCGCCCACGATCCTGAAGCTCTGCTCGCGCCCGTCGTCTCTGCGCAAGGTAACCGTCATGCCGAAGGATGCCGTGCTTCTGTCATCGGAGGGTTTGACGACCTCCGCGCTCGCGCGCCGCGCCCTCCAATAACGCACTTCGCGCAAAGCGGCGGTGGCGGCTTCCCTGTCATCTTTATCCATTGCGGTGCGGTGCGCCGCCTCGAAACGACCGAGAACGGCCTCAATCGCCGCAAGCCCTGTTTCAGTCACGAAATTGCGGTGAGGCGATATCGGCCTGTCAGGAAGCTCGGCCTTGTCCTGCTCGACTTCCTTGACAAATGCGCGGCTCATTGTCGGCTACCGATATTGCGCTCGTGCTCGGTTGGACTTGATGGCATCGCTTCGTCCTTGATGAGCGAGCCTGTTGGTCGCGTCGCTCATTGTGCAAAGACAGTAGGAGACATGAGAACAAATTTAAAAGCGAAATTATGCGAGGAGACCAGCATAGCGCGGCAACTCAGTCCGCGCCGGACTTGCGTGACTTTTACCCTTGATCGACAGTAGGCTTTTGTCCCGGCCCGCTCACCGGCCCTGCGCTTTGTGCGCGTTCGGCCCGTTTGTTTATGTTTTCGGCGCCCGGAGGCGGCCTTATTGGACTCTGTAATCACAGCGCTCCTCAACCCCGCCTCGGCGGGGTTTTCCCTTGCTCCTGGCGTGGTCCGCTAGCTCCTTGCTGCGCCGATTGTGTCGGCCATGATCGCGCCGCGGCGCCCGAGCGGCTTTTCGTCGCCTACTGTCGAGTCGTGCGCGGTTTGATGCTCGATCTCCGCGTTAAGCTCGCCGCCAAGTAAGATGACGATGGCGGAGATCCACATCCACATCATCATGCCCACGGCGGCGCCGAGCGAGCCGTAGGTCGCGTTGTATGCGCCGAAATTTGCGATGTACCAGGAGAACAGGACGGAGCTGATCAGCCACCCTATGGCTGCGGCCACGCTCCCTACCGAAAGCCATTGCCAGCGCGCTTCGCGACGGCTTGGTCCATAGCGATAGATCACGGCCAGGGCTACCGTGCCGAGGACCAACAACAACGGCCAGCGCAGAACAACGATAGCAACGCTCAAGAAAGACGAAAGACCGATGGCGGAAAAGATGATTGGAGCGACTACTATGGCGGCGAGCGCAACCATGAGCGCGACGATGGCGGCAAAAGTAAAAAGAAGCGAGACAAGGTTCAGTTTCACGAAGCCTCGTTTCTCCTTCTCATCGTAGACGACATTGAGCGCGTCGATGATCGCCTTCATTCCGGCGTTGGCGCTCCAGAGGGCGACGGCGAGTCCCGTTATGAAGCCGAGGCCGAGGTTTGTATCGCTCTTTGCGGTGAGCCGCGTGATTTGCTCGTGGAGAATTTCGACCGCACCGCTGGGAAGAATGCCAGCGGCAAGCGAGAGGTGAGCATCAATGGTCGAGGCGTCAGCGATCAATCCGTAGAGCGAGACGAGCGCCGCAACGGCGGGAAAGATGGCCAACAACGAATAGAACACGACCCCGGCCGCGACCGCGAGCAAGCGATTATCATTCACGCTCGCATAAACGCGCCAGAGGATGTCTCTCCAACCTCTCCAAGGAATGCGCCACGGTGCCGTTGCGCGCCGTCCCCTACCCGGCTCCTCCGCTCGGCGCAGCTGGGCGGAAATCGGCTGGTCGTTCTCAAAGTGCTCTCTCGGTCTTTTGTCGAGATCGGCCTGTGTCTCCGGACGAGAGTCACTCGGGATGTCTCTACTCTGGTCAGGCGGTGGGTAAATTTTCGGATAAAGTTTGCGACCTGTCTCGTGGCCCGCGCCAGCGCGCGTTCGCTCGCCCTCTCTACGGCGCGTGGCGGCGATTGCGACGAGAGCGCCATAGACCAAAAGCGGCCATATGCTTCGACGTTCGGCCATTTCCCTTCCGCCAAAAAAAGGACCGCGGACTGCGCGCACAAAACCCGCTGGTCCAAAACTAAATCCTGAAGGAACAAGCCTTGTTCCCCCCAAATGAAGAACGCCTGGGCGCTCCTCTCTGAGACGTCACGACCCGAAATGGCTTACGCGAGCGTCCGTGTCGCCAGCCGTGCTCGTGGGGCGCAGGGCTCTATGACGCTCGTCCGACGGAACCGAACGCGGACGTTCGCGTTCATAGATTGGGTTCGGGACGGCTACGCTCGTCCGATCCCGGAGACACAGTAATATGCCCGGAAATCTTATTTATTATGCACTTGCCCTGATCGTTATCGCGCTGGTGGCGGCGTTGTTTGGGTTCGGCGGCGTAGCTTCTACTGCAATGGGTGGCGCTCACCTCCTCATATGGTTGGCAGTTGTCATAGTAGTTGTGGGCGTTGTGTTCGCCCTCATCCGTCGAGCGTAGCAGGGAACCGAGCGTCATTTCTGCGAGGCTGCCGCCTACCTGCGTAAAGGATGGCTATGGCTGCATTGGCATCTACGCAAATTGTTCTAATCGTGGAGGATGAGCCGCTTCTGCGGATGGCGGCAGTTAACTTCATTAGCGACGCCGGCTTTGAGGCCCTAGAAGCGGGTGATGCGGCCGAGGCGATCGCCATACTCGAGAGCCGCCCGGATATCCGGCTGGTCTTCACCGATATACACATGCCACGCGGCATGGACGGGCTTAAGCTCGCCGCGTTGATTCGCCGACCGCTGGCCTCCCATCGAGATCGTTCTGACCTCCGGTTACGGCGAGCCCAGTTCTGACGCGTTGCCTGCGCGCTGCGCGTTCATACCGAAGCCATATGAGCCGGAAGCCCTTGTCGGCGCCCTTCGCAAGCTTGCGGCTTAGCCCGCGGGCAGAAGAGTTGTGCTCATCGCTTGGCCCCGGCCAGAGCTATAGCGGCGTGATCCTGAGGCTGGCGGGCGACGCCAAGCCCTAGAAAAGGCGCTGGCGGCTTTCGCGCCTGTTTCGTTGCACTCATTGCCTTGAAGCCAGCGACGGGCCGCCTGTGAAGCGGACAGGTATAAGCCACTGGGACGGGCGTACCGGTCCTAAGGAAGGGTGAGCATCCGCTACTCGGCTCTCGACGACTGCGGCCGTACATCGTTGCGCCGATCCATCCCAAGGCATACGTGAAAACTTAACAACGCCGACCGACTTTGCGCGGTGGAGGCGGAGACTTTTGGACGCCTTGTCATTGCAGCGGACACTTCGATTAGCGTGAGTGAGGGGAGGAGCCGACGTGAGCAAACCGAAACTAGAATGGGCCGAGAGGGCGGAAGTTGACGATTTGGACGCGGCAGTGAACTACCTTTCGCTTCTATGTTCGGACACGAAAGCTGCTGCGCTCGTCAAGAGTCTTCGCAACTCCAAGCTTGTTGAACACGAGGCGAAAGATTTGTTGCGCGCCGCACAGCTCCCGCTTCTTCCGAGAGATGAATCGCACGTGGATGAAGATCTAAAGCGAATTCGAAAAGGCAAGGCTCTCGCGCCCGTTCTCCTGGTTCGTGGCGACTTAGCAAGTGGACGTCCTCTCATCATTGCAGACGGTTATCACCGAATCTGTGCTGTCTATTATTTTGATGAGAGCGCGCCTGTTCGCTGCCGAATTGCCGACAACGCTGATGGCCGCGCGTAGTAGCTCCCCCGATTGCCTGCTACGCGAGCCGAGGCGTTGCTCCCGCTCTTGAGACAGTCAAAGCTTCGCTTCACGTCTGAACCGTGACCTCGCAATCAAGCCCTTCCACAAGCCATGCAAACTGCGCTCTGCCGTTCAGCTGTCCAACTAATTGTTTGACGATCCGTCCCCCAAACCCCTCATGGGTCGGCGTCTGTACCGGCGGACCTCCTGTCTCGGTCCAACGAAGTTCAAGTCTCCCATTCGATTCATGCGACCAACTTAGGTTAATCCGACCGTCGGCTGAAGACAGAGCCCCGAACTTAGCTGCGTTGGTTGCCAGCTCGTGCAGGATCATAGCGATGGATTGGGCGGCGTTGGGCTCCAACAAGACTTGTGGACCGGCGATTTGCGCGCGCGCTTCGCCCTTCTCAAAATAGGGGGCAAGTTCCTGTCTCGCGATCGTCGACAGCTCCGCGCCGATCCAGCGCGTCTCGACAAACAGCGAATGAACATTCGCAAGCGCCCGGATACGACCTTCAATCGCGTGCTTCAGCCCTTCGGCTGTCTCGGACCGAGAAAGCATCACCGTAGCCAGTACATTCGCAAGCAGATTCTTACTTCGATGCTCGGCCTCACGGGCCAAGGTGACGATTTGCTCCTGACTTCGCTTCTGCGCGCTGATGTCCCTCGCGATCTTGGACGCTCCGACGATCTCTCCGTTGGGGAGCTTGACGGGCGACACGGTCAGGGAAATGACAATTTGGCTGCCATCTTTGCGTTGCCGAACCGTCTCGAAATGGTCGATACGCTCGCCTCGCCGGATCTGCGTCAGAATCGTTCTTTCTTCATCGTGCCGGTCTCTCGGAATCACGATTGTGATGGGCTGGCCGATCGCTTCGTCCGCCGTGTAGCCGAATACTCGTTCGGCGCCCCTGTTCCAGCTCGTGATAACGCCATCGAGGCTCTTGCTCACGATTGCATCGTCGCTGGAGTCGACAATTGACGCCAGCCAACCCAGTCGCTCTTCATTTTCGTGAAGAGCCGCTTCGATCCGTTTGCGTTCAGTGATGTCGACGCCCGACGGATGCAGGAACATGACGGCCCCGGATCGATCCAGAATGGGATGCATCGCAAAGTCCACGACGCGCTCGCCGCCATCGGCCACCCAATAGCGAAGCTCCTCGCGGAACGCGACGCCCGACGCAGCCTGGCCCGTAGCGAAGCGAATCCTGGCCTTCACCTGTTCGGAACCGCGCCACCAAGGCGTCTCCCAAAATAGCCGGTCCAGCACCTGATCCCTTGTGTAGCCGCAGAGGCGCAAGGACACGTCGTTCGCTTCCCGCAGGTAACCCTGCAGATCCATAATGCCCTCAAAAATGGCCGACTGGTTGAAGAGGGCTTCGAATTTAGCGGCGGCGGTCAAATGATCTCGAAAGAGCGCCACTTGCCGATCGGCGAGCATCTTGACTTCGGTAATGTCGCGATTGGCTTCGAGTACGGTCTCATCACTGAGCAGCTGCATACGGCTGTCTACGATGACCTCGCGGCCGTCCTTACAGACATGACGGAGTTCGCCGGACCAATAACCGTCGTTGCGAAGTCGCGAACTCACTTCGGCGAAATCGACTGGAAACTTGGTTTGCAAGAGCGAGTGGCTGCCGCGCCCAATCGCCTCGTCTGAGGCAAATCCGTAAAGTCG
>Ga0335073_10003258_pt1 | contig 22578 bp, 19 predicted proteins | sample Lox_Sample_22_FD_207093 | JGI IMG/M metagenome (GOLD analysis project Ga0335073, IMG submission 207093) | Soil microbial communities from Loxahatchee National Wildlife Refuge, Florida, United States - Lox_Sample_2.2 | ecosystem: Environmental > Terrestrial > Soil > Wetlands | place: USA... | reverse complement strand
CCGCGTCGCGCGACCAGTCGGACGACAGCAGCAGCGAGGGCCGCGTGCCGACCTCCCAGCTTCCCCGCGGCTGCGGGCCGCCCAGCACGTTGCTGTCATAGCCAAGCGATTGCTCCCAGGCAGGGCGCAGCAGGAAGGCGCCTTCGCGGATGCCTTGCGGTTGCGTCTCGGGGTGCAGACGCGACAGTACCGTGACCCCGGCAGCATCGCCGTAGCCCGGCACGCCGGGCGGAAACAGCGTGTCGAGCCAGTCCGCCGCTGCGCTGCCCCCCATGCAGCCGCAGAACACCAGCGCCGCCACCGTCCATGCCATTCGCATGGCGGCGCATGATCCTCGGTGTTGCCTACCATTGCGTTAACAGCAGCCAATCCTCGGCCGGGCCATCACGCGCGGCATTCGGCACCGGACCCGAAGTCGTCGCGGACGTCGCCCAGCCCTACGAGGTTCATTTGGTGCGAAGCGGCACGCGCCGCGGTCAATCCAGGCCGATACAATGCTCTGCGGCAACGCCGCGGCAGTCCATCTCGTAGTCCAGTCCCACCACCGGAGGCCGCGCGAAATGCCACGTCAGTCCGTGCTGCGCTGCGCCGCGGCGCACGATCTCGTCGCCCAGGAACGGATGCAGGTCGTAGACGGTATAGACCTGCGCTGCGGTCGTTTCCGTCCATGTCGCGTCGACCGCCGCCATCCGATGCTGCATCCGATCCAGCACGAATGCCGCCTTCTCGCGCAGCCCCGCCGGGCTGGTGTCACCGAACCGCACCGTGCGCTCGCGATAGGAGGCATGGCCCTCCTCCGCCTCGCCACTGCCCGAAATTACGAAGCTGCCCGGCGCACCGTGTGACGGCCGGACGAAGCAGAAGGCGTGAAAGCTCGGCTCCGGCGGCTTGTATTGCTCCGGGCACACGTTGCTGCGCGCCACCGGGTTCCTGTCCTCGCGCATGATGCCCCAGCGCTCCAGCGTGCCGCAGTAATGCCGGTTGAACGCAACGAACCCGGCGTCGGTGAACGGCGCCGGCGAACGCAGCTCGCAGGCGCAGAACGCGGCGAGCGGCAGGTCCTGGCCCGGCAGGAATCGCTCGATGAACGCGAAGCCCGCCGCCAGCGCCACCGGGCGCATGAATTCGACGCGTTCGATGCGATGGCCGTCCAGCGCCCGCACCCCCGCGGAATACTGAAACACGCCCGGAATGTAGCGATAACCGCCCGCCGGCACGTCGATCGTGGCTGCCATGTCCGCTCCTGGTCGCACCGCCATTGCGGCGCCGAGCAGGCCGCCGCAATCTGTTGCTTGAGATTGCGTCAGCCCGACACGCGTCGCAATCACGCCTTCACCCCTCGCCGGAGCCATTCGTGGGCGTATCGATCTTGCCGCATCTGGCCCAGACTGCCGCGCCGCCGGCCATCATCCTGGACAAGGTCAACAAGTGGTTCGGCGCGCACCACGTGCTGCGCGACGTTTCGCTGACGGTAGCGGAGAAGGAGCGCGTGGTGGTGTGCGGCCCGTCCGGCTCCGGCAAGTCCACCATGATCCGCTGCATCAACCGATTGGAGACGCACCATAAAGGCCGCATCGTCGTGGATGGCACCGAACTGACCGACGACACCCGCGCGCTCGACACCATCCGCCGCGAAGTCGGCATGGTGTTCCAATCCTTCAATCTGTTCCCGCACCTCACGATCCTGGAGAACTGCACGCTGGCGCCGATCTGGGTGCGCAAGACGCCGCGTCCCGAGGCCGAGGCGCTGGCGATGAGCTACCTCACGCGCGTGAAGATCCCGGAGCAAGCCAACAAGTACCCCAGCCAGCTCTCGGGCGGCCAGCAGCAGCGTGTCGCCATCGCCCGCGCGCTCTGCATGAAACCGAAGATCATGTTGTTCGACGAGCCCACTTCGGCGCTCGACCCGGAGATGATCAAGGAAGTGCTCGACACGATGATCGAGCTGGCGCAATCGGGCATGACCATGGTCTGCGTGACCCACGAGATGGGCTTCGCCCGCCAGGTCGCCGACCGCGTCGTGTTCATGGATCAGGGCGAGATCGTCGAATCCGGCACCCCGGAGCGCATCTTCGGATCCCCCCAAACCGACCGCCTCAAACTGTTCTTGAGTCAAATCTTACGCGGCAACTGACCGGTCCCTTCCCGCGCCTGGCCCCGCGCCCAGCCCCGCGCCTCGCCCTTGTCTTGCCGCGGGTCCGGGGCAACCCTGCAGCGAATGCCGTGCACCCACAACCGGACAAGGCGCAGCCCATGCCAGTCGACCCACAGATCCAGACGCTGCTCGACAAAGGCGCCGGCGTGCCAGCCACTCACACGCTGTCCGTCGCCGCGGCACGCGCGCAGTACGAGGCACGCATCGCGCTGATGGCGCCGGCAGCGCCGATCGCTGCGACCGACGAGCGTGTCATCGCCGGGCCGGGCGGCCCGTTGCGGCTACGCATCTATCGCCCGCCGGGCGACGGTCCGTCGCCGCTGCTGGTGTTCTTCCACGGCAGTGGCTTCGTGCTGTGCAGCCTCGATACGCATGACGGCATCTGCCGCAATTTGTGCGCCGGCGCGGGGTGCATTGTCGTTTCGGTGGATTACCGGCTGGCGCCGGAGCATAAGTTTCCCGCCGGCCTCGACGATTGCGTGTTCGCCACGCGCTGGGCGGCGCAGCACGCCGCGGAGCTCGGCGCCGACGGCCGGAACCTGGCGATCGCCGGGGACAGCGCCGGCGGCAATCTTGCCGCGGCAACCGCGCTGCGCCTGCGCGACGAAGGCGGGCCGGCATTGCGCGGCCAGTTGCTGATCTACCCCGTCACCGACTTCCACACCCCGGGCACCGCCTCCTACACCGACAACGGCGAGGGCTACGGCCTGACCCGAGCCACCATGGTGTGGTTCTGGAACCACTATGTCGCCGATCCCCAGGATGCAGCGAATCCGCTGGCGTCGCCCTTGCGCGCGCCGTCGCTGGCCGGCCTGCCGCCCGCGCTGGTGGTGACGGCGGAATTCGATCCGTTACGCGATGAAGGCGAGGCCTTTGCCTCGCGATTGCGCGAAGCGGGCGTAGCAACGGTGACGTCGCGTTGGGGCGGTATGAACCATGGCTTCTTCTTCTGGGTCGGCGTGGTGGACCTCGCGGCTGCCGCGATGGCCGAAAGCTGCGCGTGGCTGCGGGGGATTTTCGCCGGATGAGGCCGATGCCGCCGCGTCCTTGCGAAATGCCAGGGTCAGCCGCACCGCACCGGCAATACCCTACGCACCCGCACAGCGCATGCTACCCAATGGCGAGTTGTCCGGCCGCATTACGCGGCATCACGGTCCCGCGCAGCAAGCCGAGGGCGCGGACACTGCCCCAGACCGCGCCGTCGGGGCGATCCGCACCGGATCGGGTATTGTGTTGCGTTCGGTGACGCCAAACCTGTCGAGACGGCGCCTGCCATGCCGGTCGGTGCGCAAAGCCGACCTGCGGCTGTTCGCACAGCAGGCCGATCAGCGCGGCGGGCACAGCGTTCCAGGTCTTGCCGGCAAACCCGCCACGCCGTCGGTTTCGCCCGGTCTGGTGTCGTCAAAGTCCCAATTCGCTTAACGACGGGTGATCGGCAGGCCGACGCCCGAGCGGCCAGTGGTATCTCCGCGCGCTCTCCGCGATCGGCAGATCGTTGATGCTGGCAATCCGGACGCGCATCAAACCAGCATCATCGAACTCCCAGTTTTCGTTGCCGTAGCTCCGGAACCAATGACCGCTATGGTCGTGCCATTCGTACGCGAAACGCACGGCGATGCGATTCTCCCGAAATGCCCACAGCTCCTTGATCAGCCGATAGTCAAGTTCGCGGCTCCACTTCCGCGCCAGGAACGCCTCGATCTCAGCCCGGCCTTGCAGAAACTCGGCACGATTCCGCCAGCGGCTATCCGGTGTATAGGCCACCGCCACCCGCGCGGGATCCCGGGTGTTCCACGCATCCTCGGCCATTCGCACCTTTTGCTCGGCGGTCTCCGCAGTGAAGGGCGGAACTGGAGGTCGATGCATTTTCGGCTCCTCAATGGTCACACGATCGCGATCCGGTCCTTGCCAAATTCCCTCACGTTCGTCATCGCTCGGCAATCGCCTGACTTTCGCGGCCCACGCATCTGTCGCTCGCCGCCAGTTCACGCGCAAGCGGACCTCGACACGCCATCGATCGGCGGCGGCACAGGCTCGGTGTCGGGTGGCGTCGCAGCCATGACCGCTGCCGCAACCTGCAGACATGATGCGACCACGGGCGGACATTTCATGGCGCATCCACGTCGATCACCGCCTTGGCGAAGTCGCGCGGCGCTTCCTGGGGCAGATTGTGGCCGATGCCGCCCTTGACCAGCCGATGCGTGTATTTGCCCACGAACATCTTTGCGTAGGCTGCCGGCTCGGCGTGCGGAGCGCCGTTCGCGTCACCTTCCATGGTGATCGTCGGCACACGGATGACCGGAAATTGTGCCAACCGCTTCTCCAGCCCATCGTAACGCCGCTCGCCATCGGCCAGCCCGATCCGCCAGCGGTAATTGTGAATCACGATGGCGACATGGTCCGGGTTCTCGAAGGCCTGCGCCGTGCGGTTGAACGTCGCATCGTCGAACTTCCATTTCGGTGACGCGGTCTGCCAGATCAGCCTGGCGAACTCCTTGCGAAAGGCCGCATAGCCGGCCCGGCCCCGGCTGGTGGCGAAATAGTACTGGTACCACCACGCCAGCTCGGCCTTGGGCGGCAGCGGCGCCTGGTTGGCCGCCTGACTGCCGATCAGATAACCGCTGACGGAGACGAGCGCCTTGCATCGCTCCGGCCATAGCGCCGCAATGATGTCGGCCGTCCGGGCGCCCCAGTCGAACCCGGCAAGCGTCGCTTGCCGGATCCTGAGCGCGTCCATCAGCGCGATGGTATCCACCGCGATGGCCGCTTGCTGTCCGTTGCGGATCGCGTCTTTCGCCAGGAAGCGCGTCGTGCCATAGCCGCGGAGATACGGCACGATCACCCGGTATCCCGCCGCGGCGAGAGGGGGAACAACCTCGGCATAGCTGTGGATGTCGTAGGGCCAGCCGTGCAACAGGATGACGGCCGGACCGTGCGGAACCCCGGCCTCGACATAGCCCACGCTCAGCACGCCGGCGTCGATCTGCTGCACCGGGGCAAGCACGATATTGCCACCTCCGCCCGTGGCGGTCTGGGCATCCGCCTGGCCGGCAATGCCGATTTGGCGGGCCGCGATGGTCGCGGCGGCAGCGCCAACGAGCCGGCGCCGGCGGCGGTCTATCGTCTCGCTCTGCATCTGCGGATACCTCATGCTCGCTGCCATGGCAGCAAGATCGCCAGCTAGGCCGCGCGCCGCTTGCAGGCGTTGTGGCGTTTTGCTTCAGACAACACATTTTTTTCGGCAAGCCGGTCGCGCTAACATCGCGTGGCAGCATCGCCGATGTCGTGATCTACCGCTTCGCCAGGTGCAGCTTCCGCGATTGCCTCGGCTCCCGGCCGCATGTCCCGATCGCGGACGCCGTTGTCACCGGTCCTCGGGTCGATGCCTCTCGCCTGATCCTTCTCGCGCTTTTGTCAGCATCCGGAGCACTGCCGGCGCCGTCAAAGGCTGCTGCTGCACCACGACGCCGAACGGCGCCAGCGCATCTTCAACCGCGCTGGGCAGCGCCCCCACCGCGCCCATGACGCCGCCCTCCGACATGCCTTTCGTGCCGCTCAATGTTCGCTTGCTGGGCGTATGCATCGGGATCAGCGTGATCGGCGGGATGGTCTCCGCGACCGCCATCGCATAGTCCATGAAGCTGCCCGTCACGTTCTGGCCGCTATCGTCATAGACCACCCGCTCTTGCAGCACGCCGGCGATGCCCAGTGCCACGGCGCCGTGTTGCTGACCGGCAACGATCGCGGGGTTCAGCACCCGGCCGCAATCTTCGGCCACGATCCAACGCTCGACGCGCACCGCGCCGGTCTCGGCATCCACCGCCACTTCACAGACATGCGTCGCATTGGAGAATGTCAGCGGCGGCGGGTCGTAGGCGCGGTGCGCCTCCAGGCCGGGCTCCATGCCCTCCGGCAATCGCAGCGGGTCCATGTAGGCTATGCGGGCAACGTCGAGCAAGCCGAGACCGGCATCCTGCCAGTCGCCTTCGATGACGCGCTGCACGCGGCCGTCCCATAGCCGCAACTCGTCGCCCGAGTTCAGCCCCAGCACCGCTGCGGCGATGGCGCACACCTTCCGTTGCAATGTCTGCCCGGCAAGCAGCAGCACGGAGCTGCCGGCCGTGCCACCGCGGGCGCCGCGGCTGCCCATCCCGTACGGCGCCACGTCGGTATTGCCGAGATGCACGCGCACGCTGTCGATCGGCGCGCCAAGCCCCTCGGCGGCGGCCTGTGCGAGCGCGGTCTCGTAGCCCTGGCCCGATGCCATCAACCCGACCGAGACATCCACCGCGCCGGTTGGCGCCACCTTCACCCAGCCCGCCTCATGACCCGATCCTGGGATACCGGCGGCGCGATAGAACGCCGAGCCATAGGTATTGGATTCCACCACGCAGCACACGCCCATGCCGCGATAGATGCCACGAGCCCGGTCCGCCGCCTGGCGGACACGGAACGCCGGTACGTCGAACGCCTCCAGCGCGGCGTCCAAAGTTTCGCGCGGCGTCACGTCTTCCATCACCGGCCCGGTCGGCAGGGTCCAGGGCAGCTCGCTCGCATGCAGCATGTTGCGGCGGCGGACTTCGATCGGGTCGAGGCCCAGTTCACGCGCCACCGCCTCGATCGTGCCGTCCATCACCCAGCTTGCCATCGACATCGGCGCGCGCATCGGCGCGGCACCGCATTTGTTCGACAGCACCACCTTCATGTCGCCGGCATAATCGGAAATGCGGTACGGCCCGGTGAGCGCGATCGCCACCATGCGCAACAGATAGTTGGCGGGATATAGGCAGTAGGCGCCAAAGTCCTCCACCATCTCCACCGCCAGAGCAATGATGCGGCCATCCGCTTCGGCGGCGGCGCGCACCTGCACGGTTTGCTCGCGCGCATGCGTGGCGGCGAGCAAGTTCTCGCCCCGCTCCTCACGCCAGCGAACCGGACGGCGAAGCTGGCGCGACACCGCGGCGATCGCCAGGTCCTCGCGGAACACCGGGATCTTCTGGCCAAATCCGCCGCCAATGTCGGGACACAGCACGGTCACCTGCGACTCGGTCAGGCCCAGCCGATTGGCAAGCGAGGTGCGGTATGGATGCGGCACCTGGGTGCCGACATGCATCGTCAGGTGCTGGCGGCCCTCGTCCCATTCGGCACGGCAGCCACGCGGCTCCATCGGCACATGCGTCTGTCGATGCTGCCCGAACCGCGCTTCGATGACGCGATGAGCCGCGGCGAAGCGCCGGTCCGGATCACCGTGACAGAAGGTCTGGTGCGACACCAGATTGTCGGGCAGCGCATCGTCCACGCGTGGCGCGCCCGGCGCCAATGCCTGCGCTATCCCGATCACCGCCGGCAGCACCTGGTACGCAACCTGCACCCGCTCCACCGCATCGTCGGCGATGCTGCGCTCGGTCGCGACCACGCAGGCGACCAGGTCGCCGTGGAAACGGACCTTGTCGGTGGGCAGCGTCTCCATTGTGACCGGATGCAGGCCCTCGATCGGCGGCGCGAGCCGCAGCGGCTGCGTCCATTGCGCAAGGTCGTGGCCGGTGACGATCGTCACCACGCCCGGCATGGCGAGCGCCGCGCCGGTGTCGATCCCCAGAATGCGGGCGTGGGCGTGCGGCGAGCGGACGAAGCGGGCATGCAGTGCACCGGCAACCGGAAAATCATCGATATAACGCGCCGTGCCGGTGAGAAAGCGGCGGTCCTCACGGCGAGGGATGTTGCGGCCGATCGGGCCTTGTGCTGCGGTCATGCCGCTTATGTAACCGGGGCGGCGGCATCCGGAAACCGCGGCGCCGAGCGATGATCGCACCGTCCGGCGCTGCGTTGACTCCCTGCCGCCCCCCGCTATAACCCCCCGATCTCCGGCCGCCGGGCGTTCCCTGCGGCCCGGACTGTCTTGGGAAAGTCCGATCCGATGTTCGCTGTGATCCGCACCGGCGGGAAGCAGTACCGCGTTACCCCCAACGCTGTGCTGAAGGTGGAGAAGCTGGAAGCCGAGCCGGGCGCCACCGTGACCTTTACCGACGTGCTCGCGCTGGGCACCGCCGACGGCCTGACACTGGGCGCCCCCACCGTCGCCGGCGCCGAGGTCAGTGCGACGGTCATCGCCCAGGACCGGCTGGACAAAGTCATCATCTTCAAGAAGCGCCGGCGGCAGAACAGCCGACGGAGGAACGGGCACCGGCAGCATGTGACGGTGCTGCGGGTGGCGGGCTTCGCCAAAGATGGCACGGCACTCGCCGAGCCGGCCGCCGCCGAAACCTCTGCCGAAACCTCTGCCGAAACCTCTGCCGAAACCTCTGCCGAAACCTCTGCCGCAGCCTCTGCCGCAGCCTCTGCCGAAGCCTCTGGCGAACCCGCGGCGTTCGACCCGACAGCCGACCACCCCGCAACCTTCGAGCCGGCGCCCGAGACACCGGCCGTCGTCACGGCGGGTCCCGCCGGCATGGACGTGGTTGAATCGCTCGCGCTGGAATCTGGTGAACCATCCGGACAAGAGGCTCCGCCTGTCTTCGCCGATGACGGGCAGGCGCCCCCGGGGCCTGCCATCGACACCCGCCAGGCCGCGTTCGAACCCGCGTCCCCGCCTCCGGCCGAGCTCGCCGCCGGCCCCGCCGCCATGGATGTGGTCGAATCGCTGGCGCTGGAAGCCGGGGGAGAACCCGAGCAAGCCGCGCCGGATGCGCCGGTAAAGGAGTAACCGACCATGGCACACAAGAAGGCGGGCGGCTCGTCCCGCAACGGGCGCGACACGGAAGGCCGGCGCCTCGGCATCAAGAAGTTCGGCGGCGAGGCGGTCATCGCCGGCAACATCCTGGTCCGCCAGCGCGGCACCAAGTGGCGCCCGGGCGAGAATGTCGGCCTCGGCCGCGACCACACGATCTTCGCGCTGATCGACGGCAAGGTGGAGTTCCGCCGCCGTTCGGATGATCGCGTGCATATCTCGGTGCGACCGTCGCCGGTTGCCGCCGAATAAGCGCGTCCGGAACGATGTCGTCATGACGGGGGCCGGCAGCGCAGCCGGCCCCCGTTCTGCTTTATCGGTGCACGGAGCGCAATCGCCAGCGCCGGGCCGACAGCGATGAGATGCCATGAAGTTTCTTGACCAGGCCAAGGTCTATCTGCGCTCCGGCGACGGCGGCGACGGCGTCGTGGCGTTCCGGCGCGAAAAGTTCCTCGAGTTCGGCGGCCCGGACGGCGGCAACGGCGGCAAGGGCGGCGACATCATGTTCGAGGCAGCCGCCGACCTGAACACGCTGATCGACTTCCGCTACACCCAGCACTTTCGGGCCAAGAAAGGCGGCAATGGCGCCGGCAGCGATCGCACCGGCGCCGGCGCCCGGGACGTGGTGATCCATGTCCCCGTCGGCACCGAGATCCTCGCCGAGGACCACGAAACCTTGCTCGCGGACATGGATGCGTCGGGCAAACGGGTGGTGGTGCTGCGTGGCGGCGACGGCGGGTTCGGCAACGCACATTTCAAGTCCGCCACCAACCGGGCGCCTCGCAAGGCGACCAAGGGCTGGCCGGGCGAGGAGCGCTGGGTCTGGCTGCGCCTGAAGCTGATTGCCGATGTCGGGCTGGTGGGACTGCCGAACGCGGGCAAGTCCACCTTCCTGGCGCGCGTTTCGGCGGCGCGGCCGAAAATCGCCGACTATCCCTTCACCACCCTCCACCCTCAGCTCGGCGTGGTACGGCTGAGCGCGGCGGAGGAGTTCGTCATCGCCGACATCCCCGGCCTGATCGAGGGCGCGCATGAAGGGGCCGGCCTCGGCGACCGCTTCCTCGGACATGTGGAGCGTTGCGCCGTGCTGCTGCATCTGGTCGATGGCGCCGCCGGCGACGTGGTGAAGGCCTGGCGGACGGTGCGGCGGGAGCTGGAAGCCTACGGCGCCGGCCTCGCAGAGAAGCCGCAACTGATCGGGCTGAACAAGGCCGACGCGATGACACCGCGCCAAACGGCCGCCCGGTTGGCTGCCCTTCGCAAGGCGTCGGGTGCTCGGGTGATGCTGTTGTCGGGCGTCACCGGGCAGGGCATGCCCGAACTGCTGCGGCAATTGCAGGCGATGCAGAAGGAGCGCTCGACCCGCCGCTGCGTGGAAGACGCCGGAGCGGGTGCGCAAGGCGCGCCGTCGCGCGACATGGGGCTGAGCCAAGGCGCGGATCAAGCGGGGTCAGGCGGGCAGCATGCAGCACCCTCTGCCTGACCCTCCCCCGCAAACGGGGGAGGGAGTTTTCCGCGCCGCGCGACGGCTGGTGGTGAAGATCGGCAGCGCCCTGGTGGTGGATGCGGACGACGCCGCACCACGCGCCGCATGGCTCGCCGGCATCACCGCCGACATCGCCGCCCTGCGCCGGCGTGGCCGTGACGTGATCGTGGTGTCCTCCGGCGCCATTGCGCTCGCGCGGCGCACCCTCCGCCTGACCCAGAAGCGCCTCCGCCTGGAAGAGCAACAGGCTGCCGCGGCGGTTGGCCAGATCCGCCTGGCCCAGGCCTGGTCGGAGGCGCTCTCCGCCGAGAGCCTGACCGCCGCCCAGCTCCTGTTGACGCTGGACGACACCGAGGACCGCCGCCGCTATCTCAACGCCCGCGCCACCCTGAATACCTTGCTCCAACTCGGCTGCATCCCGGTGATCAACGAGAACGACACCGTCGCGACCGCCGAGATCCGCTTCGGCGACAACGACCGCCTCGCCGCCCGCGTCGCCGAAATGCTGCAAGCGGACGTCCTGGTATTGCTGTCGGACATCGATGGTCTCTACACGGCGGACCCCGGCCGGGATCCGACCGCCACTCACATCCCGGTCGTCGCAACGGTCACGCCGGAGATCGAGGCGATGGGCGGCGAGCCACCGCCCGGCTATTCCTCCGGCGGCATGCGCACCAAGCTGGCGGCGGCGCGCATTGCCACGCAGGCCGGCTGCGCCATGGCGATCGCGCGTGGCTACACCGATCGTCCGCTGACCGCGCTGGCTCAGGGCGCGCGCTGTACCTGGTTCCTGCCCGCCCCCGAGGGCCGCACGGCGCGCAAGAGCTGGATCGCCGGCGCGCTGGCACCACTCGGCACACTGCTGGTCGATGCCGGCGCGGTCCGCGCCCTGCGTGCCGGCCGTTCGCTGCTGCCCGCCGGCGTTCGCGCGGTGGAAGGCTCGTTTCAGCGCGGCGACCCGGTGGTGATCGCCGGTCCTGACGGCACGCCACTGGCGCGCGGCCTGTGCGCTTACGCCAGCGCCGACGCCCTGCGCATCATCGGGCATCGGTCCGATGAGATCGAAGCCATTCTCGGCTGGCGCCGACGCGACGAGATCGTGCATCGTGACGATCTCGTACTGATCTGATCAGGGACCATGGCAATTCCCAAGGCTCGTTCATGACACCTGCCCTGATTCGATCGACGCCGTTTGCCGGGCCAATTTGCCAAGCAGCAGCGGTGCGCTGGCACCGATAGCAGCGGTGCGCTGGCACCGATGGCAGTGGTGCGCTTGCACCGATGGCAGTGGTGCGCTTGCACCGATGGCAGTGGTGCGCTTGCACCGATAGCAGTGGTGCGCTTGCAGCGATGTTGAGCGCACCGATCGCGCGCAACGTCGTACCCGACTCCCCGCAACACCTGGATCGCCGGCGTTCGCGCGGTGGTGGCGGTCGCGGGCCCGGACCGAACGCCCCTCGCCCGCGACCTGTCCGCCTATCCCAGTGCCGACGCCCCGCGCATCGGCTTGCAGCGGTCCGGCGAGACCGAAACCATTCTGTCGATCCAGGGCGATCCTTACCCTGGCGCCGCTCCCTGCACATTGACCATCAGCATGTAGATCGACTGGCTCGCCGCCATGAACAGATAATCCCGCTTCGGACCGGCGAAGCAGAGGTTGGCGCAGACCTCGGGCAACCGGATCCGCCCGATCAGCTTGCCCGCCGCGTTCCAGACCGTCACCCCGCAATAGCCGAGCGGCGCGTTCGACCCGACCCATAGATTTCCCGCCCGATCCGCCCGCATGCCATCCGGCCCGCAATGCACACCGTCCACCATGCAGTCGGTGAACAATCGCATATTGGCCAACTTCGTGCCTTGTACATCGAACGCGTAGATGACGCCTTTGCCGCCGTGCCCATTATCGCCCGGCCCCGGACCGGTGCTGATCAGGTAGAGAGTCTTGTAGTCGGGCGAGAAGCAGATGCCGTTCGGGTCCGGCACCTGGCTGCCCGGCACCACCACGTCGAGCCGGCCGCTCGGATCCCAGCGATAGGTGTTCTCGGGCAGCTCCCGTTTCATCCCGCCGATCAGCCCGACGCCATTGTCGCTGAGCGTCGGATCATCGATGCCGCGTGGATTGGCGGTGCCGCCCGCGACATCGGGATGGCCTTCGGTGAGCTGATCGCCATACGGAGGATCGGTGAACCAGATGCTGCCGTCGGGATGAGGCACCACGTCGTTGGGCGAGTTCAGCGACTTGCCCTCGAACGAAGCAGCGATGACTGTCATCGCCCCGCTTTGCTCCCACCGCACCACGCGCCGGAACACGTCCTGGCACGATATCTGCCGCCCCTGAAAATCAAATGTATTGCCGTTGCTTCTCCATGATGGCTTTCTGAAAGTCGTAACCTCGCCGGTTTCCCAGATGTAGCGATACTGCGTGTTGCCCTTCACGTCGCTGAACAAGGCGTAGTTGCCCTCGCCGGACCAGGCCGGCCCTTCCGCCCAGGCAAATCCGGTCCACAGCCGATGGATTGCCGCCAGCCCAACCAGGTACTGCTTGAAACCGGGATCGATCACCAGCACGTCCGGATCGGGATAGACCTCCGGCGGCGCCTCGCGTCCCCATTGGCGCGGCGGCTCCGTCACCACGCTCGGCGGCGTTGCCAGCGTTGGGCGAGTCTGCTGACCCAGCGCCGCGACCGGAGCCAGGCTCGCCGCTCCAACCAGCATGCCACGACGCGTCAGGCGATTGAACATTGTTGGTTTCCTCCCACCACTCGGCCGCAGAGTGGACCGGTGCATCGCCGCGTCAACCGTCCTGCGCCCTGCTTCACCGCCTGTTGCACAAGCAGCGACAGCAGCGGCACGCCTCCCGATCGTCCCATTGACATTGCAGGATCCCGCCGGGAGCGAAGCAATCCCGGTCATATCGGATTGTCATTGCGAGGTCCCGCAGGGTCCGCAGCCATCTCGGTCGTGTTGAATTGTCATCGCAAGATCACGCCGGGAGCGAAGCAGCCCCGGTCAGCTTGACGCGCGATCGCCCCCGCGCCTGAGCGACCGGGATCACTGCGTCCCGCCACGCTATGCTCGCGGTGCTCGCAGTGCGAGGGGCAGCCAACATCAGAACGCCTGCCCGATGCCGATATAGAGCTCGAAGGTATCGCCGCCAGGCTCCTTGTTCATCGGTACCGCCAGATCCAACCGGATCGGCCCGAGCGACGTGTAGTAGCGGAATCCCACTCCCACGCCGACGCGCCACGAATTGCTGAACGGCACGCCATTATCGCTCACCTGCCCGGCGTCGATGAACGCCACCGCGCCGTAATTGCCCATGATGCGCTGGCGGAACTCCACCGTTCCCGCACTCACCGCCGTACCGCCGGTGGGCTCACGGTCGGGGAACCGCGGCCCGATCGACTGGTATTTGAAGCCGCGCACCGTCGCGCTGCCGCCGGCATAGAAGCGCTGGTCCGGCGGCAGCGAGAAGGTGTTGGTGCCAGGCACTTCCCCGACCAGCCCGCGCAGCGCCAGCACGCTGCGCCCATCGCCGCTGAGGTCCAGATAGGTCGACCCCGCCGCCTCCAGGATCACGAACCCCGTGTCATTCGATCCCAGCGCCCCGGTCGGCGTCACGGCAATCGATGCGCGGATTCCTTCGGTCGGATTGAACACGCTGTCGGTGTTGTCGAATTTCAAATTGAGTGGAAACCCCACCAGTTCATAATGTCGACCCACTCCTTCCTGCGAAATCTTCTCCTGCTCTCCCGCGACGCCGTAGCTGAATGTCCAATGCGGCGACAGCTTGCGATCAAGCAGGAACTTCTCGATCAGCGCGTTCTGGTCGTACGCCTGCAGGTATTGCTTCAGCGCCTCCAGGTCGATCTCCAGCGACTGATCGTGGGCGAGGAAATCCGGCTTGATGAACTGAGCCTGAAACTGATAGCCCGGCTGCGTCACCGCATCGCCGCCCAGGTTCATCGCCGCGGTCAGGTTCAATTGCTCCGCGTTGCCGAACAAATTGCGGTCGTGCCAGCCAAGATTGAAGTTCAGGCCGAGATCGGTGGAGTAGGCGATGCCCGCATCCACCGCATGCAACGGCCGTTCAGTCACCTCGACGGTGAGCGGCAGCGCGCCCCGCGCGTCCAGATGATCGGCCGGCACGATCCGCACCACCGAGAACACGCCCAACGCTTGCAGGTCCTGCCGCGCCTTGTCGATGGCATCAGGGCTGAAGCGCTCGCCTGGATGCAGCAGCAGCCGCCGACGTACGAATGATTCATGCATGTGCTGCAGACCGGTGATCGCGATCGGCCCCAGCGACGCCTGCGGCCCGGTGCGGACGTCGAACGCCACATCCAGGACGCTCTGCGCCAGGTGCAGCGTGGCCGGCGGCATATCGACCTTCGCCAGCGGATAGCCGTCGTCACGAATCGCGGTCAGCAGCCGCCCCTGCCCGGCCAGCACCTCCGCCGCGAGCGCCGGCTGCCCGGGCGCCAGTCCGAGCTTCGCGCGCGCATCGGCCGGCACCGCGCCATGGATGGCGACCTGCCCCAGATGGAATTGCGGGCCGAGGTCGAACCGCACCGCCACCGCCGCCGGCTTCTGGGCCGGCAGGTGATCGATTGTGTCGGCGAGCTCGGGCGTATCGAGGGCACGGCCGTCGATCGTGACCGTGACGCGCGCCTGGTAATAGCCGAAGCTGTGCAGCGCGGTGGTCAACGGATCCAAATCCTGCCGCGCCCGCTCGATCAGCGCGAAGCCGCCCACCGGGGCGGTTTTGCGCAGCGACACCAGGGTGCTGCTGTCGTTCAGCGCGCTGTCGAGTGCGCTGTTGCCGGTGGGGGCCAGGTTCACGTCATAGGGCTGCGGGTCCGCGGCGGATCCCGTGACCGCCCAGAGCACGCAAGCCCAGAGCAGGCAAACGGACAGGACCAGGAACCGGAAACGGCAGCGCATTTGGTTACCGTAGCGGAGATTGTCCGAAGCGACGGCCCCCCGACGGTCACGCTTGCGCCATTGTCGGCTGACAAGCCGCTTGGTAATCGGGCAATCATGCGGGAATCGCCACGCCGGCCCCGACGTCTTGCCCCTCGTCCCCCGACGGTGCCCGCACGCGGGGCCTTCTCACCCATGGACACGGCGCTGGAAGACGAGAAGCGCCATCTGCTGCGCCGCGTGCGCGTGGTGCGCCGCTTCGTCGCGCTGTTGCTTTGGACGCTGCCCGCCATGGCCATCCAGGCCGTATGCCTGCTGCTGCCCGGGCCCGCCAAGGTCGCCTTCGCGCGCTGCTATTGGGCCGTATTCAGCCGATTGCTCGGCGTGCGGGTGTGCGTCGTTGGCGCGCCGGCCCCTCACCCGGCCGACCGCTCGGTCATGTACGTCTCCAACCACTCGTCATGGGTGGACGTGCCGATCCTGGGCGGCGTGTTGGACGGCTGCTTCGTCGCCAAAGGAGAAATCGCACGCTGGCCGGTGGTCAACGTGCTCGCCTGGCTCGGGCGCACGGTCTTCGTCACCCGCCGTCGTGGCGCCACCGGTCGCGAGCGCGACGACATGCGCGCCCGCCTATGCTCGGGAGACAACCTGATCCTGTTCCCTGAGGGCACCAGTTCGGACGGATCGCGCGTGCTGCCGTTCCGCTCGTCCTTCTTCGCCGTGGCCGAAACGGGCGACGGCGGGCAGCCGCTGATCCAGCCGGTGTCGGTGGTCTACGACCGGCTGGGCGGGCTGCCGACCGGGCGCGCCAGCCGGCCGGTGTTCGCCTGGTACGGCGACATGGACATCGCCTCGCATTTCTGGCGGCTTGGACAGAGTTCGGGACTGCGCGCGACCGTGCTGCTGCATGCGCCGGTGGATCCCGCGCATTATCCGGACCGCAAGGTGTTGGCGCAGGCGGTATGGCGCATCGTCGCCGACGGCGCCGCGACGCTGCGCCAGAACCGCCCGGCCCAGCCGTTCGATGCCACGGCGCGTCGCGAACCTGCCGCGGCCGCCGAGCCGGCCTTTGCCTGAACCTGGCAGGGGTCGACCGACCGGGATTGCTTCGTTTCGCTCATGTTGGCTGAGACCGAGGCGCCGCGGCACGCTTGCTCAGGCAGGGTGGAACCAACACGGCCGCCACGCCGCCCGCAGGCCGCGAGACTCCCAACGCGAACGCAGCAATGCCGGACCGGCGCTAAACAAACATTAACCTCGCGGCGCTATCCAGGGGCACGCATCAGGAGAGCCCCGCCATGTACCGCATCAGCGCAACCCTGATCGTGGCCGGCGTGATCAGCGCTGCCGTCGCGTCGTTGTCTGCAACCGTGGCAACCGCGGCAACCGCGGACTAGGCCAAGGCCTTCGCGGAGAAGGCAGCCCAGCACGTGAAGGATGTCGGCATGCAGCAGGCGTTCGCCGACTTCAGTAAGCCGGGCGGCCCATGGATCCAGGGAGAATTATACGTATTCTGTCAGGCCGACGATGGCACCGTCGTCGCCCATGGCGGCAATCCCGCGCTGGTAGGCAAGAACCTGCTGAACGTGAAAGACCCGGATGGCAGGACCCCCAACGCTGAAATGAACAAGCTGGGCCTGACCAAGGGTTCGGGCTGGTACGATTTCCGTTGGCCCAATCCGGCGACCAGGCAGATCCAGGAGAAGTCCGCCTACGTCATCAAGATCGACGATCATACGATCTGCGGCTCCGGCTACTACAAATAAGGCGCGGCCGCGCAGCAGGACGCCATGGTTCCATGGCGTCGCGCGACTGACGGCAGCATGGGTGGGAGCGATGCACCGATACTCCGATCTGCGGCTGGTGTGGAAAGTGTTGGCCGCGCCCGCGGTCGTCATCCTGTTGCTGGCCGGCGTCGCCGCGTTTGGCATTCGAAGCCTGCATCAGTCGGACCAGGCATTCCAGGGCCTCGACAGCGGTGTCGTGCAGCCGCTCACGGACGCCCTCGGCGTCAAGGATCGGCTGTCATTGTTCCATGCCCGCTTGCTCGCCCTGCTGACGATGGCGGCCAACGATAAGGTGGTGGCAAACACACGCGAAGCCGCCATCGACCGACTGGAAGCGGATCTGTCGGCCAGCCAGGACAGTGTGATCGCCCAGTCCCGGCAATGGACCGCCAGTCTGCCCGCGGACTCGGTTGCAGCAGTACAGTCTGCCCTGCACGACTATGTCGGTGCCGCGCGCGCCGTCGCGGACAACGCCAAGGCTGACATCTCTTACGGTGTGCTGATGCTGAGCGATGCCAACGCCAGGTTTGAGGTATTGCGCACGCGGCTCGATGCCGTGGTGGCGACGTTGCAGGCCCGGCGTGAACATCTGACCGCGGCGACCCGTGCCGCCAGCAGCACCGGCCGGGTGCGTCTGGCCGGCCTGGCCTCGCTTGCCGCCTTGCTCGGCATTGGCGTCGCGGCCTGGAACGCGCGATTGATCGCGCGCCCGGTGGTTACCCTCACCGGCGTGATGCAGCGTCTGGCGGCGCGCGACATGGCGGCCGAGATTGGCGGGGCTGCCCGCAAGGACGAGCTGGGCGCGATGGCGCGGGCGGTCGCTGTGTTCAAGACCAGCATGCAGGAGGAGGCTCGACTGGCAGCGCGCCAGGAAGCCGAACGCAGCGCAGCGCAGCGACGCCAATCCGCCATGGACCGCCATACGCTGGATTTCGGCACCTCCATCTCCGGTGTCATGGAATCGCTGGCCCATTCGGCGGCGCGCATGCGGGAAGCCGCCACGACCATGACGCAGGCAGCGGCCGACGTGCGGGCGCAGGCCGGCACCACCGTCACGCGCGCGACGCGTGCCTCACAGGATCTCGCCGCCGTGGCGGCCGCGGTGGAGCAATTGACCGGCAGCGTCGATGAAGTGTCCCGTCAGGTCGCGGCGTCTGCCCAGGTCGCCCGCGAGGCCGTGCAGCGGGCAGAGGTCGGGCATGCGTCCATGCGCGGGTTGGCCGATGTCACGTCGCGGATCGGTGACGTGGTGAGCCTGATCTCCAGTATCGCGGGGCAAACCAATCTCCTCGCGTTGAACGCAACGATCGAGGCGGCCCGCGCGGGCGATGCCGGCAAGGGGTTCGCCGTGGTCGCCGGGGAGGTGAAGTCGCTCGCCGCGCAGACCGCCAGGGCAACCGCGGACATCGGCGACCAGATCGGCGCGGTGCGCAATGCGACCGAGCAATCGGTCACGGCCATGGCGGAGGTCAGCCAGATCATCGCGCGCATGGATGCAGTCGCCGCGTCGGTCGCCGCTGCGGTCGAACAGCAAAGCGCCACCACACGCGAAATCGCAGTCAGCGTGCAGGCGGTTTCCACCGCGACGGTGGCTACCACGCATGCGATGGAGCAAGTGTCGGGCGTCGCTGACGAGGCTGGAACGGTGAGCCAGAACGTGCTGCGGGCGGCCGAGACCATCGGCCACGAGGCGGGAACTTTGCGCGCCGAGGTTGACGATTTCCTGGCGGTGGTGCGGGACGACACCGGCGAGCGGCGGCAGTTCGAGCGGATCGGCGGACGCGGGGCGATCGCCGCGCTGCGGGTCGCCGGACGAGAGGCACTCAGGGCCGAGGTCGTCGACATCTCTCGCAGCGGTGTCGCCCTGCGTTGCGAGTGGCGGCTTCCGGCCGGGACAGAGGTGGCGATCGAGCTGCCGCAGGCGGGCGACTGGATATCCGCGCGGGTGGTGCGATGCGCCGACCGTCTGATCGCGCTTGTGTTCAAACAGGATGCCGCAACGTTGCTACGCGTGGATCGGGCGCTCTCGGCGATCGGCATTCAGCAGGCCGCGTGACCGACATCAACTGCGATGCACGCGACGCGCGGTGTGAGCGATGCGCAGTAGGGCCGTGCCAGCGCTGCGACCGCGCTGCGCGTACCTGGCCCCAAGATGTCGGCCGGCGTGGTTGCCGCTGATTGGTGCGGCGGCAGGGCCACACCTCTGTGCCATGCCGGTTGCGCAATGCACCGTCGCGCCGGATCGCAGCCGATGCCGCCGCAGCGTTGCCACGATCGTGGTATAGTGGGCCCGCACGAGAAGGGGGAAGCCGGCCGGCTCCCTCACGAAACAGCAGAAGGGCCGCCACGTGCGCCCTCACAGTACGGAGCTCCGCGCCCCGCGGAGCTCCGAGGAATGGCGCCGCTACCACGAAACGCGGAAGCGGTGTATCTTCGAAAAATACAATGGCAGGGAATCTGGGTACTACTTCGAATATGACCCGGACTACCCGGACGAACGCGATCCCGCCAACCACCCGATGGTGTTTCTCCTGGACGGCCAGGTCATCGGCACAATCCGCATCGACATCAAGCCCGACGGACGCGCGATCTTCCGCCTCGTGGCGATCGACACGCCATGGCAGGGCCAGGGCCTGGGCAGCATCATGCTGGACCTCGCCGAGGACTACGCCCGGGCGTGTGGCGCCGATACCATCTGCCTGAACTCCGTGCCGGACGCGTATCGCTTCTACGCGCGTCATGGCTTCTCGCCGGTTCGGTGGGAAGGTTGCACGCATAATCGCACCGAGATACCGGTGGTGAAGGCGCTACATCCCGAGCCCGCACAACTGGCGGCCTGAGCAAGCAGCGGCGGTCCAACCGGCGGCGTGGCCACGATCAGGCGGCGGCGCATGCTCTGGGTCAGTTTGAGCCAGTGGCACCACATGACGCGGGCAGTCCCAGCAGCGGGGCCGGGTCGGGAAACCGCACGGCAAGATCCGCTGCCGGCCAGGCGTAGCCGTCGAGCAATCCGTTGGGATCGTGCTGCACTGCCTGCCATGCCGCGGCGGCCATCGCCTGAACATGCAGGTGCGGATACCAACCGCCGTTCTCCTGCGGCGTGCCGACGACGCCGACCGGCGCGCCCGCCGCCAGCCGGTCCCCCGGCTGGGGCAAGCCGCGATGGGCGAGATGGCCGAGCAATAGATAGTCCGCACCCTGACGCGGCGTGTCGGCCCGCAGCACGAACCAACCGCCCCAGCCGCCGCCTTGCTCCCGGCACGGCACGGCGTGCATCACTTCCCCGGCGAGCGGGGCAAGTACGACGGTGCCGGCAGGCACATTCAGGTCGACTCCGAGATGGATGGTGCAGCCCGGCGGCAGATAGTGGCCGCGCCAGAGATGCGAGCGATCCTCCAGCCAACCGCCCCAACTATGGTCGGCCCCCAGCCGGGCCGTCACCCGACCCACCCAGCCGTCGCACAACCACGGATCGTTCAGCGGATTTGCCGTGGCGCCGTCGGGAAATTCCGCCCGCGCCAGCGCGTCGAGCCCAACGCACGTCCAGCGCGTCCCGCTCAATCCAGGCAAAATCCAGGGTCCGCCCGGCATCGCCATTGTATCCGGATCCCACCATCGGCACCGCGCCGGCGCGCAACGCAAACGGCATCATATGACGCGCAGCATCTTCCCGGGACGGACGCTCATCCGCAATGCGCCGATTGTGGCTGCCATGGGGCGCCCAGCCGTGTGCCTGCCGCCAGCGTGCATGGCCGCCCACGCGAGAGAAATCTGATTTGTACCGCGGCCAGTTCCGCAGTGATTGGCCTGTGGACACCGCCACCGTGACCCGCGCCTTCGCGCGCAGCCCCGCGTTGACACGCCCACCCCCCTCGCCCATCGTCCGCCCCGCGCCGGGAGGGGCGCGAGACCATGACCGAGCATCCGCTGCAAGCCCCGATCGAAGCGCTCTGGGAGCGCCGCGACACGCTCTCCTCCGCCACCCGCGGCGAGGCGCGCGACGCGGTGGAAGCGGCGCTGGAAGCGCTCGACAGCGGCAAGGAACGCGTCGCCGAACCCATCAGGCAGGGCTGGAAAGTCAATCAGTGGCTGAAGCAGGCGGTGTTGCTCTCGTTCCGCCTCACCGACTCGGCGCCGATGGAAACCGCCGCCGGCGCCTACGACAAGGTGCCGCTGAAATTCGCCGGCTGGGGTGAGAACCGCTTCCGCGAGGCCGGCTTCCGCGCGGTGCCCGGCGCGGTGGTGCGGCGCTCCGCCTATGTCGCGCCCGGCGTCGTGCTGATGCCGAGCTTCGTCAATGTCGGCGCCTGGGTCGGCCGCAACACCATGGTGGACACCTGGGCCACCGTCGGCAGTTGCGCCCAGATCGGCGCCAACTGCCACTTGTCCGGCGGCGTCGGCATCGGCGGCGTGCTGGAGCCGTTGCAGGCCAACCCCGTCATCATCGAGGACGACTGCTTCATCGGCGCCCGCTCCGAAGTCGCCGAGGGCGTCATCGTCGAACGCGGCGCCGTACTGTCGATGGGCGTGTTCATCGGCGCCTCCACCAAGGTGATCGACCGCGCCACCGGCGAGATCTACATCGGCCGTGTCCCGGCCTATTCCGTGGTGGTGCCGGGGTCGCTGCCCGGCAGGCCGCTGCCCGACGGATCGCCTGGCCCGTCGCTCTACTGTGCGGTGATCGTCAAAACGGTGGATGCGCAGACCCGCGCCAAGACGTCGATCAATGAATTGCTGCGGGATTGAGCGCGGCACCAGCCGCAAGCGGCCTGCAATCCATGACCACGGTGGCTACCGCGGCCTGTGACCCCGCGGCCGGCGCGCTATAACGGTGTCGGACCGTCCCACACCTGGGGCGTACGACTACCGCCACTAGAGGACATGACGATATGGCGGATGCCCCCAATGAGGGTTTCGATCTGGGACGCCGTTTGAAAGGTCTCACCCAGGTGTCGCGTCGATCGAGCCTCGAGGACCTATCCAACATCTTCACGCCGAACGACCCGATCAAGAACCCATCCAAATTCGCCGGGCGAGAAGCGGCCCTCGAGGCCATGATCAACACCCTGCTCACGGAGGGCGCGCACGCGGTAGTATTCGGGGAGCGAGGCTGCGGCAAGTCTTCGCTTGCCACCATGCTGTATAACGTTGCGCAAGGCAATGTCGACATTCTCGAGTACTATGGCTTGCGCCGGCGGTTGGAGCGCCGCGGCCGTCTGTCATGGCTGGTCGGTCCCACCCGCAAGAAGTTCAACGCGATCTGGGTCGATGGTTTTCAAAAGACCGTGGACGAGGTGATCCATGCCATTCTGACGCGGCGCCCCGAGCAATCGCGTGATGGCCAGTTCGGGCCGGGTCTGCTTGCCTACCTGCCGACCGAGGCCGACCAGATCGAAGTGGCGTCGAAGATCGGTTTCGACAAGGTGTTCGTGGCCAGGAGCGAGGTGAAAGAGACGTTCATCCCGCAAAAACCCATCAACATGAAAGAAGGAATGGAGCT
>Ga0335073_10003257_pt1 | contig 22579 bp, 15 predicted proteins | sample Lox_Sample_22_FD_207093 | JGI IMG/M metagenome (GOLD analysis project Ga0335073, IMG submission 207093) | Soil microbial communities from Loxahatchee National Wildlife Refuge, Florida, United States - Lox_Sample_2.2 | ecosystem: Environmental > Terrestrial > Soil > Wetlands | place: USA... | reverse complement strand
TGATCGTGGCCTACCAGGGACCATTCTTCGACTGTGGCGGTGTCATCGCCTCCGAGTTCCATGCCGCCCTGACCCGCTCCTGCCTGCACCCGGATCATCACCATGGCTGAGGTGCCTCTTGTCCGCGACTGGCAGGCGCCGTTCTACGTCGACGTCCGGCTGACGCTGTCCGTGCACGGACGGGGGGCGAGCGACCCTACGTTCCGCATCGACGAGGCAGGCGCGGTATGGCGGACCTCCCTCACCCCAGAAGGCCCAGGCACGATCCGGGTCTTGCAAGCCAGGCGTCCCAGCTCCCTAGTCCCAGCAGACCCTGCAGACGCCACCGACGGCCCCGTCCCCGCGGGCACGCGCGTCCGGGCGTCCGCCTGGGGCCCTGGCGCTGCCTGGCTGCTCGACACCCTCCCGGATGCCCTGGGCCTGCATGACGATCCAGAGGGCTTCGACGCGGGTAGCCACCCCGTGCTGCGCGAGGTCACCGCACGCCACCCCGGACTGCGCCTAGGCCGCACCGGCCGCCTCATGGAGGCGCTGGTCCCGGCGATCCTCGAGCAGAAGGTCACGGGCGTCGAGGCACACCGCGCCTGGAGGTTCCTGCTCACCCGCTTCGGCGCACCGCCCCCGGGACCGGCGCCCAAGGGCATGCGCGTGGTTCCCGAGGCGCGGACCTGGCGGCGCATCCCGTCGTGGGAGTGGCACCGGGCCGGCGTGGAGGGCATTCGCGCCCAGACGATCATCACGGCCGCGAGCGCGGCCGACAGCCTGGAACGCCTGCTCACGCAGACCCACGCCGAAGCCGACCGCGCGCTGCGGAGCATCCCCGGCATCGGCCCCTGGACGTCCGCCGAAGCACGCCAGCGCGCGTCGGGGGACCCTGACGCGGTGTCCGTCGGCGACTACCACCTGCCGAAAGTGGTGGGCTGGGCCCTCGCGGGCCGGCCGGACACGGACGACGCCGCCATGCTCGAACTGCTCGCCCCCTACGCGGGCCACAGGCACCGCGTGACCAGGCTGCTTGAGCTGAGCGGCCTCGGGCCGCCGCGCCGCGGGCCCCGCATGTCCGTCCGCGACTACCGCGCCTTCTGACGAACCGCGAGCCCCGCTAACCACGAGGCCGTCCGGGCGGCCCGCCGACGGTGCCTTAAAGTTCCGCTATGAGCGCTTCCAGTATCGATCAGGGTGAAACCGGCGACGTGACCGAGGCAAGCGTGACCGCGGAAGGCATGACCGAGCCAGCCCCGGGCGCCTCAGCGATGCGCCGGGCGCTGGCCCGCGCCAGGGACGGCAAGCCGCTCGACGCCGCCGAAGCGATCGTCCTGCTGCACGCGCGCGACGCCGACCTTCGCCAGCTGCTCGAATACGCGAGCCGGACCAGAGACGCCGGGCTGGAAGCGGCGGGCAGGCCGGGGATCATCACGTACTCGAAGAAGGTCTTCATCCCGCTGACCAGGCTCTGCCGCGACCGCTGCGGCTACTGCACGTTCGCCACCGTTCCCGGCCGCCTCGACAGCGCCTTCCTCAGCCCCGGCGAGGTGCTCGACATCGCGCGACGAGGCAGCGAACTCGGCTGCAAGGAAGCCCTGTTCACCCTCGGCGACCAGCCCGAGGCACGCTGGCGGCAGGCCAGGGAGTGGCTGGACGCGCACGGCTACGACGACACGCTCTCCTACGTCCGCGCGATGGCCATCCGCGTCCTGGAGGAGACCGGGCTCCTGCCGCACCTGAACCCTGGAGTGCTGACCTGGCAGGACTTCCAGCGCCTCAAGCCAGTCGCCCCGTCGATGGGGATGATGCTCGAGACCACCTCGGAACGCCTCTTCACCACCAAGGGCGCGCCGCACTTCGGCAGCCCCGACAAGGACCCGAAGGTGCGGCTGCGTGTCCTCGAAGACGCCGGCCGCAGCAACGTCCCGTTCACCACCGGCATCCTCATCGGCATCGGCGAGACGCTCGCCGAGCGTGCCGACTCGATCTTCGCGATCCGCAAGGTCGCCCGCGAATATGGCGGCATCCAGGAAGTCATCGTGCAGAACTTCCGCGCCAAGCCGGACACGAAGATGCGCGACACCCCGGACGCCGAGCTCGAAGACCTGGCCGCGACGATCGCCACCGCGCGGCTGGTCCTCGGCCCGAAGGCGCGCATCCAGGCGCCGCCGAACCTCGTCGGCGGCCAGTATCAGCTCATCCTCGACGCGGGCATCGACGACTGGGGCGGCGTCTCACCGCTGACACCAGACCACGTCAACCCCGAGCGGCCCTGGCCGCAGATCGACGACCTCGCCCGGCACACCGCCGCGGGCGGTTACACGCTCCGCGAGCGCCTCACGATCTACCCCCCGTACCTGCGCGAGCCCTGGCTCGACCCCCGTCTCACCAGGCACGTCGCCGCGCTCGCCGACCCGGCGACCGGCCTGGCCGCCGACGGAGCGCTGCCCAGCGGCATCCCGTGGCAGGAGCCGGATGGCGGCTGGGGCGACGCATCCGGCCGCACGGACCTGCACGTCACCATCGACACCACGGGCCGCACCCATGACCGCAGGGATGACTTCGCTGAGGTCTACGGAGACTGGGATTCAGTGTCCGAACGGGCCGTGCCGCATGCCCCTGCCCTCGCCCGCCCTGGCGACGTGGCAGCGGCCCTGCGCCAGGCCGAGAGCGACCCGGCCGCGCTCACCGACGACCAGGCGATCGCGCTGCTCGGCGCGGACGGCGGCGACCTTGAGGCTCTGGCGGGCATCGCGGACGGGCTGCGCCGCGAGGTCAACGGGGACGACGTGACGTTCGTGGTCACGCGGAACATCAACTTCACCAACGTCTGCTACACCGGCTGCCGCTTCTGCGCGTTCGCGCAGCGCCGGACCGACGCCGACGCGTACACGCTGTCGCTGGACCAGGTCGGCGACCGTGCCGAGGAGGCCTGGGCGGCGGGTGCGACCGAGGTCTGCATGCAGGGCGGCATCCACCCGGACCTGCCGGGCACCGCGTACTTCGACATCGCCGCCGAAGTCAGGCGCCGCACCCCCGGCATGCACGTGCACGCGTTCTCGCCGATGGAGGTGATGAACGGGGTCGCCCGTACTGGGCTGCCGCTGCGCGAGTGGCTGGTCCGCGCCCGCGAAGCGGGCGTCGGATCACTGCCGGGCACCGCGGCGGAGATCCTCGACGACGACGTGCGCTGGGTGCTGACCAAGGGCAAGCTGCCCGCCGCGGACTGGGTGAACGTCATCACCACCGCGCACGAACTGGGCATCCCGACGACGGCGACGATGATGTACGGCCATGTGGACACCCCGGCGCACTGGGTCGGCCACCTGCGCGTTATCCGCGGCATCCAGGAGCGCACCGGCGGCTTCACCGAGTTCGTGCTGCTGCCGTTCGTGCATACCAGCGCGCCGATCTACCTGGCGGGGCTCGCCCGGCCGGGCGCGACCAGGCGGGAGAACCGCGCGGTCCACGCGGTGTCCCGGCTGCTGCTGCACGGGGCGATCGGCTCGATCCAGTGCTCCTGGGTCAAGCTCGGCGACGAACTGTGCCGTGACGTGCTCCGCGGCGGCGTCAACGACCTGGGCGGCACGCTGATGGAGGAGACGATCAGCAGGATGGCCGGGGCAGACAACGGCTCGTACAAGACGATCAGCGACCTGCGCGCGATCACCGGGCCGCTCGGCAGGCCGCTGCGCCAGCGCACCACCCTCTACGGCGAGCCCGCGGCGGAGCGCCAGGCCGCCGCCGCGGCCAGCGACGGCGTCTGCGCGTCGGTCCGCAAAGGCCTGCCGCTGATCGCCGGCTAGCGCGAGCCTCAGGGCACAACCAGGTCGAAGAGCGGCAGCGGCACGTCGGCCAGGCAACTCGTATTCAGGCCCGCCACGCTTGCCTTGTCGACGAACTGCTGGAATACCCCGGCGCCGCACGCATCCCACGCGTACCCCCAGACGTCGTGTCCCTGGCCCGGCACGGTGAGCGCGAGGCTGTCCGGCCAGAGTTGCTTCACTCCGGCCATGTTCCGCGGCTGCTCGATCGGATCAGCGGCGCCGTTGAACGCCAGGACGGGGATCGTGGACGGCGTTAGCTGTATGTGGCCTTCGGCAGCGGCCGACTTCGGGATCAGCGTGCAGACGTACTGCCACCACTGGGCATTCCCCAGCTGGGTCGGGTATTCGAAGCTACCGCGCTGGTCGGCCAGGGCGGCCGGCTGCCAGCTGAACCAGGGGTCGCTGCAGCTGATCGCGTACGTCAGCATCTGGTTCAGGCCGTTGCCGATGGCCGACATGGCCGGGTAGGCGTGGTAGAGCGCGAGGAGTGCGGCGCGCTTGTTCGTGGCTGCGGCGAGGGTGTGCACCCAGAGCGGTATGGGGCCAACGTTGCCGGTGAACATCGCCTCGTACAGCGCGTTCTGGACCTCAGCCTGCCCGATGACCGCGGTTTTCCCGGTTGGTGACTGGGCGGCCGGGATCACGATCGGCGACTTGCCGAGCGAGGACCAGAAAGCGGCCCAGTCGGCGGCCAGGTGCGGGAAAGCGTTATGGCAGGCCGCCTGCTGCTCGCACAGGGAGAAGACGTAGTCAAGCGCCTGCTGGCTGTTCCCCGGCACTCGCTGAAACACGGGCAGGGTCAGCGGGCTGCCGCTGAGCAGGGTCATGGTACGGACCTGGGATGGGTGGCGGAGCGCGAAGACCTGCTCGGCGGCCGTGCCGTAGGAGATCCCTATCAGGTTGGCCGGGCCGTAGTGCAGGGCGGTGAGCACCTGGCTGACGTCGTCGGTGAACATCGCGGTGGTGTAGTAGCGCAGGTCGCCGTGCAGCCGGGCCAAGCAGGACTCGACGGCCTGCCGCAGTGCGGCCTTGTTGCTGCTATCGGGGAAGTTCGGGCAGTTCAGCGGGTTGGAGCTGCCGGTGCCGCGCTGCTCGATGAAGACCAGGTCCCGGGTGGTGCTGAGGTCCACGATGAGCGGGTACTCGTTGGCGATGTCGTTCACCGCCGAGTCGCCAGGACCGCCGGCGAACCAGACCACCGGATCGGCTGACCCGCCCGGCACGCTCGCCGGGATGACCACGAACCGGACCGCGATCGTCCGCCCCTGCCCGGTCACCCGGTTCTCCGGCACGACGAGCGTGCCGCACTTGGCGTGCAGGCCTTCGACGGTGCACGACTTGACGGTCAGGGTGTTCACCGGCGGCGACTTCGCCGTCGGCGCCGCAGGGCTGCCGCACGCCGCCACCCCAAGGCATACCGCGGAAACAGCGGCAAGCACCTGCCCGGCGAGCCGCGCTCGCTGGCGCATCGGCGTAGCGGTCCTACGAGAAGCGCTCATGGCACGCTCTCCTCACCCGAACCCTGATCGAGCATTACCCGCGCGCGGCGGAGGGACTTAGAGCCGAAGGTCGCCCACCCCGCAGTGCGATCGTCCCCACTTCCGTCAGGGCGCGGTCCAGGCCCACCGCACGTGCGGCCGCCGTCCCGCCGCAGCTACTGAGGCAGTCCCCCCGCATCACCAGCCCCGGGCGCTCACTTTGCATAGGCGGTGACCACTTTCGCACCCGAATTGTCCTCGCTACGTCGTGCCGCACGATGCTAGTGGCTAATTCGGGCTGGTCCGGGGCGGCTTTGGGCTGGCCCCGCTGGTGATGGCGGTTTCGGTCCGCGCCGGTGAACATCACCGGGCACGGCTGTCACTGGTGCCGCGCTGGCGGGACCGGCAAGGGCAAGATCACAAGACCGGGGATAGTAAACGTAGCCATGGCTACCCGGAATATCCCATGATCTTGGAAACCGGCGCTTACCGGGCAGGCGCCGTGCTCGTCGGCGACAAGCGGCGCGAATTCGCCACCAGCATCCCGGACATGTGCAAAGTCACGGGCACCGGGTTTCGGCGCGGCCGCTCATGCTTACGGAAGGGGCGCCTGAGGCGTCAGCGAATGATGGTGAATGCCGCTGGGTCGCGCGGCGGGCGCGGGGGGGCCGGGGCGGCCGGATGGCCGACCGCGATCGCGCCCATCGGGCGCCAGGACGGCGGCAGGTCCAGGGCGCGGGCGGCGACGTCCTGGCAGAACAGGGCCGACGAGATCCAGGCGGAGCCTAGGTTCTCCACGGCCAGCGCGACGAGCAGGTTCTCCACCGCCGCGCCCATCGAGACCGTGAACATGTCCTGCTCGGCGCGCGCCCGGCGGCCGTCGGGGTAGGCGTGCGCGGCCGAGGTCTCCAGGCAGGGGACCACGATCAGCGGCGCCTCGCGCAGCGGCATGCCGCGTCGGACGCGGCGGGCGATCTGCTCCGCGCTGAACCCGTCGCCGCGCAGGTCCGCGACCCATGCCTCCAGCATCGCGTCGAGCAGCGCGGTACGGGCCGCCGCTGACGACACGATCACGAACCGCCACGGCTCGCTGTGGTGCGGGGCCGGCGCCGTGAGCGCGGCGGAGATCGCGCGCCCGATGGCGGCTGCGTCGACCGGCTCGCGGGTGAACGATCGTACCGTCCGGCGGGCGCCGAGCACGTCCGCGGCCCCGAGGCGGAACATGTCCTCGGCCGCGGGCCGGACGATCGCCCGGGCGCCCGGCCCGTCGGCGTCGGTGACAAGGGCGGCTAGGCCGCGGACGAGCGCGACGGGGATCTGCAGCGCCTTGCCCTTCACCAGGTCGCCCGCGGCGGCGATCTCGTCGGCCACGGCGGCGACCGTGACCTCCAGCGTGTTGCCGAACGCGTCAGCCTCTCCCCTGTGGTCGCGCAGCGGCAGCACCCCGGCCGCGCCGATCGCGGTGTCGGTCTGGCCTGCCCGCCACGGCCTGCCCATCGTGTCCGTGACGATCACCCCGACGTTGACCCCCACCCGGGCGCGCAGTGCCTTGCGCAGCCGCCGCGCAGACTCGTCCGGGTCTTCGGGGAGCAGCACGACGGTGCCAGGCGCCGTGTTCGACGCGTCCACCCCGGCGGCCGCGAGCACGAAGCCGTGCCGGGTCTGCGCGATCGTCGTCGGCCCGCGCCTGGCCACCACCCGCACGGTCTCCGCCGCGATCGCGTCCTCGCGGGCGGCGGAGACGACGCGGCCCTCGGCCTTGCTGACCACCTTCGAGGTGATGACGAGGATGTCGCCGTCGCTCAGGACTTGCCCGCTCCCGGCGAGCGCCGCGGCGAGCAGCCCGGCGAGATCATCACCGGCGTGGATCTCTGGCAGCCCTTGGATCGCCGTGACGGAGATGGCGGGCGGAACGGAAGCGGGTGGCGGAGTTGCCTGGCGCACAGCCGGGCCGGCCGCTGCCTGGGCGGCCGGGGGAGCCGGCACGGCTCCTGGCACCCGGGCGGTCACGTGAGGTCCCGCGCCAGGTCGATCGCTGCCTGGGCGATCGCGCGGGTCGCCGCCAGGTCCCGCATGTAGAGCGGCAGCGCCCGGACCTCGATGCCCGTGAGCTCAGGATCGTCGGCCGCGGCCTTGTCCTGCTCGTCCACCAGCCAGCCGTCGATCAGGTCGGCGCCGTAGTGCGCGGCCACCGCGACAGCCGATGTCCGCACGCCGATCGCGCTGAGGCAGGCGTCCGCCATGCCGCGGACCGGCGCGCCCCCGATGATCGGCGACACGCCCACCACCGTCTTGGCCGCGGCCGCGGCCCTGATGCCGGGCACCGCCAGGATCGTGCCGATGCTCACCACCGGGTTCGAGGGCGGGAACAGCACGAAGTCAGCGTCCGCGATCGCCGCCAGCACGCCGGCGGCCGGCGTGGCGCTATCCGCACCCTGTGCGGTGATGGCCACCGCGGGCACCGCCGCGTGCAGCCGGACCCACCACTCCTGGAAGTGCACCACCGAGCGCTGCCCGTCATCGATCAGCACGTGCGTCTCGATCGTGTCGTCTGACATGGGCAGCAGCTGGACGCCTGGCTGCCAGCGCGCGCACAGCAGCCTGGTCACTTCGGACAGCGGCTTGCCCGCGGCGAGCAACTGGCTGCGGACGATGTGCGTCGCGAAGTCGCGGTCACCAAGCGTGAACCACGACGGGCCCGCGCCGTAGGCGGCGAGCTCGTCACGGATGCGAAAGGTCTCGTCCGCGCGGCCCCAGCCCTGCTCCTCGCTGATGCCGCCGCCGAGGGTGTACATCACGGTGTCGAGGTCCGGGCAGACGCGCAGGCCGAACAGCGTGATGTCGTCGCCGGTGTTCCCGATGACTGTGATTTCGGCGCCGGGGGCCGCCGCTTTCAGGCCGCGCAGGAAGCGCGCGGCGCCGACACCTCCGGCCAGCACGGTAATCCGCATGCCGCCAGTTTCGCAGGTTCACCGGCCCGACCGGCCCCGCGGGTTCGGTCCCGCGCGGCCACTCGCTGGCGACCGAGCGAAAGCGGTAGCGGGCAATGGCGACCCATGATAGACGTTGGGTGATCTATTGATCACGCAACGTGACGTCACGTTTTCTCGTGTCGCGAATTTTTTAGGGGACTTACCTGGCAACTTGGACAACCAGGCGGCCAATACCACCTTCTTCGCTTGACGTGAAGCAAGACACGCGGGTGTAATTTCATTGGTGTGATTCCCTCCGCCCCGGGTAGGCGGCGGGCATCGGGGGCTCCGAGAGGGGAGGATGCGCTTTGACTGAGGTCATCGTCCCGCTAGCGCACGTCGTCGTCCGTCCGGAAGATGTTGATGACCTGGGCTGGCAGGACAGGGCGCTGTGCGCGCAGACGGATCCGGAAGCGTTCTTTCCTGAAAAGGGCGGTTCCACCCGGGAGGCCAAGCGCGTCTGCCGCAGTTGCGAAGTGCGGGCCGAGTGCCTCGACTACGCGCTCGACAACGACGAACGCTTCGGGATCTGGGGCGGCCTGTCCGAACGGGAACGCCGCCGGATCAAGCGTCACGCTGGGTAGCGCATATCCGGACATCTGGCTGTAATCCTGCCGTGCACGCTGCCGCCAGGTATTGTTCACGCTGTCCCCCGCGGGGAGTCTGGCTGGTTTGTGCGACAGGTGAGCACCGACCGGACTGGGGATGCGGCCCCGCGGAAACCCCACGACCGCCTACCTGCGCTGGACCTCTTGTCAACTAACGCGCCACAGACCCGGCATACCGTTACCGCGATCATCGTCGCGCATGACGGTGCTCGGCTGTTGCCCGGCCTCGTCCAGGCGCTGCAGGCCCAGACGTACCCCATCGAGCGGGTCGTGGGCGTGGACACCGGCAGCCGGGACAACAGCGGACAGGTGCTTGCCGGGCTGATCGGGCACGACGCGGTGTTCGGCATGGACCGCGGCGCCGGCTATGGCGAGGCGGTCGCGGCCGCGCTGCGGCACAGCGCCGCCAGGCGTTCCGCCAGGACCGACCCGAACTTGCGCCGGGTCGAGTGGGTCTGGCTGCTGCACGACGACTGTGAGCCCGCCCCGGAAGCGCTCGAGCGGTTGCTTCGCGCAGCGAGCCGGGATCGCTCCGTCGTGGTGCTCGGCCCTAAAGTCCTCGACGGAGCCGATCGGCGCGTGCTGCGTGAGGTCGGCGTCGCCATCGACCGCGCGGGCCGCCGCATCACCGGGATCGAGCCAGGCGAGATCGACCAGGGCCAGCACGACGCCACCCTTGACGTTATGGCGGTGAGCTCGGCCGGCATGCTGGTCAGGCGGGACGTATGGGACCACCTCGGCGGCTTCGATAGCCGGCTCAAGCTGTTCCGCGACGACCTGGACTTCTGCTGGCGGGTCCAGGCCGCAGGCCTGCGGGTGCACGTGGTCACCGACGCCGTGCTCTACCACCGCGAGTTGTCCGCGCGACGGCGGCGGCCAAGCGAGGGCATCAATTCGCGCAGACTCGACCGGCGCAACGCGCTGTTCGTGCTCGCCGTCAACCTGCCGCTGCTCGCGATGCTCCGCATCGTGGGCGGCTGCGTCGCGGGGTCGCTCATGCGGGCCGCGTATTTCGTGCTGACCAAGCAGCTTGACCTTGCCGCCGCCCAGGTCTACGCGCTCGCCGGGCTCTTCGGGCACCCGGTGTGGCTGTGGAAGGGGCGCCGCCGGCGGGCCGCCGGGCGCAGCGAGGGATATGAAGCGGTACGGACGTTCATCAAGCCGGGGCGCACGTTGTCCCGGCTCGCGGAGAGCATCGCCGGGCTGCTGTCGAGCGGCCCGCCGCAGGCGTCGGGCGGGATGCACCAGGCGACGTCGGAGGGACCGGAAGACGACCAGTTCGTCGACGGGCAGTCGGTCGCCCGACGGGTGATCAGCAACCCGGGCGTGCAACTGTTCGCCGGGCTCCTCGTGATCGCATTGCTCGCCGAGCGCCGGCTGCTCGGCACCAGCCCGCTCGGCGGCGGCGCGCTCGTGCCCGCCTGGGGCGGCGCCGGCGCGCTGTGGCAGGAGTACCTGGCGGGCTTCCACGCCGTGGGCGTCGGCTCTACCGCCTCCGCCCCTCCGTACCTCGCGATCGTCGCGGTCCTCGCGACCGTGCTCGGCGGCCAGGCTTGGCTGGCCGTAGACGTCCTGCTGCTCGGCTGCGTGCCGCTGGCCGGGGTGACCGCGTATCTCGCCACCCGCAGGCTCGTCACGTCGACCGCTGCCCGTCTATGGCTCGCCGCGTCCTACGCGCTCCTGCCCGTCGCGACGGGGGCCATCGCCGCCGGCCGTCTAGGGACCGCGTTCGCGTTCACGATGCTGCCGCTAGTCGGGATCAGCGCCGCCCGGATGCTCACCGCGCCGCCGCACATGGCACGCCGGGCGGCATGGGCTACCGGCTTGCTGATCGCCCTCGCGGCCGCGTTCGCCCCATTGTTGTGGCTGTTCGGCGCCCTCTTCGCGGTGGTGGTGCTCGCCATCGGACTGCTTCCCGCCAGCCGCCAAGCGGGACTGTGGCAGGTGCGCCCGCTGGACGCCGTGATCGTGGTGGCCACGCCCTTCCTCGTCTTGTTCCCGTGGTCGCTGCACCTGCTCGGCCGACCGTCGGGCTTCTTCGCGGAGGCCGGGATACAGCAGCCCGGCCTGAGCACGGCCGGCCTGCGGCCGTCCGCGCTGCTGCTGCTGAGCCCGGGCGGACCCGGACTGCCGCCCGTGTGGGTCACGGCGGGAATCGGGCTCGCCGTGCTCGCCGCGGTGCTGCCGCACCGGCGTACCGCCCTGACCGCGGCGGGCTGGGGCGTGGCGGCCGCCGGCTTCATCGGCGCGGTCGTGGTGAGCCGGACGACTAGCCGGCCCGCTGGCGGCGGCCAGGTGATCCCGGGCTGGCCCGGCGTGGCGCTAGCCGTAGCGGCCCTCGGCCTGCTGCTCGCCGCGGCGCCCGCCGCGGGCTGGCTGGCCGAGGCGGGCGCGGCCCGCGGCCCGCTGCGCAAGGTGCTCGCCGCCGCCGCGCTGGCAGCGGCGGCCCTCACGCCGGCGCTCGCGGCCGTGTACTGGGTGACCGATGGCGTCCACGGCCCGGTCGGCAGCGTCACCGCCCCCGTGCTGCCGGCTTTCGTGGCCGCCTCGTCGTCTGACGGTACCCAATACAGGACGCTGATCGTGCGGCCCAATGGCAGCATGCTTGACTTCGCTGTCGTACGGCAGAGCGATCCGACGCTCGGCCAGCCGGAACTGACGAGCTACACTCCGGCCGAGCAGGCACTGGGCCAACTTGTCGCCGCTCTAGAGTCGCCGGACGGCGCCGACGCGGGCGACCCGGGGCTAGTGCTCGGCGACTTCGGCATCAGGTGGGTGCTGCTGCCCGGCCCTGTGAATGCGGCGCTGGCGCAGCGGCTGGACGCCTCGGTCGGCCTCGTGCCCCTCAGCAAGGCGCCCGCGTACGACCTGTGGCAGGTGACGGGCCCGGTGGCGCGCGTCCGCGTGATCGCTCCGGACGGCGCCGTGACGACACTGCCGGCGCAGCCGGTCGGCATGAGCGGAGTGCGGGCCCCGGTCTCAGGCGGCACCCTGATGCTGGCCGAGCCATACGGCGGGTGGCGGGCGACGCTCAACGGTGTCCCATTGAAGCCGCTCGCCGCGCCTATCGACGGCTGGGCGCAAGGCTTCACACTGCCGGCGGGCGGCGGTCAACTCGTCATCACCAGGGATAACGTGGCGCGCGATCTGAGCCTGATCATCGAGTTCGTCGCGCTGCTCGCCGTCTGCCTGCTCGCGCTTCCCGGCAAGCGAGCCGATCCGGCGGCGGAAGCCGAAGCTCAGGCAGCGGTTCGCGAGGCCCAGCACGGCAGGCGCGCCGCGCGCGCCGCCCAGCGGTCCGGCCGGACCGGTCGCGCCAATCGCTCCGGCCGCGGCGCCCGCGGCGCCGGGCTCGCCGGACGTACCGGGATCGCCGGCATGGCGGCCGGGCTCGGCACGGTCCGCAGACGCGGGGCGGTCTCCGGGGCCGGCGCGGAGGAGAGCGTGCCGGCGGGCTCCGGTGTCGGCGTCCTCGCGGATTCAGGCGTGGCCGACCAGGCGGGCCAGTGGGATCAGGACGGCCAGTGGGATGACGCCAGCCAGCCAGCCGGGAACGGGCAGTGGGACGACCGCTCCCAGTGGGACGACCGCGACCAGTACGACGATGGCGGCGACTGGGACAACGGTGATCAGCCGGTTGACCAGGAGCGGCATGATGGCAGCGACCAGTGGGACGAACCCAGCCAGCGGGACGGAACGCGGCAGCGGGACGACGACGGCCAATGGGCCGGCGACGGGCAGTGGGACGCGCCTTCCCGGCTGACCGGCCCTCAGCCAGCCTCGTCCTGGGACACCGGCGCGCAGACATCGTCCTGGGACACCGGGGCGCAGGCGGCCGTGCCGTGGGACGCCGATCCGCGGGCAGCGTCGCGGGGCACCGGACCACGGGCGGTCCAGGCGGGCCCGCACTCCGCCGCTCAGTCCGGCCCGCAAGGGGCCGCTCAGACCGGCCCGCACCCCGCCGCTCAGTCCGGCCCGGAGCCTGCCGCCCAGACCGGCCCACGGCCGGCCCAGGCTGGTCCGCGGCGCGCGTGGGGCTCCGGCCCGCAGCCAACCCAGACCGGCCCGCAGCGCGCGTGGGGCTCCGGCCCGCAGCCAACCCAGGCTGGTCCGCGGCGCGCGTGGGGCTCCGGCCCGCAGCCAACCCAGACCGGCCCGCAGCGCGCGTGGGGCTCCGGCCCGCAACCAGCCCAGGCTGGTCCGCGGCGCGCGCGGGGCTCCGGCCCGCAGTCCGCCTGGGGGGCTGAGGACGAGCAGTCCGGGCCATGGGAGACCGGCAAGGACGCGGAGCCGGGCGGCGGCGCCGGCAGCGGCCCGCAGGCGCAGTGGCGGCAAAGCCCGCAGCGGGGCGCGCCGCCGGAGCGGCATTCGCACCGGGCGGGCAGGCACGGGCGTCCCCGCAGGCGGGGACCCAGTGAGCGGTCCGGCCAGGACGGCGACGGCTGATGCGCCGCCTTGGCCTGCTTGGCGCGGTGCTGCTCGTGCTCGTCGTGGTCTATGTCGCCGCGTGGCGCACCGAGCCGAAGCCGTCCCAGGCATCCCTCCAGTCGACAGCGCCGCGCACTGCCGCCGTCACGTCGATCACCCGGACGTGCCCGCCGCCAGGCCCGAAGTCCGGCACCGCGCACATCGCCCTGATCGCGATGCCGTCGCTGGCCCCGGCCGGCAAGGCCGCCTCGGTGCCCACGGGATCGGCCACGCTCACCGCCGTCCCGGGCACGCCGGCCACCGCTAAGCGCCAGCCCCGCACGACCGCCTCGCCAACCTCCTCACCCACCTCGTCGCCGTCTGCCAGCACTACGACCAGCCCCAGTCCCACGAGCAGCACAAGTCCCACGAGCAGCACAAGTCCCACGAGCACCGAAGGCAAGGGAACCACCGCGAAGGGCCGGTCGGCCGCCCTTGCCGCGAAGCCGGTCAGTGTGTCCATTCCTGGCGCGCCGGCCACGGTCACGGCCCCCGCCGCGAGCCGTTACGGCGGCACCGCGGTCATAGCGGCGGGCCAGATGGCCGAGGGTTTCGAGGCGGAGCAGGCCACCGCCTCCGGCATGGGCACGGTCAGCTGCGCGCACCCTGGCTCGGACATGTGGTTCGTCGGCACCGGGGCGGCGGACGGGGCGCCGGTCATCCGCCTGTACCTGATGAACACCGGGGACCTGGCGGCCAGCGTCGACCTGAGCATCCTCACCGACGCGGGCGTGCAGAGCGGGCTGGGGAACGCGATCACCGTCGCGCCGCACCAGTTCGTCGCCGAGAACATCGCCCCGGTCGTCACCGGCTCGGCCGCGCTGGCGCTGCACGTGCAGACCAGTTCAGGACAGGTGGCGGCCGCGGTGTGGGAAGGCACCGCCTCGGGCGGCACCTGGCTGCCGCAGGCGGCCGCCCCCTCGAACGTGCTCGTGATACCCGGGCTGACGGTGGCCAGCAGCGCGGCCAGGCTCTTCGTGACGGTGCCCGGGGCGGCCAACGCGCAGGTGCGGGTGGTCGCCTTCACCGCCCAGGGCAAGTTCCCGCAGTTCGGGTCCACTCCGGTGGCCGCCCCGGCGGGCGCGACGACGCCGGTGCCGCTCACGTCGCTCGGCGCGTCCGCGGCTGGCCTCGAGCTGATCTCCAACGTGCCGATCACCGCGGGGGTGCTCGTGCCAGGCGCGGGCATCGGCTCGTTCAGCACCGCCGTCGCGCCGGTGACCGAACAGGGCGTAGTGGCCGGAAACCCGGCCACGCGCGGCATGACGGTGGGCCTGGTGGTCACCGCTCCGGCCGCCGCCGTCCGCGCGAACGTCACGGTCATCCCGTTCGGCGGGGCGAGCGCAGCAGGCGCCGGCACCTCGCCGCAGCTCGTGACCGTGGCGGCGGGCCATACGACCGCGGTGACCGTCCCGCGCCCGGCGGGCACCGGCCGGCAGCCGTTCGCGATCGTGATCACGCCGCTGGCCGGTTCCGGGCCGCTCTACGCCGCCCGCGTCGTGACATCCGGCAGCGGCGGCCTTTCCGCCCCGATCGTCTCCCTGCTGCCGGTGCCGAGCGCGCTCACCGCGATCACGCTGCCGTCGGCCGACGACTCATACTCCGCCATCCTGCCGTAGCGCGCCGCACCGCCGCACCCCCGCGCCGCCTGCCGAAGCGCGCCGTACCCCCGCGCCGCCTGCCGTGGCCACGTGCCGCCGCGCCGCCGGTCAGTCGAAGCCGTCCCGGTAGCCCGGGTCGATCGTCTCGGGGTCCAGCCCCAGCACGCGGGCGAACTCCTCGACCACGACGTCGAAGATGAGCTCGCTCAGCTCGTCGTCGTCTTCGGCCCTGGCGAGCAGCGGGCGCCGGTACACCACGATGCGCGCCGCGGCGGCAGGCCGGGCCGGGTTCTGCGGGTCGGGCGAGGCCGGCACCACCCGCGCCAGCGGCAGCGGGCCGCTGTCGTCGGCCAGCTCATCGGCCTCGGGGACCTCCTGGACGGCGAACTCGACGCCGGCGAGCTCGGCCTCCCAGCGCGGCTCGAGCCGGGCGACCGCGTCCAGCACCATGTCGTCGAACTGCTGCGCCCGGGTCCGGTACAGCGGCACGTCCGGTGGCACGAGCCGCCCGCGCAAGCCCCGTCCCCTGCGGTCCCGCCGCCGTACGGTCCGCCCTGGAACGGTGCTGTCGTCACTGCCGTACACAGTCACTGAGCGTATCGCTGCCGGGTACCATCCGGGTACCGGCAGGCCAGACAAAACGACACGATCGTGAACCGGCCCGGGTGGTGGCGTAACCGCCTCCGGATAGGTACCGTCAGCCGATGTGAGCGACGACGATTCCGCGCCGGCGACCCGGGGGATAGCACTGGGGACGGGCCCGGCGGGGAACGCTGACACCGCTCACGCGGGCATGACTTTCGCAGGTGTCGGCGGGGACCGCGCTGCTATCGTGGCCGACAACTTCGAGGCGAGCGAGGTGGGCTGGTGAATTCCCGTTGCTGCTCACGCACCGCGTGCAAGCAGCCTCCTGTCTACACGCTCACGTATGTCTACAAAGACTCCACGGCCGTGCTCGGACCGCTCGCGGCCTACGTCGAGCCGCATAGCTACGATCTGTGCGAGAAGCACGCCGCCAGGCTGGTGGTGCCCCGCGGCTGGGACGTGGTGCGGCTGCCGGCGGACCCGGCGCAAGAGCGGGCCAACGACCTCGAGGCGCTGGCGAACGTCGTCCGCGAGGCCGGGCGCCTAGAGCGCTCCGACCGCCCCGAGCGGACCGCCAGGGAGATGCCCGCGGCGCAGGGCGGCTCCCGTCCGGGCGCCGTCGAGCCGGTTGGGCAGGGCGTCGAGGTAGGCCGCCGCGGTCACCTGCGCGTCCTGCGCTCCGCCCCCACCGCCCCCGAGGCCTGACCCGGGAGGACCCGGGAGCCCTCGGCGGCGAACCGGCGAGCTCGCTGAACACCATGCAGGGGCTGACGCAGGCGCGTCACCGGGCCGGCCCCGGTGACGCGCCGCCAGCCTCCCCAGGCGCGGCACCGCTGGTACGGCGTGACCGATAGGTTGGTCCTGGGAAAGTTCCAATCGGACGGGATCAGGAAGCGAAGCGGAGCCGACGTGAGCGATGTGGAGAAGATCTTCTTGGCGTACGACATCAGGGGGGTCGTGCCCGACCAGCTTGACGAAGGCGTGGCCGAGGCGGTCGGCGCCGCGTTCGTCAGGCTTACAGAAACGAAGACTCTCGTGACGCTGCACGACATGCGGACCTCCTCCCGCCCGCTCGCCGAGGCGCTCGGCCGCGGCGCCGCCGCGCAGGGCGCGGACGTGATCTACGGCGGTCTCGGCTCCACCGACATGGCGTACTACGCGAGCGGGTCGCTGGGCGTGCCCGGCGCGATGATCACCGCGAGCCACAATCCCGCCCGGTACAACGGCATCAAGCTCTGCCGGGCCGGAGCCAAGCCGGTCGGCATCGAGACAGGCCTCGCGCAGCTCAAGGAGATGGTCGCACACGGCGTCCCTGCCTACGGCGGCTCGCCCGGCACGATCACGAGCAGGGACCTGCTCCCCGGCTACGCGGAGTACCTGAGGAAGCTAGTCGACATCTCCGGCATCCGCCCGCTGAAAGTCGTCGCCGACGCCGGCAACGGCATGGCCGGCCACACGGTGCCGGAGGTCTTCGAGGGCCTGCCCATCACCCTGGTCCCGCTGTACTTCGAGCTCGACGGCTCGTTCCCCAACCACGAGGCGAACCCGATCGACCCGAAGAACCTGCGCGACCTGCAGAAAGCCGTCACGGACAATCAGGCGGACATCGGCCTGGCGTTCGACGGCGACGCCGACCGCTGCTTCGTGGTCGACGAGCGGGGCCAGATCGTCAGCCCGTCGGTGCTGACCGCGCTGATCGCCGCCCGCGAGCTGGCCGGCGAGCCGGGCGCGACCGTCATCCACAACCTGATCACGTCCCGCGCGGTGCCCGAGCTGATCACGGAGCACGGCGGCACGCCGGTGCGCACCCGCGTCGGCCACTCGTTCATCAAGGCGAAGATGGCGGATACGAACGCGGTGTTCGGCGGCGAGCACTCTGGTCACTTCTACTTCAGGGACTTCTGGTTCGCCGACTCCGGCATGCTCGCCGCTCTGCACGTGCTCGCCGCGCTCGGCCACGCCGACCGCCCGCTGTCCGCCCTGCTCAGCCAGTTCTCGCGGTATACAGCCAGTGGAGAGATCAACAGCGAGGTCCACGACCAGGCGGCCGTGACGGCTAAGGTCCGGGATATTTATTCCGAACGTCCCGGGGTGACTGTCGACGAACTAGACGGTCTCACCGTCACCGCCGAAGACTGGTGGTTCAACCTCCGTCCCTCCAACACCGAGCCGCTGCTGCGGCTCAACGTCGAGGCGGGCAGCGAGGCCGAGATGGCCGCCCTGCGCGACGAAGTGCTCGGCCTGGTTAGAGCCGCCCCGGACCGTTCGGAGTGAGAGGTTTTCATGGAACTTGATGACTGGCTGCTCGAGATCATCGTCTGCCCCAACTGCCGGGCCGGCCTGCGCGCGGACGACGCCGCGAGTGAGCTGGTGTGCACCGGATGCGGGCTGGCCTACCCGGTCCGCGACAACATCCCGGTGCTGCTGATCGACGAGGCACGGCAGCCGGAAAGCCAGCCGGGCAGCGCCGGGTGAACACGCCGCACGGAGGCGTCGCGCTCGCCGCGTTCCGGCTCGACGACCCGGAGCTCGTCGAGTCAGGGGACCCCGGCGGGATGCTCCGCCAGATCGCGTCGTCGGCGGCGCAGGTGCGGACCGCGCTGCGCGCCTGCGAGGAGGCCGACCTGTCCGCGCTCGGGCCGGACCGGCGGCCGCGCGCGATCGTCACGGCGGGGGCGGGCGGGTCCGCGTTCGCCGGCGACGTGCTGGCCGCGATCTGCGGAACCGGCTCCCCGGTCCAGGTGGCCGGCGTGTCCGGCTACCAGCTGCCAGGCTGGGTCGGCGCGGCCGATCTGGTGATCGCCGTGTCCCGGTCCGGGGAAACTGCCGAGGTGCTCGCGCTCGCCACGCAGGCCGCACGGCGCGGCTGCGACCTGGTGGCGGTCGGCGCGGCAGGCTCGCCGCTGCACCAGCTCGCGCAGGCGTCGCGTGGCACGTTCATCCCGGTCACTTCGGGCGGCCCGGCGCGCACCACGGCGTGGGCGCTGGCGGTGCCGCCGCTGGTGATCGCCTCGCGTCTGGGCGTCGCGCGGGTCGAAGCGGCCGCGTACGAGCAGGCGGCGGCCGCGATGGAGGACATCTCGCACCAGTGCCGCCCGTCCAGCGAGTCGTTCGTCAATCCGGGTAAGTCGCTCGCCCTCGACCTCGTCGGGGCGCTGCCGCTGATCTGGGGCGGTTCGCCGCTCGCGGCGGTCGCGGCGCGGCGGTTCGCGTCGCAGCTCGCCGCGAACGCGAAGTACCCGTCGATGGCGGGCGCCCTGCCGGACGCCGGTCACGACCAGGTGGCCACCTTCGACGGCCCGTTCGCGCCCGCGCCTGAGCCTGACTTCCCGGCGGCGGAGGACTTCGACGACAGCGCCTTCGACGAGCTGACAGACGAGGACATGGACTCGCTTGACGACCCGCCGGCGGATCACGCGTCGCTGCGCCTGGTGCTGCTCGCCGACGAAGCGGGGGAGCACTCCGCGGTGACCCGCGCGCGGGTCGCGGCCGCGTCCCTGGCCGGGGCGCGGGGCATCGAGGTCTCAGAGATCGCGATGGACGGCCCCGAGCCTGTCGTGCGCCTGGCCGGGATCGTGCAGCTGCTCGACTACGCGTCGGTATACCTGGGGATCGCCTGCGGGATCGACCCGCTCGCGATCGCGGCGATCAAGGATCTGCGGGACCTCACGGAACCCCCGGTGTAATCGCGCGATGAAGGCCGTCATCGCCGCGCTCGCGGCCAATCTCGCTATCGCCATCACCAAGTTCATCGCGTTCTTCTTCACCGGGTCCGCCTCCATGCTCGCCGAGGCGGTGCACTCGGTGGCCGACACGGGCAACGAAGTGCTGCTGCTGATCGGCAGCGGCAGGTCGCGGCGGGCCAGGACGGAGCTGCACCCGTTCGGCTTCGGGCGGGAGCGCTACTTCTACGCGTTCGTGGTAGCGGTCCTGCTGTTCACGGTCGGCGCGGTGTTCTCCATCTACGACGGCGTGCACAAGATCCTGCATCCGGAGGCGGTGCGGTCGCCCGGCATCGCGTTCGTCGTGCTGGCCATCTGCTTCGTGTTCGAGTCGTTCTCGCTGCGGACCGCGGTCCGCGAGGCGAACGTGGAGCGCCGCGGCCGGGGCTGGCGCTCGTTCGTGCACCACACCAAGGCGCCCGAACTGCCTGTCGTCCTCATGGAGGACCTAGCCGCGCTTCTCGGGCTGACGTTCGCCTTCACCGGTGTCCTGCTGTCCGTGCTCACGCATCACGGCCAGTGGGACGGTGTCGGCTCGGTGGCGGTCGGGCTGCTGCTCGCGTGCGCCGCCTTCATCGTGGGCTACGAGACGAAGAGCCTGCTGATCGGCGAGGCGGCGAGCACGGAGGTGTCCGCGTCGATCGTGGCCGCGCTCGAGCAGGGCCCCGAGGGCCTGCGCGTGATCCACCTGCGCACCTCGCACGTCGGCCCTGATTCGCTGCTCGTCGCCGCCAAGGTCGCCGTCCCCGGGACGCTGTCGGCCGCCGACCTGGCGGCCAGGATCGACGCCGCGGAAAAACGGGTCCGCGAGGCGGTGCCGATCGCCGAGACCATCTACCTGGAGCCGGACATCTACACGCCCGGCCGGGAAGACCACACCGACCCCTCGATCCAGGTAGTCCGCCGCAGCCGCGCCGGCCGCCTGCCCGGGCTCGGACCCGGCCGCACCGCCGGCCGCTCTGGCCGCGGCGAACCCGCCGACAGCCATCTCGCCGACAACCACCCCGCCGCCGATAGCCACCCCGCCGCCGATAGCCACCCCGCCGCCGATAGCCACCCCGCCGACGAGCATCCCGGCGACGAGTCGCGCCGCTGACGGCGCGCCGGCCACGCCAGCGACATCGGCGGCCCACCGCCGCCCAGGGCCGCGCCGGCCGCGGCAGCGTCAGCGGCGACCCGCCGCCGCCCAGGGCCCGCAGCGGCGTCGAGGACTCCGGATGCCGCTGACGATTCGCCGCGACGACCGCCGCCCTTGTGACAGTTGTTTCGACGCGGCCACGTGTTGAGCCTGTGGCTCGATGGCCGACCTCCGCAGCCGTCTACGCCGGTTCGGTGGGCGTTTTCGCCTCGCTTCAGAATATCTGGGATAGTTTGAGTAGCAATAGCTACACTTTCTATCCCAGATCTTGCTGGCGGCCTTCGAAATGGCAACTGCAGGGGCTGGTGTGAACGCTGGTTCCCGTGCCGCGGGGCCGGGAGTCACCCCGCGGGCGCGCCAACCCCGCGCGGGCACCGCCCGCCTCACAGGCCCGCCTGTCCCCACCCGCCGTGGCGGCCGTCGCGCAGTGCAGAGCCGACTGGCGTCGCCGCTATCGCCCAGAACCGCGACCGCCTGCCCCGCTGGTACCGCCAGCCCCACCCGGAACGCGAAGAGCGCCGAGGGCGCGCAGCGCACGCTCCTTCTCGAAGTCCAGGGCCCGGCCCGGGGTGGCTGGGACGTGCCCGGTCCGCCGCCCGAGGTCGGCGACCGCCGCGCGGACCGCGGGCTCGGTGAGCACCCGCAGCCCGAACGCCAGCGCGGCCGGCGTGATGTCGTAGCGCCGCTCGATGGCGACCGCGGCGGTAATCGCGGCCAGGTCCTCGTCGGTGAACTGCCTGTGCGCCGGCCCGCGCCCCGACGGCCGGTCCCGCAGCGGCGGAAGCAGGCCGAGATCTTCCCGGTAACGGAGCATCCGCGGGGACATTCCGAGACGTTTCGCCGCTTCCGAGATGCGCATGAGAACAATTCTAACATTGTTATGTCAGAAAACTGGCTCCTACCGTGCGAGACCGCCGCCGTATCCCGTAGCGTCGTGTTCGTCGCCAAAACATCTGAAGGAGCTAGTGCATGAGCATTGAACGGTACAAGGTGGCTGACATCTCCCTGGCCAGCTTCGGCCGCAAGGAGATCCAGCTCGCCGAGCACGAGATGCCCGGCCTGATGGCGGTCCGCGCCGAGTACGCGCAAGCCCAGCCGCTGCGTGGCGCCCGGATCACCGGCTCGCTGCACATGACGATCCAGACCGCGGTGCTTATCGAGACGCTGACCGCGCTCGGCGCCCAGGTCAGGTGGGCCAGCTGCAACATCTTCTCCACCCAGGACCACGCGGCGGCGGCCGTTGCCGTGGGCCCGGACGGCACCCCGGACGACCCCCAGGGCATCCCGGTCTTCGCCTGGAAGGGCGAGACGCTCGAGGAGTACTGGTGGTGCACTGACCAGGCGCTGACCTGGCCTGGCGGCGAGGCGCCGAACATGATCCTGGACGACGGCGGCGACGCCACGCTGTTCGTGCACAAGGGCGCCGAGTACGAGCAGGCCGGCGCCGTTCCCAGCCCGGGCGAGGACGACAACGAGGAGTGGCGGGTCATTCTCGACCGGCTGCGCAACTCTCTGGCGGACGCGCCGGGCAAGTGGACGAAGGCCGCGCAGACCATCAAGGGCGTGACCGAGGAGACGACCACCGGCGTGCACCGGCTCTACGAGATGGCGAAGGCGGGAACGCTCAAGTTCCCGGCCATCAACGTCAACGACTCGGTCACCAAGTCCAAGTTCGACAACAAGTACGGCTGCCGCCACAGCCTGATCGACGGCATCAACCGCGGCACCGACGTGCTGATCGGCGGCAAGGTGGCGCTGGTCTGCGGCTACGGCGACGTGGGCAAGGGCTGCGCCGAGAGCCTGCGCGGCCAGGGCGCGCGCGTGATCATCACCGAGATCGACCCGATCTGCGCGCTGCAGGCGGCGATGGACGGCTACCAGGTCACCACGCTCGAGGACGCGCTGCCGTACGTGGACATCTTCGTCACCTCCACCGGCAACAAGGACATCATCACCGCCGACCACATGTCCCGCATGAAGCACCAGGCGATCGTCGGCAACATCGGTCACTTCGACAACGAGATCGACATGGCCGGCCTCGCCGCGATCCCGGGCGTCAAGCGGATCAACGTCAAGCCGCAGGTCGACGAGTGGCTGTTCCCCGACGGCCACACGATCATCGTGCTGTCCGAGGGCCGCCTGCTCAACCTGGGCAACGCGACCGGCCACCCGAGCTTCGTGATGAGCAACAGCTTC
>Ga0335073_10003256_pt1 | contig 22585 bp, 18 predicted proteins | sample Lox_Sample_22_FD_207093 | JGI IMG/M metagenome (GOLD analysis project Ga0335073, IMG submission 207093) | Soil microbial communities from Loxahatchee National Wildlife Refuge, Florida, United States - Lox_Sample_2.2 | ecosystem: Environmental > Terrestrial > Soil > Wetlands | place: USA... | reverse complement strand
GTCGGAACCTGCGAACAGATAATTTTTTCTCCCGAGAGCGACACAGCGCAGAGCGCGTTCGGCAGGGTTGTTGTCGATCTCGATGCGTCCGTCCTCGCAGTAGCGGGTCAGCGCCGTCCACCGCGTGAGCGTGTAGCGGATCGCCGCAGCGAGATCGGACTTCTTGGAGGTCTTGCGCACCGTCGCCTCCAGCCATTCCTTCAGCTCCTTCAGGCGTGGAACCGCGTGCTCCTGGCGCGCCGCACGGCGCTCTTCGGGTGATCGGCCGCGGCAGTCCTCCTCGATCTTGTACAGCGCCCCGATGCGCTCGAGCGCCTCGAGCGCGATGGGAGAGCCGGTCGCGGCATGCAGATCGAAGTACTTTCGGCGCGCGTGAGCCCAGCATGCCGCCTCGATGAGCGGTGCCACCTTGCGCTCGTAGAGCCCCTGGAAACCCCCATAGGCATCGGCCTGCAGGATGCCGCGGAAGTCGGCCAGGTGCTCCTGCGGCCGCTCGCCCTTGCGATCGGGCGAGTAGCGGAAGATCACCGCCGGAGGATCGGTGCTGCCGCCGGCTCGATCGTCCCGAACATACGTCCACAGTCGCCCGGTCTTGGTCTTCCCCGTCCCCGGCGCGAGCACCGGGATCGGGGTGTCGTCGGCGTGAAGCTTGCCGGCACTGAACACGTAGCGTGCGAGGGCCGCCATGAGCGGATCGACGAGGCTCGAAAGCGCCCCCACCCAATCGGCGAGCGTCGCCCGATCGAGCTCGAGGCCACTGCGGGCGTAGATCTGACTCTGCCGGTACAAAGGAAGATGGTCGCAGTACTTCGACACGAGCACATGGGCCAAGAGTCCGGGCCCCGCATAGCTGCGCTCGATCGGTCGGGAAGGCGCACTCGCCTGGATGACGGTCTCACAACTTGCGCAGGAGTACTTCGGGCGCACGTGCCGATGCACCTTCCAGTGCTCGGGCACGTACTCGAGCACCTCGGAGACATCCTCGCCCATCGCTCGCAGCGTCCCGCCGCACTTCGGGCAGTTGCACTTGCCGCTCGGGGGCTCGTGCACGTGAGGCTCGCGCGGCAGCTGCGCGGGCAAGGCCTTGCGCACGGGCTTGATGGCCGGCTCCGCACTCGGCGTCGGCTCTTGAGCTTCGGCGGCGGCGTTCGCCTCGAGCTCCTCGAGTGAGAGCTCCAGTTGGGCGATCTTCTCATCGAGGGCTTCGGAGGAGCGGCCGAACTTCATCCGCCGAAGCCGCGCCAGCTGCAGCTTCAAGTGTTCGATCAGTACATCCCGGGAGCGCAGCTTCGCAGAAAGACTTGTGACTTTATCGTTGGCGGCCTCGAGGAGCTTCTTCAAGCTCTCAACATCATCGGGAAGCGCCGCGCGAGGCATGAGAAAATATAGCACGATGAGAACCGCCACGCCACAGAAAAAGCCTATAAAATAAGGCATTTTCACACCGTGATGTGGGGCGGATCCGTGCTCCGAATGGGATGTCTCCAGTCAATCCCCTCGAGCAACATCGACAACTGCGCAGCCGACAAGGAAACCACACCGTGCGTGGCCTGCGGCCACACGAACCGGCCGCGCTCCAGGCGCTTGGCAAAGAGACACAGCCCATCACCGCTCCACCAGAGAATCTTCACGCGATCCCCGGCACGTCCGCGGAAGACGAAGAGGTGCCCGCTGAAGGGATCGGCTTCAAGGTGCAGCTGCACGAGCGCTGCGAGACCATCGAAGCCCTTGCGCATGTCAGTCGCCCCGGCCGCAAGCCACACCCGAGCGTTCGCCGGCAGCGCAATCATCGTCTCACCAGCAGCTCGATCACGCGCGCAATCTGCTTCACCTCGACATCGCCGCGCACGATCAGAGCGTGACCGTTCGCAAGCTTGACCTCGATACTCGGAACGATGGCAGCCGCGCGCGGCTCCCTCGCCGCCCGTACCGCACGATCGCTCGGTATCACCGTCGGTGTGCTGACCTTGACCGGCAGCAACTGCGCGCTCGCTTGCGCGGCATCCTCCTTCAGCAGCCCCTGTCGATAAAGACGGCGCCAGGCGAATACCTGGTTGGGGTTAACCTCGTGCCGCCGAGCGACGACGGCCACCGATGCGCCGCGCACGTGCGTCTCTTGCACGATCTGCAGCTTCTCCTCGAGGGTGTGCTGCCGGCGCGGTCCGCTGCGGCGGCCCAATGCATCGGTGCTGACGGACTGGTCGGCGGAGATGTCCACGTACCCCTACGTGGGCACGTAGTAGGTGCCCACGTAGCGCATCCTCGGCGCTCTCAACTCATTGAGCTATGTGGAATCCCCGGACGGTTACGAAAATGGCTGAGTGGCGGGACTTGAACCCGCGACCTCATTTACCAGCCGCCGCATGAATCGAACGCACATTGCCAATGTATTATCTTTAAAATCAATTAATTACTAGATACACTTGCACCACAATTGAGTTCACTGTATAAATATACAGTTGTCTGCTGATCTGGCCCGTCTCTGGGTGACGTGCTTTGGGGCTCTTGGGAGCGTCAAGACATTCAAACAGCTTTGGCAATGGCTGCGGGTGTGATGGCTAGAGATTCCGACATCGAGTGGACGCATCACACATTCAACCCTTGGTGGGGCTGCGTGAAGCTTTCGCCTGCTTGCGCCCATTGCTACGCCGAAACCTGGGCCCGCCGGTTCGGCGATGAGCTCTGGGGCGGCGACGCACCACGACGGTTCTTCAGCGAGCATCATTGGCGCGAGCCGCTGTGCTGGAATTCGGAAGCGGAAAGACAGGGAGTTCGTACGCGCGTCTTTTGCGCGTCGATGGCGGATGTGTTCGAGCCACGCACAGATCTGGATCCCTGGCGGGAAAAGTTGTGGGGCGTTATCGAAAAGACCCCTCACCTAGACTGGCTGCTACTAACGAAAAGGCCAGGCCACATTAAGAATGTCTATCCATGGGCGCATAGCCCGCGGGAAAACGTGTGGCTCGGGACCACCGCAGAGAATCAGCGTTGGGCCACGCGTCGCATTGAACGGCTGGTCGCAATCGACGCACAGGTGCGTTTCCTTTCCTGCGAGCCATTACTGTCCGCAATCGACCTACGGCCATGGTTGAAGCAGAGGCTGATCGGCTGGGTCATTGCCGGCGGTGAAAGTGGCCGCGAGGCCCGGCCGACACACCCCAACTGGATTCGCTCCCTGCGCGATCAGTGCCGCACTTTCGACGTTCCATTCCACTTCAAGCAGTGGGGGCACTGGAGCCCGGAGGCTCAAGGCGCGCCTGCGACGAAGATCATCGAACTACATGACGAAGCGGGACGGCTTGAGCGTCTGTCATGGCGACCAAAGCAAAAAAGCGGACGGATGCTCGATGGCAGGACTTGGGACGGTTATCCGCAGATAAGCACGTAATAATATTCGCAATTCTTCAGGGAAGGACATGTCGGCCGTCGATCCGTATGCAGGTCGCGAACAAACCAAGGCAAAGCATTTCATCCTGAAGCGCTATCTCCAGGCGCTTGCCTTCAAGATTCTGACGATCTCCGACATCACTTACGTTGACGGTTTTTCCGGTCCCTGGAAATCGGCTACAGAAGATTTCAGCGATTCATCCTTCATGATCGCCCTGCAAGTTCTGCAGGACGCTCAGAGAAAAATCTTTGAGCGGATGGGTGAGCGCCGTAAAGTCAAGTGCTTTTTCTCTGAGATCGATCCTGAAGCTTTTAATCAGCTTCAAGACGCCGTTGCACGGTTCAACAAACCCGAGGAAGGTTTCCAGGTTGAGACATACTGCGGAAAGTTTGAGGACGCCATCCCGCAAATCAAGAAGATCATCGGCAGTTCCTTCGCGTTGATATTCATCGATCCGACCGGCTGGACCGGCTTCGCCTTCGAGAAGATTAAGGAAATCTTTAGTTCGCGGATGTGCGAGATCCTGATCAACTTCATGTATGACCACGTGAATCGATTTGTCGCCAGCCAAGATCCCACGACGATTGCCTCGCTCGACCCAATTCTCGGTGGACCAGGATGGCGACAGAGACTCAATCCAACCCTTCCGCGCGGGTTATCGGTCGAGAAGCTCTTTCGCGAAACCCTCCAGAGCGCAGGAAAGTTCGCATATGTTGTCTCCACAAAGATCGACAGGAACACAGTGGATCGTCCGCATTTCTTTATTGCCTACGGCACCAAAAACAGGAAGGGGCTGATAACGTTCCGGCAGATTGAATATGACGCGCTACGAGAACAAGCCAGAGATCGCGCCACCGCCAAAGAAAGGCTACAGGAACAAAGGTCGAGCATCGCTGATATGTTTTCTGGGCACGAAGCCGATGTGCAAGAGGAAACGATCGACGGAATTGTAGAGGCACAAAAGGTTACTGCTTCGGCGCACCTCCTTGAAGTTCTATCGATTCGGCAATCGCTGAAGTTCTTACAAGTCGTGGATATGCTCCTTCAAGCATTTGTCCTGAGAGAGACGAATGTTAAGGATATTTGCGTCTCCCTAGAAAAAGCAGGGAAAATCGAGAAGACGTGGGGCCCAGGTAATAAGAAACCGAAGGATGTCGACACCATAAAGCTCAAAAAAATAGCATCGCCTCGGAGAAATAGCTGAAAATGGTTAATAGCTCACAGTATGCATCAGTCCTGCATCCTGCCCACACTTCTAACCAAAGCTGAATGCGACCAGCTCAACACGTCCAAACCCCCAGCGCCAGATAATGACGAACGCACAAGTGGTTGTTGAGGCACTATCCAGCTTCTTCAAGAGCTCCACAAGGCCGGTGCTATTCGCCGGCGCCGGCGTTTCCATGCATGCCGGGCTACCTTCATGGAAGAGCTACCTGGCTGCATTGGCGGAACAGGTGCGCGCAAATGATCAACTAAGCCGACATCAGATGGTCGAGTGTCTTGCTAAAGGCCAATACACGAAGGCGGCTGACTACTTTTTCCTAAGCGACGGCCTCACCGACGGTGCAAAAAGCGACGCGCTAACGCGCCTCCTTTCAGAATACACCGCAGACCGCCTGCTGCCGCTTTCCGCATTGCCGTTCTCGGCTTACGTGACGACAAATTACGATCGAGCGCTCCTTGACGCATATGCGAAACGGCATGGGAGAGCTGCACCCGAGGTCAATCTCGGAGACCCCACACTCGCCTCAGCTCCGTTTCAGGATTCTTTCTACATCGCCCGTATACATGGACGCGTCGAAGTCCCGGACACAATGGTCCTATCTGGAACCCACTATCAAAGACTTTATAGCGACGGTCCCTACATCGATTTCTTGCGCCATCTCTTTTGCACGCGCTCACTTCTAATAGTAGGGTTTTCGTTCCTTGACCCTGCAATCACCAATGTACTGCGTGCGATACGCGAGCAAGTCGGTCCGCTTCACGCCGGACGGCATACCGCACTGGTGGATAGCGACGCCGACGCAGAGTTCTTGGGCGAACTGAATCGACATAACATCCGATGCATTCGCTATTCCTCTGCTTCAGGACATGCAGCGCTTTGGGAAGGATTAAAGAACTTCAGCACAGCCGCAAGAGACGACGACGGCGTAGAGCTGGGTGCGTTTGAGTACGCACGAAAATACTTCGCCGCCGTTCTGACGAGGCGACAGATGAGCGCCCATATGCGCCCACTAAAGCAGGCTGTTGCGGAAGGGATGGTGCTGCAGATACTGCAGACTGCCGGAACAACTGGGGTGTCGCGTGAGAAGCTCGCAGAACAGCTCGCCGATCAGCTCAATATCACCACAGCGGCAAGCGAGACGCTAATTGATAGTTCCTTGCAGGGCCTGTCAACTGACGACCTATATGAAACAGATAACCAAGGAGTCCTTCGTGCAGCGCCTATCGTGGCTTCCGCTCCCGGTCTGTCATCCTCAATCGAGGTACTTGTAGAGGGCGCTGTTCAGCGCTTAGTTGTCCGAGACCACGGCGCGGACACAGGCGATACCCGCCGCCTACTCACCAACTACTTTGAATACTTGGTTCTTCGAAGAGGCTGGGATGTAGGCGCGGCCTATGCGGCGCGAAGGCCGCCACAAGCCGTTGTCGTAGACGATATCCTTTCGCGATTGCTGTCTGTGAAGGGAACCGGCAAACGTCCGTCGAAGCCGCTCGTACGTGCCGTAGAAGGAGTGCTACTTAGCCCTTCCGATATCGAAGCGACTGTGTTGGCTGAGTTAGGCAGGCTTGCTTTCGCACTGGAACTTGTCCGGCAGTCGCCGCAGGACACACTATTCGCGTCGCACGTGCTGCCCAACCGGATCTATCTCGATGCAAATGTCCTTATGCCGGCGATAGTCGAAGGACATCCCTACCAGCGTCTTTACGGGTCTGCCATGGAAAAGCTGCTTTCCGCGTCGGCGGCAACGTCATCCGGTCTGGAGGTGTGTGTATACACTGGGTTTTTGAACGAAGTAGTGAATCATCGACGACTTGCAACGGAAAGCATGCAGGAATACGGTGATCGCGGCGCCGAGTTTATAGAGCGGGAAGTGAGGCTTTACGGGCCCGCCAATATGAATGTGTTCATCGCTGGTTTTGCCCGCACGCTGATGTCTGGGCAGAAGCAAAGCTTCCAAGAGTTCCTGAGGCGCTACGCGCCCTACTCAACGGAGCCTGAACTTGCAGCGTGGCTCCGAAATCGCGGACTACGGGTTATCGACCAGAAGCAGATGCAACTATCCGCGAAGGAGTACGCAGCAATCCTCCATCATTTCGAGAAAGTGTTTGCCCAGGAACTCACAGATAGAGTTCGAACTGCCACGCTACTGGCTCACGATGCTCTTCAGATCGCGGCACTACTTGGCGACACTAGTCGCAAAGACCGCGCGGTTCTTGTCACTGCTGACCGCAAGCTGCGCGACGCTGTGGCATGGAGCGAGTACCCCAGCCTCGGCTCGGCAATGCTCAGTGGAGTGGGACTTGTTCAGATGATTGAGCTTCTTGTTGGAGCGATTGCTGATGAGCGATCCATTGCACAGCTCCTTTGGTCCACGAAAGCTTCGAGCACGGCGGAAAACGTCCGTAGGTATCTCGTAGACGTTGCCCTGACCCAATACGACGCCGCATTAGCATTGAACATGGAGTCGATTGTCCAGGAGATAACTGAGGACGTTACATTCGCGATCGAGAAGGACGCCGCTCAATCTCGAACGGACGTCGAACAACTATCCCTCAGCAAGTACGTTGAGTCGTTCGAACCAAGATTCTACGAAATGATGCGCGCTGAGCAAGAGCGGTTGCGCAAGCAACAAGAGCAAGAGGATCAGTAATTGCCTGTTTAGCCACGAATCTCCGTCTTCATCGAATCACTTCGAGCGTGCTTCTGGCCGATGGCAGACGACAGCCTTTAGGTGGCAACGCCATCACCGCTGCTAAAACCCACGTAGTTTCAGCAGGATACGACTCACTGACGGTATTGTTGACGGTGTCGTCCTGGAGAAACTCAGCATCGACTCCGATACCGTCAGAAATACCGTCAAATGGTTTCGCTTGGGCCCGATAGTGGCCGATAGACGGCGAAAGTCTTTCGAGCCCCTGTGCGACTATCTGGATTATCTGTCAGTGACTTAGCCCAATTTCCCCGTTACCGGCGATAGGGGGCGATCGATCGCGATAGGTGGCGAAAGTCACTCCCACTCGATCGTCGCGGGCGGCTTGCCGGAGATGTCGTAGACCACGCGCGAGATGCCCGACACCTCGTTGACGATCCGCCGCGAGACCTGGTCCAGGAACTCGTACGGGAGCCGCGCCCAGTGCGCCGTCATGAAGTCCACGGTCTCTACCGCGCGCAGCGCGATCACGTAGTCGTAGCGGCGTCCGTCGCCCATCACGCCGACCGAGCGGACGGGCAGGAACACCGCGAACGCCTGGCTGGTGCGATCGTAGAGGTCGTGCTTGCGCAGCTCCTCGATGAAGATCGCATCGGCCCGGCGCAAGAGATCCGCGTACTCCCTGCGCACCTCCCCGAGAATGCGTACACCGAGCCCCGGTCCGGGAAAGGGGTGTCGGTGCACCATCTCGCGCGGCAGCCCGAGCTCGACTCCGAGCCGGCGAACCTCGTCCTTGAACAGCTCACGGAGCGGCTCGACGAGCGCGAGGTGCATCTTCGCCGGCAAGCCGCCGACGTTGTGATGGGACTTGATCACGTGTGCCTTGCCGGTGCGCGCGCCCGCCGACTCGATCACATCGGGATAGATCGTCCCCTGAGCGAGAAATCCGATCCCCTCGAGCTTGCGGGATTGCTCCTCGAAGACCTCGATGAACAGCCGCCCGATGGTCTTGCGCTTGGCTTCCGGGTCGGTGACGCCCGCGAGTGCGGCGAGAAAGCGCGCCCCGGCGTCGACGCGCACCACGCGCACGCCCAGGCTCTGCGCGAAGGTGCGCATGACCTCATCCCCCTCGCCGAGACGCAGCAGGCCGTGGTCGACGAACACGCACGTCAGCTGATCGCCGATGGCGCGCTGCAGGAGCGCGGCCACGACCGAGGAGTCCACCCCGCCCGAGAGCCCGAGCAGCACGCGCCCCGAGCCGACCTGCGCGCGCACGCGCTCGATCGCATCCTCGATGATGTTGCCGACGCTCCACAGCGCGCCGCACCCGCAGATCTCGCGCACGAAGCGCTCGAGGATGCGCGCGCCCTGGCGCGTGTGCGTGACCTCGGGGTGAAACTGAACGCCGTAGAAGCGCCGCGATTCGTCGGCCATTGCGGCGAACGGCGCGTGATCGGTCGATGCGGTCGCGCGAAACCCGGGCGGGAGCGCCTCGACGCGATCGCCGTGGCTCATCCAGACCTCGAGCACGCGCTCGCCTGCACGATCGAGCCGATCCTCGAAGCCCTCGAGGAGCTTGCAGGGCCCGCTCGCCGTCACCTCCGCATAGCCGAACTCGCGCGCACGCGCCGCCGCGACCCGGCCTCCGAGCTGCTGCGCCATCGTCTGCATGCCGTAGCAGATGCCGAGCACCGGCACGCCGAGCGCGAACACCGCAGAGGGTGCGCGCGGGGGCGCCGCGTCGGTCACCGACTCCGGACCGCCCGAAAGAATGATGCCGCGCGGCGCGAAGGCGCGCACATCGGGGTCGCTCATGTCCCACGGATGGATCTCGCAATACACGCCGCATTCGCGCACGCGGCGGGCGATGAGTTGGGTGTACTGAGCGCCGAAATCGAGGATCAGGATCCGCTCGGCGTGGATGTCCGGCAGCGCGCGCGCGGGGGTGGAAAGTGGCACGCTGTTCACCAGTGCCTCAGGAGACGCGATAGTTCGGCGCCTCTTTGGTGATGCTCACATCGTGCACGTGGCTTTCGCGGACTCCGGCGCTCGTGATGCGCACGAACGTCGGGCGGGTGCGCATCGCCTCGATGTTCTCGCTTCCGGTGTAGCCCATCGCCGCCCGCAGCCCTCCAGCGAGCTGCTGCAGGATCGTGACGACGCTCCCCTTGTACGGGACGCGGCCCTCGACACCCTCGGGCACCAGCTTCTCGAGCTCGGTCGTCGTGTCCTGGAAATACCGATCGGCCGAGCCGTAACGATCTGCCATCGCGCCGATCGAGCCCATGCCGCGGTAGGACTTGTAGGAGGCGCCCTGATAGAGCTCGACCTCCCCCGGAGACTCCTCGGTGCCGGCGAACAGCCCACCGATCATCACGGCGTGCGCCCCGGCGGCGATCGCTTTGGCCACATCGCCCGAGAAGCGGATACCGCCATCGGCGATCACCGGCACATCGCTCCCCTTAAGCGCCTCGGCGACGTTCGCGACCGCGCTGATCTGCGGCACTCCGACCCCGGCCACCACGCGCGTCGTGCAGATCGATCCGGGCCCAATGCCCACCTTCACCGCATCGGCACCGGCCTCGATGAGCGCGCGCGCCGCCTCGGCCGTGACGATGTTCCCGGCGATGACCTGCAGGTCCGGCCAGCGCTTCTTCAGCCGCGCGACGGTCTCGAGCACGCCGCGCGAATGGCCATGCGAAGTATCGACGACGACCACGTCCGCGCCCGCCTCGCGCAGCGCCGCCACCCGATCGAGCGTGTCGGGGGTCGTGCCAACGGCGGCGCCGGCGCGCAGCCGGCCGCCTTCGTCCTTGCACGCGCGCGGAAACTCGGTCGCCTTCTGGAAGTCCTTGACGGTGATCATTCCCTTGAGCTCGTCGTCGCCGTTGACCACCAGCACCTTCTCGATGCGGTGGCGGTGCAGGAGACTCAACACCTCTTGCTTCGGTGCGTTCTCGCGCACGGTGATGAGTCGCTCCTTGGGCGTCATGACGCTCGAGACCGGCGCGTCGAGCTTCTCCTCGAAGCGCAGGTCGCGGTGGGTGACGATACCGAGCACCTTGGGTCCGAGCACGACCGGCACGCCTGAGATCCCGCGCGAGCGGGTGAGCTCGAGCACTTCGCGGATTGTCGTGCTCGGCGCGACGGTGATCGGGTCCTTGATCACACCGCTTTCGAACTTCTTGACGCGACCGACCTCGTGGGCCTGCGCCTCGATCGACATGCTCTTGTGTATGATGCCGATGCCGCCTTCCTGCGCGATGGTGATCGCCAGGCGCGCCTCGGTGACGGTGTCCATGGCTGCGGAGAGGAGCGGCAGATTGAGACGGATGCGGCGGGTGAGCTGAGTGCCCAGACTCACCTCGCGCGGGAGCACTTCCGAGTAGGCCGGAACCAGCAGGACGTCGTCGAACGTCAAGGCCTCTTGCAGGATGCGCATCGTCCGCTCGCGCTCGCCGGGGGTGATCCCGGCGCTTAAAATCGGTAATTCTACCGCGAAGGCTGAGATGGGTAAAGCCACCAACACGCCATCGGCCGGGCCACTCGGCGGCGTTGCCGCTCCCGAGCGAGTCGTCTACACGGTCTCGCGGCTCAATCGCGAGGTGCGCGTGCTGCTCGAGCAGCGCATCGGCGTTCTATGGATCGAGGGTGAGCTCACCAATCTCGCCCAGCCCGCCTCCGGGCACTGGTACTTCTCGCTCAAGGATCGCGACGCGCAGGTGCGCTGCGCGATGTTCCGCCAGCGCAATGCCGGAGTCGCCTTCACCCCGAGAAACGGTCAAGCCGTGCTCGCCCGCGGCCGCGTCAGCGTGTTTGAGCCGCGTGGCGACTATCAGCTTCTCGTCGAGCACCTCGAGGAGGCCGGCGTCGGCGCGCTGCAGCGGGAGTTCGAGCGCCTCAAGGCGAAGCTCGCGGCGGAGGGGCTGTTCGCGGTCGCGCGCAAGCGCGCTCTGCCACGCTTCCCGCGCCGCATCGGTGTCGTCACCTCCCCGAGCGGTGCAGCCGTGCGCGACATTCTGCACATCCTCGCACGGCGCTTTCCGCCCGCGGCGGTGCTCATCTTTCCGACTCCGGTCCAGGGCGCCGCAGCGGCGCCGGGAATCGTCGCTGCGCTCGCGCTTGCCTCGGCGCGCGCCGACTGCGACGTGGTGATCCTCGCGCGCGGCGGCGGCTCGCTCGAGGACCTGTGGGCGTTCAACGAGGAGCTCGTGGCGCGCGCGATCCACGGCTCGAGCGTGCCGGTCGTGACGGGCGTCGGCCACGAGATCGATTTCACCATTGCGGACTTCGTGGCCGATGCGCGCGCGCCCACGCCCTCGGCGGCCGCGGAGCTCGTCACGCCCGACCGTCACGCAATCGATCAGGGTCTGCGCCGAGCGGCCGAGCGGCTCGCCCATGCGGTAAGACGTGAGCTGCGCGCGGTCGAAGCACGGCTCGGAGCGGTGCGCCAGCGACTCGACCTCGCGCATCCCGGTGCGCGGATGCTGCAGCAGGCGCAGCGCCTCGATGACCTCGAGCAGCGCCTGGCCGGCGCCGCACGCGCAGCGCTGCACCGGCACCGCCACGGCCTGAGTGAGTCGTTCGCGCGGCTACTCGGCTTATCGCCCGAGCATCGCATCCGCGAGCACCGCTTACGCCACGCGGATCTCGCCGCGCGCCTCGCGCATGCGGTTGAAACGTCGCTCGCGGGAGCGAATTTGCGTGTCGAGCTCGCCGCGCGCGCCCTCGACACCGTGAGCCCGCTCGCGACCCTCGGTCGGGGATTCGCGATCATCACCCGGGTCTCCGACGGTGCGCTGTTGAGCGATGCGTCGGCGGTCGCGCTCGGGGAGGAGATCGAGGCCCGGCTCGCGCACGGACGGCTGCGCGCACGCGTGACCGGCAAGGGCCCCGAGCAATGAGGTCGAGAGGCTTCGCGACCCGCTTGCGCGCGGCGCGGCCGCGGTCGTGGCTCGTGTTGCTCATGCTGGGCTCCGTGTGCACCGGTGCGGCCGCGCGCGGCTTGCAGCTGCCGCAGGAAAGTACCGTGCCCGGTGGCGTGTGGATGCACACGATTGGCGGCTCCGCGGCCGCCTCGCCGCGCGCGACGTTCGACGGCCGGCGCGTCATGGTGCTGCGCGCGGGCGATCGCTGGCTCGCGATCGTCGGCATTCCGCTCTCGGCGAGCCCCGGCTCGCACGGCTCGCTCCTCATCGCTCCGGGATCCGCGGGAGCGGCGCCCGCGCGCCTCGCGTTCGCCATCGGCGCGAAGCAGTACCGCGTTCAGCGGCTCACCGTGCCGCCGCGCGAGGTCGACCTCTCTCCGCGCGATCTCGCGCGCTACCAGCGCGAGCGGCCACGGATCGAGCGCGCGGTGGCGACCTTCTCGATCGAGCCGCCCGCGACGCTGCGGCTCCTGCAGCCCGTCCCGGGCGTGCGCTCGAGCTCCTACGGACTGCGCCGCGTGTTCAACGGCGAGGCGCGCAACCCGCACACCGGCATGGATATCGCAGCGCGCGTCGGCACCCCGGTCAAGGCGGCGGCTGCGGGGCGCGTCATCGACACCGGCGATTTCTTCTTCAACGGCAACACGATCTTCCTCGACCACGGCGAGGGCCTCGTGACGATGTACTGCCACTTGAGCGCGATCGGCGTGCGCCCGGGCGAGCGCGTGGCCGCCGGCCAGGTGATCGGCAGGGTCGGTATGACCGGGCGCGTCACCGGTCCGCACCTGCACTTCGGCGTCGCGCTGAATGCGACATTCGTCGATCCGGCACTCTTTCTGTCCCCACAGCGTGAACGACACTGATTCGGTAGAACCTGATGCAGGAAGGAGCGATAGCCCCTCCTGCACCAGGCCCCAGCGATTCAGTGTCGCTTGCGCGAGGGAGCCGGGCGGCGCGCACGGGCGCGGGCAGCGTACGGATTCGCGTCGCTCCTGAACTCGATCACGACCGGCGTCGCATACAGGTCGAAGGCGTTGCGGAAGACGTTGCTCAGATAGCGACGGTAGGAGCCGGGCACCGATGCGGTCTGATTGCCGTGCACGACGATGCGCGGGGGGTTCCTCCCGCCCTGATGCGCGAACTTGAGCTTGATGCGCCGGCCACGCACGAGCGGCGGCTGCTGCGCGGCGATGGCGCGCTCGAGCGTGCGGGTGAGCTGCGGCGTCGGCATCGCGCGCATCGCGGCCTCGTAGGCGTGCACTGCGCACTGCATCAGCTCTCCGACTCCCGTTCCGTGACGCGCCGAGACGAAGCAGAGCGGCACGAACGGGGCGAAATCGAGCTTGAGCGCAAGCTCACGGCGCACTTCCTCGCGGCGCTCCGCAGGGATGCCATCCCATTTGTTGACGGCGACGATGAGCCCGCGCCCACGCTCGAGCGCCACACCGAGCAGGCTCGCATCCTGCTCGGCGACGGTATCGTGCGCATCGACCACGAGCACGACCACGTGCGCCTCCTCGATCGCCTGCAGCGTCTTTGCGACGCTCACGCGCTCCACGAGATCCTCGATGCGTGCGCGCCGGCGCATGCCGGCCGTATCGATGAGGAGAAAATCGCGGCCGTCGCGCCTGAACGGCACCAGGATACGGTCGCGCGTGGTGCCCGGTTCCTCGCTCGCGATGACGCGCTCCTCGCCGAGCAGGCGGTTGAGCAGGGTCGACTTGCCGACGTTCGGGCGTCCGATGATCGCGATGCGGATCGCATCGGGCTCGACGGCGGCGGACTCCGCGGCCTCGAATCCGCCGAGCGCATGCTCCATGAGATCGCGGCAACCGGCGCCGTGGCTCGCCGCGATCGGGTACGGCTCGCCGAGTCCGAGCGCATGGAACTCGTCGGCCGCCCGCGCAGCGTCGAGCCCGTCGGTCTTGTTGACGGCGAGCGTGACGGGCTTACCTGCGCGGCGCAGCTCGCGCGCGATCAGCTGGTCCTGGGGATTGAGTCCACTGCGCGCATCGGTGATGAACACGATCCGGTCGGCCTCCGCGACCGCGCGCTCGGTCTGCGCGCGCATCTGCGCCTCGATGCCGCGCGGGTGCTCGATGAGGCCACCGGTGTCGATGACGACGAACGGCACCGCCCCGATGCGGCCGTAGCCGTATTGTCGATCGCGCGTGACGCCCGGCACGTCCGCGACGATGGCATCGCGCGTGCCGGTCAGCGCATTGAACAGCGTCGACTTGCCGACGTTCGGCCGGCCAACCAGCGCAACGATCGGCAGCACCGGTCCGTCCTCACTCGAGGGCCCCGCCTGCGCCGCGCGCGAGCTCCTCGGTCACCGGGCGATCGCTGTGCGCCGCGGCGGTGCGCGCGGACCCGCGCGGGGTGGTCCGGAACGCCGTGATGTGCCCGGCGTCGTTGATCACGAGCAGCAGGCCGTCGGCGGCGACCGGCGCATTGGTGATCCGCAGCTTCCCGGCCCGCGCTCGCGCGAGGAACGCGCCGGTCGCGCGGTTGAGCCAGTGGACGTACCCCTGGTAGTCGGCGACCACGATTGCATCGGGCGCAACGGCCGGTGCGGAGAGTCCCCGGTGCAGGAGGCCATCCTGGCGCCATAGCTCGCTCCCGGTGCGTCGCTGCAGCGCGAGCACGGCACCGTCCGAGGTCGACACGAACAGGTCGGAGTCATCGATGCCGAGGCCGCGATAGCTCGAGATATCGTGCGACCACCAAAGCTGTCCCGTGTCGAGCGCCAGCATCGCGACCTTGCCCTGGAACTGAGCGACGTAGACGTCGTTCCCGTCGATCCGGGGCGTCGCATCGACATCGTTGAGGCGCTCGATCTCCGTGCGGCCCTTGGCCGGCGCGATGAGCGTCTCCCAGGCGCTCGAGCCGTCGCTCAAGTTCGACGCGACGACCTTGCCGTTGTCGTATCCGCAGATCGCGACCTCGCCGACCACCGTGGGCTGCGATGTGCCGCGCAAGGAGAGCGAGGGCACCGGCTGCTGAACCTGCCACACCTCGTGCCCGTCGGCGGGAGACAGCCCGTGGAGCTTGCCGTCTACGGCGCGCACGACGATCAGCCGGGGTGTCACCGCAGGCGCCGCGAGCACCTCGCCGGCGATGTTCACATGCCAACGAATGTGTCCGTCGGCGGCGCGCAGCGCGAACACGTCGCCGGCGCTCGATCCGACCACGACCAGATCCGCATCGGCGCCGGGTCCCCCGGCGAGCGCCGCGCGCGTGCGCCTCGACCACAAGCGCCGGCCCGTGGCCACCTCGAACGCTGCGACCTCACCGCTGTGTCCGGCCGCGTACACCCGGTCGCCCTCCACCGCGAGACCGAGCCCGAGCCGCAGCGGCTTCTTGGTGCCGCCCACCGAGGCCGACCAGACTCGAGACACGCGCAGCGCGGCGGTGAATGGAACGAGCTGCTTCGGGCGATCGACATCCTTGTTCTTCGAACAGGCGGCGATGAGCGCGACGAGCGCGAGGGCAAGGAGAGCGCGGCGCATGAGTTACCTCGCGGGCGCCGGTGCGCGCGGGCTTAAGGGTGTGGGGCGAGCCACCGAGGAGGGGGCGGACTCGCCGGTGAGGTCGTCGATCTTGAGATTGAGCACATCGTTCTCCGCAAGCGAGGGACCCGCTGCCAGGCGCGCGGCGCGATACGCGGCGAGCGCAGCGGCTTGGTCGCCCTTCGCGTAGTAAGCATCGCCGCGAATCTCCTCGTAACGCTCGAGGAACACGGGCCCGGGCGGCGTGGCGAGGGTCGCAAGAGCCGCATCCGGCTTGCCGAGCGCGATCTGCACCCGCGCGAGCCGCAGCCGCGCGATGGTGGCGAGGTCGTGATCGTGCGACTCCTCAACCACATCGTCGAGCCGCTGCGCGGCGCGCTCGAGCTCGTTCGTCTCGACGAACACGCGCGCCGCGGCGAGGTTCCCCTGATCCACGTACGGCGAGCCGGGATGATCGTGTGCAAGGGCATCGAGCAGCTCGAGCGCGCGCGTGCGATCGCCGCTGTCGAAGGCGCCGAGGATCTGCTCGTAGCGGGCACTCGCATCGAGATCGATGCGCTCCGTGCGGGCGAGCCACCAGCGCCAGCCGACGAACGCGAGCCCCGCCACCGCCACGGCGGCGACGAACCACGGTCCGTCCTCGCGCACTCGGGCGACGACGCGCTCCCACTGCTCTCGCTCACTCAGATACTCATCCACCCGACCCCTCCATCTGCGTCGCGGCGGTCTCGGTCTCGAGAGCCGCGGCAATCCGCGCCGGAAGCTCGGCAACGGGACAGTCGCTCTGACCCGATTCGCGCCGCAAAGGTTTCAACGCGGCCGTGCCGCGATCGAGCTCCGCCTCGCCCACCACGAGCGCGAGGCTTGCGCCGCTGCGGTCGGCGCGCCGGAACTGCGCCTTGAAGTTCCCGCCACCCAAGCCGAGCTCGAAGCGGTACTGTGGCAGCGCATCGCGCAGCGCTTCGACCAACTTGAGGCCCGCGCGGCTCGCGCGCGCGCCATGCGCGATCACGTACACATCGGGCGGCGCCGTCTCCGCGGCCGATGCCCCCTCGCGCATGAGCTCCACCACCCGCTCGATACCGAGCGCGAACCCGATCGCCGGGGTCGGCTCCCCGCCGAGCTGGGCGATGAGCCCGTCATAGCGTCCACCGGAGCACACCGCGTTCTGCGAGCCGAGCGCATCGGTGACCCACTCGAACACCGTGCGGCTGTAGTAGTCGAGGCCGCGCACCAGGCGCGGATTCACGCGGTAGGCGAGCCCGAGGTCATCGAGTGCCGCGCGCAGCTCCGCGAAATGGGCGCGCGAGTCGGCATCGAGATGCTCCGGAAGGAGCGGCGCGGCGGCAATGAGTGCCTGCATCTCGGGATTCTTGCTGTCGAGGATGCGCAGCGGATTCGTCCCGAGGCGCCGTCGCGAGTCCGCATCGAGCTCGCCCTCGCGCGCACGCAGGTATTCGGTGAGCTGCGCGCGGTACTCCCGGCGTGACTCGGGCGTGCCGAGCGAGTTGATTTCGAGGGTGACGCGTGTGATCCCGAGGCGCCTCCACAGGCGCGCGTTGAGCGCGATCAGCTCGACGTCAACGTCCGGGCCGGGGAATCCGATCGCCTCGACATCGAGCTGATGAAATTGCCGGAAGCGCCCCTTCTGTGGCTTCTCGTGCCGAAACATCGGCCCGATGCACCACAGCTTGTGACGCTGTCCGCGCAGCATCCCGTTGCCGATCACCGCCCGCACGAACCCGGCCGTGGCCTCCGGGCGCAACGTGAGGCTCTCACCGCCCTGGTCGGTGAAGGTGAACATCTCCTTCTCGACCACATCGGTGTGCTCTCCGATCGCACGCTTGAACAGATCGGTCTGCTCGAGCACCGGAGTACGCATCTCGGCGTACCCGTAGGCCTCGAGCAGCTCGCGCGCGGCGCTCTCGAGCCGCTGCCAGAGGCCGATGTCCGCGGGCAGCACGTCGTTCATGCCGCGCACGGCCTGGATCTGCGCGGTCAACTCGCCGTTTCCTCTCTCACGAGCCGCGCCCTCCCGCGGCCGCCAGGCGCGCAGGACTCGCGCGACCGGTTCGATTGACCTCGAACTCGACGGTCACGTCGCGCTCCGCGCCGTCGGGAATCGACACCGGCCGTCCGTCGAGCTGCAGCGCGACGCCGGCCGGGTTGCCGAGCACGATACGCAGCGGCGGAACCCCGCTCACCGCGGTGGAGGAGCCGCCCGAGCCCACGTCGTAGTACAGGCGCGCACCATGGGCGTCATAAACCTCCGCCCAGCTGTCCTCGCTGAAGTTGAGCTTGAGGTCCGCGATCCTCGCCTTCGCGTGCACCGGATCGTGCTTGCGGGCGACTGCCGCCGCAGCCAAGGGCGTGCCGGAGGAGACTTTGGGCGCCGCGGCGCGCGCGAGGAGTGGCACCGCCGCCGCGGCGCGCGCCGTGCGCGGCGTCCTCGCGGGCGCATGCGCACCGGGCGGTGCCGCGGCCTGGTCAGGGGCCGGCGGCGAGGCGCTCTCTGCGGGGTTCTGAGGAGACGTGGCGTCCGCCGAAGGCGCCGCTGGCAGCGGCGGCTGGAGAGACCCGCTCTCAACGCCCGGGGCGATGCGCTGCAGCGCGCCGCCCACCCACCACACGATGCCGATCAGGGCGACCGAAACCACGACGGCCATGCCCGGTGCGAGCAGCGTTCGCGATGTGCTCACCCGCTCGAGCTTGGGAATGCGCGTGAGATCGGGCGAGCTCACCCCGCGGCCGGTCGCCGCAAACAGCTGCTGCAGCTCCGCGGGCGACTCGCCCACGAGCTCGGCGTAGTGGCGCAGATGCCCGCGGACGTACACCGCGGCGCCGAATTCATCGAAGCGCTCTTCCTCGAGCGCCTCGATGGCCTGGGTATCGACGTGCAGCCGCTCGGCGGCCTGCAGCGCCGAAAGCCCGGCATGCTCGCGCGCGCGCCGCAGTCGTGCGCCGATACCATCCGGCGAGAGCGCATTGGATGCCGCGATCACGTTCATCACCCCGAGTTGGGGTTCGCCGGCGCGTAGGCGCGCGTCTGCTGCGAATCGGGGAAATCGACGCGCAACCGCTGCTGGTAGCGCTGCTCGGCGACCGGATCGTGCATCGCACGCGCCACGCGCACTCCGAGTGCGAGCAGATCCGGGGTCGCAACATAAGTCTCGATGTACGTATCGATGCGTGCCCGCGCGGCGGCGTAGCGCCCGTGATCGATGTCGAGGTCGGCCATCTGGAATACGGCTTCGGCGAAGTTCGGGCGCAGATTGATCGCGCGCTGCAGCTCGGTCGCCGCCTCGGCATCGCGGTGCTCGTTACGCAGACAGACCGCGGCATTGGTGTATGCCGCCTCCGGAGTCGCGTAGAGCGGGTCGTGCGCGGTCGCGAGCAGACGCTTGACCCCCTCGTCCGTGCGATGCGTGCGACAGAGGTAGACGGCATAATTGTTCGAGATGTCCGGGTCACGCGGCGCGAGATGCAGCGCCTTGTGAAACTCCTCGTCCGCCGCCCCCGGGTCCCCGAGGCGCTCGTCGAGCAGTGCGAGCGCGCTGTGGACAGTCGCATCGCGCGGCGCCTCCTTGAGCGCTCGCTCGAGCTTCTCCTGGGCGACCGCGAGCTCCCCGCGCTGCATGTAGGCAATACCGAGCTCGACGTTGTACTTCGCAGCCTCGGCTGGGTCCGGCTTGATGCTCGGGGACTCCGGCACCGGATTGTTGATCCGCGGCTTCGATGCGCAGGCGCCGAGCGCGAGCGCGGCGCACGGCACGGCGAGCACGAGCGCGAGGCTGCGCAGTCGCGCTGCACTCATGGCTGGGCCACCACGGCGAAGGTCTTGCTGCCGAGACGGACGGTCGTCCGATCGACCACGCGCCCGGCGAGCTGGCCGCACGCCGCGTCGATGTCCTCCCCGCGCGTGCGACGCACCGTCGCCACCAGACCGCGCCCGAGGATCTCGTCGCGAAAGCGCGCGACCACGCCGGGCGGCGAGCGGCGGTACCGCGTGCCCGGAAACGGGTTGAACGGAATCAGATTGACCTTGGCGGGGCGCCCGCCGAGGAGCCGCGCAAGCCGGCGCGCGTGGGCGGGGGAGTCGTTGATGCCGTCGAGAAGCACGTACTCGAAGGTGACGCTGCGGCCGTTCTGCTCGTCGATGTAGTGCCAGCACGCCTCGAGGAGCTCCGCGATCGGATGCTTGCGGTTGATCGGAACCAGCTGGTCGCGCAGCTCGTCATCGGGCGCGTGGAGCGAGACGGCGAGCGCCACGTTCACTTCCTCGGCGAGCCGATAGATCTGCGGAACGAGACCGGAAGTGGAGAGCGTGACGCGGCGGCGCGAGAGATCGAAACCGAAGTCATCGAGAAGAATCCGCAGTGCCGGCACGACGTTGCGGAAGTTCGCGAGCGGCTCGCCCATCCCCATGAGCACGACGTTGCTCACCGGGCGGTCGCAATCGGTGCGCTCGGCCTCGAGGCGCACCACTGCATCGGCGGCGGCGAGCTCGCGATTGGCAAGCCAGACCTGACCGACGATCTCGGCGGTCGTCAGGTTGCGGTTGAAGCCCTGCTGCGCGGTCGCGCAGAACGAGCAGTCGAGGGCGCAGCCGACCTGCGAGGAGATGCAGAGCGTGCCGCGATCCTCCTCGGGAATGAACACCATCTCGAACGCCTGCGCCTGGTCGGCGCGCAATTTCCACTTGCGCGTGCCGTCGCGCGAGTGCTGCCGCTCCAGAATCTCCGGCGGGCGCACCTCGGCGCATTCGGCGAGCCGGGCGCGGAACACCTTCGCGAGGTCGGTCATCGCCTCGATGCGCGCCTCGCCGCGCTTGTAGATCCAGTTGAGCAGCTGGCGGGCACGGAACGGCTTGCTGCCGAGGTGGCCGACGAACGCTTCGAGCTCGGGTCGTGTGAGCCCGAGGAGGTTGCGAGGAGCGATGTCGGGGGTGCTGTTCATGGACGCGAGGGTGCAAGCGGGCGCTCGGGTTCACGGCCAATGCGCGATGCGGCGGCGGCCGGCCCGTCGTGCTCAGGTGCGCGGGAAGACCTCCGTGGCGGCGAAGAAATAGCCGATCTCGAACGTGGCGGTCGCGGGCGAATCTGACCCGTGTACGACGTTCTGCTCGATGCTGAGCGCGAGGTCCGCCCTGATGGTGCCCTGCGCGGCCTTTTTGGGGTCGGTCGCACCCATGATCTCGCGGTTCTTCGCGATGGCGTGCTCACCCTCGAGCACCTGCACCATGACGGGGCCCGAGGTCATGTAGCGCACGAGGTCGCGAAAGAACGGCCGCTCGCGGTGCACCGCGTAGAAGCCCTCTGCGGCGCGCGGCGAGAGCGCGAGCATGCGGGCGGCGACGATCCGCAATCCCGCTTGCTCGAAGCGGCGATAGACCTCACCGATCAGGTTGCGGCTCACGCCGTCGGGCTTGACGATGGACAGGGTGCGCTCGAGCGCCATTGCAATGAAACCTCAGCGGAACGCGGGGGTCGGGGCTACAGGGCTTCCTCTGCGGGACGGCCCGGCGGGCTCCGCGCCCGCGGAGCGCGGCAGTCTACCGCGGATGGGGGGGCGTGCGCCAATGGCGAGCGAACCCGGAAGTCCCGGTTCCGCAAGCAGTTTCAGACGCTGAAGCTCTCCCCGCAGCCGCACTCGCCCTTCACGTTGGGATTACGGAAGCGGAACGCCTCGTTGAGCCCCTGCTTGACGAAATCGACGATCGTGCCGTCGATGAGGGCGAGACTCGAGGGATCGACGAACACCTTGACGCCGCGGTCCTCGAAGACCACGTCACCCGGGTGCGCATCGTCGGCGTAGTTGACGACGTACGCGAAGCCCGAGCAGCCCGTGCGACGGACGCCGAGCCGCAGTCCGAGCCCATGGCCGCGCGCCGCGAGAAAGCCGCGGACGCGGGTGGCGGCGGATTCGGTCAGAGAGATTGCCATAGTCGTTGCGTGATCCGACGGCCCTTCAGGGCCAACGTGCCAGCGCTGCGCGCAGCGCATCTTCGATCACGAGGAGTCTGCCGAGCTTCTCGGCGGGCACCCCGAGCTCTTCAGCCCAAGCCCGCGGTCCGGCGGGCAGGGCCTCCTCGCGACGCCGCCCGCGCAGGCGTTCGGCGAGCCAGGCCGCGATCGCCAAAGTATGCGGGCATCCCCGTGCGCGGAAGCGTGCGTCCTTCACAGTGTCGTCCTGCACCAGAAGGTGAAAGCTCACCCAAACCTCATCCTGCGGTCCGCCGGCTTCGCCACGCAGAACGGTCCCGTCGCGATCGCCGAAGGTGCCTGCCGCCGGCAGCCGCCGAAAGAGCGCGGCAATCTTTCCCCCCGCCAGCTCCGCGGCCGTACCGTCCGCAATGACCATGGGGCCGTTTGCGCTCGAATCAAGCTCGGAACCCTCGACCCGCGGCACACCGATCGTCGCATCCGGGGAGACCGCACGCAAACGCAGCACCTCGCGGTGGACCTCCCGGACCGCGCGATCGACCTCCTCCGCGGTCGTGAAGCGGCCGAGACTGAAGCGTAACGAGCTCTCGGCGAGGCGGGTGGAGCGCCCGAGCGCCCGCAGCACATAGGAGGGCTCGCCGCTCGCCGAGCTGCAGGCCGCCCCGGTCGACACCGCGAGCCCCTGGAGCCCCGCGACCAGGGCCTCACCGTCGACCCCTTCGAAGGAGACGTTGAGGATGTGCGGCGCGCGCTCCGCGCCGGCCCCGTTCAGATGGACACCGCCCAAGGGCTCGAGCCCGGCCCACAGCCGCTCGCACAGCGCGGCCAGCCGTTCGCGCTCGCTCGCGAGATCGGCCGCGGCCCGCGCTGCCGCTGCGCCGAAGCCCACGATCTGATGGGTCGCTGGCGTGCCCGGGCGCAGCCCTCGTTCCTGTCCGCC
>Ga0335073_10003255_pt1 | contig 22586 bp, 25 predicted proteins | sample Lox_Sample_22_FD_207093 | JGI IMG/M metagenome (GOLD analysis project Ga0335073, IMG submission 207093) | Soil microbial communities from Loxahatchee National Wildlife Refuge, Florida, United States - Lox_Sample_2.2 | ecosystem: Environmental > Terrestrial > Soil > Wetlands | place: USA... | reverse complement strand
TGGGCCGGCTGCTGGCCCGCGACGAGCTGGCCGAACTTCGGGCCGTGACCGGTCAGCAGGGCGAGCGCCAGCACGGCCACCGCGGCCAGCACGATGACCGGCACGACGATGGCGGCGGTGCGCCGGCAGACCCGGCGGCGGCGCCGGGTGCCGGGCTGCCAGGTCCCGGGGAGTTCGGGCTCGAGGAGCAGGGTGTCGTTCTCGTCTTCCCACAAGGGAGGTGCGGCGCTGGGGGTACGCCAGGTGTCCCGGTCGGCGGACGGCTCGTCCTCAGGCTCGGTCATCAGGCTGGTCCGCGGCTCGATGTCTGGCTCGGAGTACGCTTCGGCCGGTGCCTCGTTCCGCGGGTCGTTCCGCGGGTCGTTCCGCGGGTCGTTCCGCGGGTCGTTCCGCGGGTCGTTCCGCGGGTCGTTCCGCGGGTCGGTGAAGACCGGCGCGCTGAGCGGGACCCGCATGGTGCCCGGCCAGCTGCCGTTCACCGTCTCGGACGGAAGGAAACCCGGCCTGATGTGCCGGCCCGCGGGCTGCGGCTGCGGTGTCCAGTGCGGCGAGCGCGGCGGCGGGACGAGCGGCGGCCCGCCTTGCTGCGGCGGCCTGCCTTGCTGCGGCGGCCCGCCTTGCTGCGGCGGCCTGCCTTGCTGCGGCGGCCTGCCTTGCTGCGGCGGATGCTGCTCCCACGGGATCTCCGACTCGTTCCAGAGGCGCTGCGAGGTCTGCCAGGGGGACCGGTCGGGCGTCACCTTCCGCGTCCCAGGACCGGGGCGCTTGGGCGGCAGGCCCGGGCCGCCCGGCCTGCCCCGCAGGGCCCGGGTCGGGCCGACTACCGGCTCGGCGGCCACGATGGAGCGCCGGGCGGGACCGGCGTCCGCAGACGGTGATCCGTGGCCGTTGCTCGGCGCGGTCCCGTTACTCGGGGCGAGCGCACCGAGCTCTTCACCGTCACTGGCCCGCGTGGGAGGTCCGGGGTCGTCGGTTCCGTCGGGCCAGGCGATGGGGGACTCGCCCGGTTCGGGGGCGGGAGAGGTGAACCACTCGCCCGTGACGTTGTCCTCGCCGTCTTGCCTTTCCGGTGGCCCTTCCGGGCGGGCGGCTGGCTGCTGCGGGCTGCCCTCCGGGACGTCGGCCGGCGAGCGCAGGAACCAGCCTGCTGGAGGTGCCGTCCCCGGCCAGTCATCGCTGTCGGCGAGCCCGGCGTCCGGCGGCGTGCCAGCCGGTGCCGGACGCACGGTGACGCCAGGTTCCACACGATCTGGCCCGAACTGGTCAGAGGTGCTCGCACGCTGCGGTTCTTCGGCAGACCCAGGCGCCTCATGACGATTCTCACTCGACCAGTCACTTTCTGTGCTCATCACGGGCCCCAGTTCAGCCAATTCCGGACGAGATGGCATAAACCTCGTCCATCTCTACTAATTCGTACGGGTCATCCCGGGTTCGATGTTACACATTGAGAGCGAGAGTGTACAGAGGGCTATTTTTTGGATCAATTGACTCTCTTCAGGCCTGGCTCCGCACAGTCCGCCTCATGTCGAGCCCGCCCTATGCCGAGAATGAAAATCATTATCAGCTATGATGCTGCCCGTACGGGACTCGCTACGCACAGGAAGGATCGTTCGATGTCACTGACCGTCTCACCGGATCTGCTCGAGCAAGCCCGCCACGGCGATATAGCCGACGGCGCGTTCACCGCCTGCATCCGGGCCTCACTCCCCTACGCCTGGCAGCTCATCAGCGATCTGGCCGAGCAGCTGCGTGCCACCGGCGCGGATGTCGCTGACAATCATGTACCGCCGCCGGACGAGGCAGCCCGGGGCCAGTTGCTGCGGATGATGGCCAGCGACGCCATGCGCGCGGCCGCCGAACGTCACTTCGGCGTCCGGCTCGCCTTCCAGAACTGCCACCGCGCGGCCGTGTTCCGGCCCGATGCGGACCAGGCCCTCGCGGAGTTCACCACCGCGCGGGCCCAGATCCTCAACCAAAGCCCCGAGCTCACCAACTGCTGACCGCACCGCTGGACCGGGGACTCTGTCAGGCCTGGGGTCCCCGGTCCTCCGGCGAGCTCAGCCCGGGCCGGGGCGCCGCCTCCTGGGCTTGGATGAGACCGTAGCCGATGGCCTGCCCCGTGGTCAGGGAACGCCGGCGGCGCGCGTCTTCGCGGATGTCATCCACCTCACGCCCGGTGACCTCGGCCAGCCGGTGATACAGCGTGTCGAGCATGCGGGTCATCTGCTGCTGGCGGGCGGTAACCATGGTGACGGTGCCGCCGAACTCGAGCCTCGGCTCGGCCAGGGTAAAGGCGGCATTCGGATAGCCGGTCCGCTGCGGGCAGGACGCGAGCACGCCCAGGGCGGGACCGCTGATCTCACCGCTCACGCACGCGTGCACCCGAACGCGCAGGACATCCAGGATCCCCATCACGGTCAGGGCGGCGGTCAGCTCGGCGCGCAGGTTCTGCAGTTCCAGCCGGATCGGCTTATCCCCCTCGGCGTCCAGGGTGAGCAGCTGGGCCGAGAGCCGGGCGGCGGCCTGGTCGTCCAGCGGGCCCGAAGCCAGCACGATCCGCTTCTTCAGCAGCCGCTCGTACAGGCTGGCCTGCCAGTCGGCCAGCGGATCGAGCCAGACCCGGACCGGCGCGGCTGGCATCGCTTCGGGCCGAGCTGGCATCGCATCGGGCCGGATGGGCAGCGTGGTGGGCGGCGCGGCGGGCGGCCAGCCGGGGGTGAGCGGGGTGCCGGGCCAGCCGGGCTCCCCAGGGCGAGGCGGAATTCCTGGCGGCTGTGCGGCGTGCGTCATTCGCTCGCTCCTTCCGCGGGCCGGTCGAGTTTCCAGGTGATCTGGCCGCCCACGGCGGCCGCGTAGCGCTCGAGGGTGGAGGCGCGCACGTCGGCAGTGCCCGACTCGAGCCGGGCCACGGCGGACTGGGAGGTTCCCATCCGGGCGGCCACCTCGGTCTGGGACAGGCCGGCCGCCTGCCGCTGCTCGGCCAGCTCGCGGACCAGGCGGCCCCGCTGTTCGGCCATCCGGGCGGCCTGCTCGTCCGCCCGCCGCAGCGCCATCTCGCGGAAACCCGGCATGACCGGCAGCGGCCCGGCCCCCGGCGTACCTGGTGACGTTGCCGCGGGAGCCAGCCCGCCCGCAGACGTCACACCGGGGGCCAGCTCGTCTGGTGCCGACCCGTCCAGCGCCGCGTCGGATGCCAGGCCGGAAGTCCCGGGAACCTCAGGAAGCCGGGACGTCCCTGGAGCCTCAGAGAAGGGGCCCCGCTCGCTGTTCATACCTTTAAGGATATCTCACATTCGAGATAGCGATCGTCTGGTCCGCGCTCGCGAATGGGGCCCGGGGTCCCCAGGCCCCGCCAGACGGGGCCGGGGGGACACACACCCCAAGCGATGGACGCGGCCGGTTGGGGCCTGGGGCCCCCTGGCCCCGCTGGACGGGGCCGGGGGGACACGCACCCCATGCGGCGCGGGCGCTAGCGCTGTGAGAGGGGATGCTGGGCTCGATGACGCGCGGCTCGGCGGCATGGCACGGGGATGGCGGGGCAATCTGGAGACGCGGCGAGGGCTCAGGCGGCGGGGCCGGAGGGCCAGTTGTCAGGGGGGACCCGCGAGGACTTGTCAGGGGGGACCCGCGAGGACCGAGGGAACCGGAGCCGAGGACGGCGGGAGCGCTTGGCCGGGGCGTCTGCCGCGGGCGAGCGGGGGCCGTCCGCTCCGGGCGAGACGGAGGTGTCCGGGGCGGGCGGGCCGGCCGCGTCCTGGCGGGGCGGCGGGGAGACGAGGACTGGCCAGCAGGCTTCGGCCCAGACGACGCGGCCGGGATGGGCGTCGGCGTAGCCCCAGCGGCTGGTGCAGGCGGCGACCATGGCCAGGCCGCGGCCGCCCTCGGCCATCAGGTCGAGGGAACCGGCGACCGGGACGGACGCGCTGCCCTCGTCGGTGACCGCGACCCGGGCCACGCCGGGCTGCGGGAGGCTGACCTCGACGATGAACACGCCGCCGCCCGAGTCGGTGTGCGCGATCGCGTTCGCGCACAACTCGGACACGCAGGTCATGAGGACTTCGCAGGCCGGGCAGCCGGCCAGCAGTTCAGCCACGAACCGGCGGGCCTCGGGCACGGACGCGGGCGTGCCGCGGAACGTACGGGCCCAGGGACGCGTCGGTCGGACGCGACTGGTCGGGTCCGCGGACCCGAAGGAACCCACGTGCAGCACCGGGTAGGCACCAGTCACTGTAGGTCACCCCCTGACATCTGGCTCCTACCCTGTGTGACGCGCAAACGGGCAAAACGGTTCACTCGGGCTTTGTCGTAACGTTCGCGGCAAAAAGCCGGCCACTCCGGGCCCGACGGCAGGAAACACCTGGTCTGATCGATGATTCGCACTTTTTGCCCCTTCCGTGTCGCAGGAGCCGGAGGGACACTATGGGGAACGAAAACAGTAAGGAGGAGGACCATGGCAGTCGAAGGGGCACGCCCGCTCAAGCGTTCACTATCGATCTGGGCGGCGGTCGGCCTGTCGGTCGCGCTGATGGCGCCGAGCATGGCCGCGAACATCAACCCGCAGGGAGGCGCGACCTATGCGGGCCGCGCGGTGCCCCTGACCTTCCTTATCGCGGCCGTGGGCGTGCTGCTCGTGGCGTACTCCTTCGTCCGGTTGACCCAGTATTTCCACCACTCGGGCTCGGCTTACGCGTTCGTGGGCGCGACGCTCGGCCCGCGGACCGGGGTGTTCGCGGGCTGGGGCATGCTCGGTACCTACACGTTCTACGCGGTGGTCACGGCGGCCGCGTCGGGCATCTTCGGCACCGCGTTCCTGCAGGAGATCGGGGCCTGGCCGAACCCGCCGACCTGGGCGCCCTGGATTCTGGTCGCGGTCGTGCTGGCGCTGGTGCTGTGGCTCGCGGTCATCCCGCTGCGGCGGGGCGCGGGCGTGCTGCTATCGGTCGAGGGCACCACGGTCGCGCTGATCCTGATCGTCACCGCGGTGGTACTGGTCCGGCTGCTGGCCGGGAACGCGCCGGGGCACGAGCACTTCACCTGGAGCGTGTTCTCGGTGGCGCCGGGAACGAATACCAACGACCTGTTCCTGGGCGTGGTGTTCGGCTTCCTGTCGTTCGCCGGATTCGAGGCGGCGGCGACCCTCGGCGAGGAGGCCCACCGCCCGACCCGCGATATCCCGCGCGCGATCTTCGGCGTCGCGGTGTTCGGCGGCGTCTACTTCACCGTGGTCACGGCGATCGAGATGATGGGCTTCGGCACCAGCAAGGCCGGCGTCACGAACTTCATCAACTCGCCCTCGCTGCTGGGCACCCTGGGCGCCTCCTACGTCGGCCACTGGGTCGGGGACGTGATCACGCTCGGCACCACGGTCAGCGCCTTCGGCTGCTGCCTGGCCTCCACGGTGGGCGCGGCGCGGCTGATGTACGCGCTGTCCCGGGACGCCGGCGGTGAGCGCGGGGTCGGCGCGGCCTCGCACTGGGGCACCCCGGCCAACGCGACCATGGTCATCACCGCCATGTCGGCCATCATCTTCATCGTCTACGCGACGGCCTTCCACGCCACCGCGTTCGACGCCTTCCTGTGGTCGGGCACCATCGGCACGCTGATCCTGCTGGTCGTGTACGTCCTGGCCTCGATCGGCTGCATCACGCTGGTGTTCATCCGGCGGAAGCTCACGGTGCCGACCTGGCAGATCGTGATCCCGGTCGCCGGCCTGATCGTGCTCGGCTACACGCTGTACCGGAACGTGTGGCCGTACCCGACCGGCGACGCCCGGTGGTTCCCCGTCACGGCGGGCGTCTGGCTGGTGGTCGCGATCGTCGCGGTCGTCGCCGCGCCGGGCACCGCGCGCAAGCTCGGGGCCGCGCTGGCCGCCCGCGAGGGCATCAAGGCGCCGGACGGCACCACCGCCGAGGTGCCCGCCGCCGACCTCGCGGCCGAGGGATCTTAGTGACGGATCTGCTCGGCTGCGTCGCGGAGCAGGCCCTGGTCGATCACCACTGCCACGGGGTGCTGTACCGCGACGCGGACGAGGCCACGCTGGAGTCCATGCTGAACGAGGGCTCCAGCTGGCCGGGCGGGTCGGTGTTCGACTCGCAGGCCGGGTTCGCGTTCCGCCGCCTGTGCCCGCCCGTGCTCGGCCTGCCGCCGCACGCCGAACTGTCCGACTACGTGACCCGCCGGAGCGAGCTCGGCGCGGAGGAGGTGAGCAAGCGCTTCCTGATGGAGGCCGGGCTGTCGGCGCTGTGCGTGGACACCGGCTACACCCCGGAGCCGATCACCTCCCCGGCCGAGCTCGGCGGGCTGGCGGGCGCGACCGCGCACGAGATCGTCCGGCTCGAGCGCGTGGCCGAGGCCGTGGTCGCGGCCGGGATCGGCGCGGCCGGCTTCGCCGACGCGGTGCGTTCCGCACTGGCCACCCGCGCGGCGGCGGCGGGGGTGGTGGGGTTCAAGTCGATCGCCGCCTACCGGACCGGGCTCGACCTGAACCCCGAGCGGCCGTCCGACCCGGAGGTGACCGTCGCGGCCGGGCGCTGGCTGGCCAGCCAGACCGGTGCGCCGCGGGTCGCCGACGAGACCGTGCAGCGGTTCCTCATCTGGTGCGGCGTGGACATCGGGCTGCCCGTGCAGTTCCACGCGGGCTACGGGGACAGCGACGTAGACCTGCACCGCTGCAACCCGCTGCTGCTCACCCCGCTGCTGCGGGCCATCCAGCCGACCGGGGTCCCGGTCATGCTGCTGCACAACTACCCCTACCACCGCGAGGCCGGCTACCTGGCCCAGGTCTTCCCGGACGTGTACGTCGACGCGGGCCTGGCCACCCACAACCTGGGCACCCGCGCTCCTGCCCTGCTCGCCGAGGCGCTGGAGCTCGCGCCGTTCGGGAAGTTCCTGTACTCCTCGGACGCGTTCGGGCTGCCGGAGCTGTATTACCTGGGGGCGGCGCTGTTCCGGACCGCCCTGTCCGGCTTCCTGGCGGCGGGCCTGCAGGAAGACCTTTTTTCCGAACGGACCGTGGTGCGCCTGGCCCGCATGCTCTGCGCCGACAACGCCAAACGCGCCTACCAGCTCGCCACTCAGATGTGATGAACGTCCTCTCGGTCAACGTCGGCCAGCCGCGTGAGCCGCAGGGCGTCGGGTAGCAGGGACTCCGCGGCGGCATCGAGCCAGTGCACGCGCGGGTCGCGGCGGAACCAGGACTCCTGGCGGCGGGCGAAACGCCTGGTGGCCTTGACCGTCTCGTCGCGCGCCTCGTCCAGGGTCAGCTCGCCGTCCAGGTGGCGGAGCATCTGCTGATAGCCCAGGGCCCGGCTGGCCGTCCGGCCCTCCCGCAGCCCCTCGTGCACCAGGCCTTTGACCTCGGCTTCGAAGCCGGCCTGCCACATGCGGTCGACCCGGGTCGCGATCCGCTGGTCGAGGTCCGGGCGGGGCAGGGTGAGGCCGATCTGGACGGCGGGGCGGACCTGCTCGTAGGCGGGCATGGTGGCGGCGAACGGGCCGCCGGTCAGCTCGATCACCTCGAGGGCACGCACGATCCGGCGGCCGTTGCTGGGCAGGATGGCGGCGGCCGCGGCGGGGTCGAGCGCGGCCAGCCGGGCGTGCAGCACGGCGGGACCCAGCCCGGCTAGCTCGGACTCAAGGCGGGCGCGGATACCACGATCCGTTCCGTAAAAATGGAGATCGTCGAGAGCGGCACGGACGTACAGGCCTGAGCCACCTACGAGCACCGGGACGTGGCCGCGGGCGATGATGTCATCGATCGCCACGCGGGCCAGCTTCTGGTAGTCGGCCACGTTCGCGGTGCGGGTCACCGGCCAGACGTCGAGCAGGCGGTGCGGCACGCCCTGCCGGGCAGCCTCGGGCTCCTTGGCGGTGCCGATGTCCATGCCCTGGTAGAGCTGCATCGAGTCGGCGTTCACGACCTCGCCGTCCAAGGACCGCGCTAGCGCGATGGCCAGCCCGGACTTGCCGGTGGCGGTCGCCCCGACCACGGCGATGACGTGCGTGCCCACGTCCATCAGTGTGCCCGGCGCCAGCTGGCCACGACGTAGCTCACCTCGAAGGGGGCGCCGCCGTAGCGCAGTTCGGCGACGAAGGAATCCGGGCCGGCCGCGCCAGCCAGGACCTGCCAGGCGGGGCGGCCGGCGATTTCCATCGGGCGGTCCTGCCGGGGATCGAGCGCGGCGAGCGCGGTGGGATCGGCCGCGGCCAGGGCTGCGGTCAGCTGGTCGTCGTAGCGGTCGGCTTCGGGATCGGCGGCGTGCGGGGCGGCGCGGGCCCGGCGGGCGGGCCCGTCGCCCATGGCCAGCAGCGCAACCCGGGGAGCGAGGGCGGCCAGCTTCTCCCCTAGCTGCAGGCACTCGGCCGGCGGCGCGGCCGAGGCGATCCCCCACCACGCGGCCTTCCACGCGTCGTGTTCGGAGAGCAGCCACTTGCCGATGGTCAGGGAGAGCGGCAGGACGGGAGAGCCAGGGGCGGGCTGGCCCACGGTGAACGGGATGCCGAGGTCGTGCAGGCGCCCCGGTGCCTGCGGCGGGTACTCGGCGGTGCGCGGGGCGGCGCCGACGATCGCGATCAGGTCCGGGCGTTCGGCCAGGAGGGCATCGACCGCATGGTGACAGGCGGCCCGCAGGCGTCCCAGCTCTGCGTCCTGGGCGCCGGGAGCGCCGGTGGCGGCGGGGATCAGGAGCGGCGGATGCGGGCAGACGGCGGCCGCGATCAGCATGCCGGCGGGCGCACGATCAGCGGTTCCTGGTCAACCTGCGGCGGTAGGCGATGCTCCCGAGGCCCGCCACGATGGCCGCCCCGCCGAGCACGGCGAGCCCGGTGTCCTGGAATCCGGCGGTGCCGCCGCCGCCGGTGACCGGGGCGGCGGTGGGGTACAGGCTGGACGGGGCGGTCGACGGCGCCGCGGAGGGCGTGGGGGAAGGGGTGGCGCTCTCGTCGGCGGAGGCGCTCGCCGACGCGCTGGCCGAGGAACTGGCGCTCGCAGAGGCACCGGCTGAGGTGCTCTCGGAGGTGGTCGCGCTCGCGGTGGGCGTGAACACGGTACCCGACGACGAAGGCGTCGAGGGGCTGGAGGTGCAGGCCGAGAGGGCGACGCAGGCGAGCACGGTCGTCAGGCCCCAGCCGACGGCGGTGAGCCTGACCCTGTGCGCCGTCCACGCGATGGCTGTGCGCGCCTTCATCGAACCTCCCCATGCTCTCGGCAATGACCATTTCCCGGACGCCGGCCGCAGAAACCGGCACCGGAAGGGAAAACGCGTGACGGCCTTTGCTCGCTGACCGCGCCGGCCGATGAACCCGCCGGCGGAATAACACAGTAAGCCCAGCCCGCGGCGCAAACCGGCAATGGCGCGCCCACCAACGGAATATTAGGCTAGATGGGTAGAACGCCCCGGAGGGAGGCCGCATTGGGGGGTGCGAAGTGGCCCCGGATCGCCGGGTTCCGCGTCGTCGCCTCGTGGCCCGAGGACGGGTACGCCCGCCCGCCCCGGCCGGTCAGCCCCTGGGCCCAGCTGGCCGGGATCTTCGGGGTCCTGCTCATCCTGATCGGGGCCGGCACCGTCGGCGTCGTGTTCCTGTCCCAGCACCATGCCCCGCAGCCGTCGGCCGCGGCGGCGGGGGCCATCGGGGCGGCCGGTCACGGGCCGTGGCTACCGCGCTCCATGCCGGTCTCGGTGGATATCCCGGCCATCGGCGTGACCTCGAAACTCCTGTACCTCGGGCTCAACGCGGACGGCACGATCCAGGTCCCGTCGCTGGTCACGCACGCGGGCGAGGCGGCGTGGTACAAGTACTCGGCGACGCCGGGCCAGATCGGAGCTTCGGTTATCGAAGGGCACGTCGACAGCTATCAGGGGCCCGCGGTTTTCTACCGCCTCGGGGCGCTACGTCCCGGCGACACCATCGACGTGACGCTCGCCGACGGAGTCACGGCCATTTTCCGGGTCACCGGCGTGCGCGAGTACGTCAAAACCCATTTCCCGGCCGAGGCTATTTACGGCGCGACCAACTATGCCGCGCTCCGGCTGATAACGTGCGGTGGCGTTTTCGACTATGCCACCGGGCATTACCTCAGTTCCACTGTTGTATTCGCGTCCCTGGCTTCATCGCGGCCGACCAGCACCGACTAGGGTGGTGCCGGGCGAGCATGGGAGGCACAGGTGACAGATACCGCGGCACAGGTCAGTGACCTACTGCACGAGGCGAGTGAGACGCACCACCAGGTGTTCCGGATCGTGGACGGAGCCGACGATGACTGGGCCTCCTGGTACGCGTGGTGGCTCATCAACCTGTCGGAGCTCCCGGGCCTGCTGGGGAGCAAGCCGGTCCGCAGCGAGCTGATCTACCTGCTGGTCACCCTGGACAAGCAGTACACGGCCGAGGCTCCCGGTGAACCCTGGGAGCCCTACTACGCGCGCCGGATCCTGAGCCACTTCGGGCCGTCGTGACCGAGTGGCCGTTTTGGCCGGAACGCCCCGAGGCGGCAGAGCTGGGGGCTATGATCTCCCGCAGGCTGGGGTGACACGGGGAGAGGCGGGTCGATGAGGTCCGGTATGACCGTCGTAGCGGTGCTCGCGACTGTAGTGCTGGGCGGCGCGTCGGCCGCGGTGGCTCACGCGCAGACCGGCAGTGCGCCTACGGGCAACGACGTGTCGTACCCGCAATGCGGGATCGCGCTCCCGTCGGGCCAGGCGTTCGGCATCGTCGCGGTGAACTCGGGCGTGGCGAACGCCACGAACCCCTGCCTGGCCGACGAGATCACCTGGGCCCAGAGCTCTACGGGCACGACCAACCAGCCCCGGGTCGCACTGTACGTCAACACGGCCAACCCGGGGCCGCACGGAGTTACCGACTGGCCGGCCAGCAACAACAATCCCATCGGCGGCCGGCCGGTGGCCGACCCGTACGGCGCCTGCACCGGCGCGGACAATCCGGCGTGCGCCTGGCAGTACGGCTGGAACCTGGCCGAACTGGACGCGCAGACCCGCGGGGTCCCGAACCCGGGCGGCTACCGGTGGTGGCTCGATGTCGAGACGATCAACAGCTGGGAGACCAAGGCCGCGAACAACCGGGCCGACCTCGAAGGCATGGTCTCCTACTTCCGGCGCATCGGCGGCACGGCCGGCATCTACTCCACCCCCAAGCAGTGGGACCCGATCGTGGGCAAGGTCACGAAGAGCAGCCCGCTGTACCGCCTGCCGGACTGGATACCGGGCGCCACCACGCTGTCGCGGGCCAAGAAGAACTGCGCCCTGGCCCCGCTGACCCGCGGGGGAACGATCACCGTGGTCCAGTGGAGCACGAAGCCGACGAACCGGGACCTGTCCTGTCGCTCGCTGTCCTGACCGGTTTGGCTGTCCTGACCGGTTTAGCTGTCCTGACCGGTTCAGCTGTCCTGACCGGTTTCGCTGGCCGCGGCCTGCTGGAGCAGGGCCCACAGGTCCTCGACGTCGCGGCGTTCGGTCCGCTCGGCCCCGATCGAGACCCGGACCGACCAGGTGCCGTCGAGCAGGGACGGGGTGACCAGGGCGGCGCCCGAGACGTTGACGGCGTCGGCCCAGGCGAGCGTGTGCGCGTTCAGCGCGCCGGCGTCCAGCACGGCGCCGGCGTCCGAGACCAGCCCCGCCGGTTCGTGCCGGAGCACGACGGTCTGCAGGGTGACCGGGGCCAGGACCCGCCAGCCGGGGGTGGCCGAGACCTGTTCGGCGAGCCAGCGGGCGTTTTCCAGGTCCCTCCGCAACCGGGCCCGGATGGCCTCCGCCCCGTCCAGGCGCAGGTGGAACCAGAGCTTGAGCGCCCGGAACCGCCGGCCGAGCGGGATGCCCCAGTCCTTGTACTGGGTCACCTCCCCGTCGACGGCCGACCGTAGGTAGGACGGGTTGGTCGACATGACCCGGATCAGGTGGGCGGGGTCGGCGACGTACAGCAGCGCGCAGTCCAGCACGGTGCCCAGCCACTTGTGCGGGTTCCAGGCCAGCGAGTCCGCGTCCGCCACGCCGTCGATGAGCCAGCGCATCTCCGGCAGCAGCAGCGCCGAGCCCGCCATGGCCGCGTCGACGTGCACCCACATCCCGTGCCGGCGGGCCAGCGGGACGATCTGGGCCAGCGGGTCCGCGGCCGTGGTGCCGGTGGTGCCGACGCTGACCACGACGGCGGCCGGGCGGCAGCCTTTTTCTATGTCCGCCTCGATGAGCGAGGCCAGAGCCTGCGGGCTCATGGCGTAGGTGACCGGGTCCACAGCGGCGAACCGCAGGTTATCCCGCCCGAACCCGGCCAGGGCGACCGCCTTGGCCACCGAGGAATGCGCGTGCTCGGTGGTGTAGACGGTGAGCGGCGTGCTCTCGGCCTGCAGACCGCCCCGGGCCTCTGAGTAGTTCGTCGCGCGCTCGCGCGCGGCGAGCAGCGCGACCAGGCACGCGCTGGAGGCCGTGTCCTGAATGACGCCCTTCCACGTCTGCGGCAGCGCGGTCAGCTCGCGCAGCCACTCGACCACGACCTCCTCGACCTCGGTCAGCGCCGGAGCCGACTGCCAGGTGATCCCGAGCGCGCCGAGACCGGAGGCGGCCAGGTCACCCAGGACCGAGGCGAGCGATGCGTTGGACGGGAACCAGCCGAAGTACCGCGGATGCTGAACCTGGGTCACGCCCGGGACCACGACGGTGTCGAGGTCGGCCAGCACCCGGCCGAACGGCTCGGCCTCCTCCGGGGCCTGGCCCGGCAGCTTTCCGGCCACCTCCCCCGGCCCGACCTGTGCCTGCACCGGCAGCTGCGGAATCCGGGACCGGTAGTCCGCAATCCAGTCGATCAGCTCGTGACCCGCGGCCCGGAATTCCTCAGGTCCCATATCGCACCTTCCCGTCGCTTGGCCTGTTGCTTGGCCCGTCGCTTGGCCTGTTGCTTGGCCCGGCGGGCAGCCTACCGGAGCCCGGTTGACGGTCCGGGGGGTCCGGGCCATGCTGGCGGCTGTGACCGGGACCAGTGAGCATGTGCCCCGCAACCGCGCGGTCTGGGACCGGTTGGCGGCCGAATACGCGGAACCAGGCTTGCGCGGATGGGCCCAGGCCACGCCGGCCTGGGGGATCTGGCAGGTCCCCGAGGCGCAGGCGGGCGTGTTGCCGGCCGACCTGGCGAGCCGGGACAGCATCGAGCTGGGCTGCGGCACCGGTTACGTGTCGGCCTGGCTGGCCCGGCGAGGGGCGCGGCCGGTGGGCCTGGACAACTCCGCGGCGCAGCTGGCCACCGCCCGCCAGCTGCAGGACCGGTTCGGGCTGCGGTACCCGCTGATCCACGCCAGCGCCGAGCAGGTACCGCTGGCCGACGCGAGCTTCGACCTGGCCATCTCGGAGTACGGCGCCAGCATCTGGTGCGACCCGTACGCCTGGATCCCCCAGGCGGCCCGGCTGCTGCGCCCCCGCGGGCAGCTGATCTTCCTGGTGAACTCGGCGCTGCTCATGCTCACCGTCCCCGACGAGGACGACCGGCCCGCGGCCGACCGGCTGCTCCGGCCCTACTTCGGCATGCACCGGTTCGAATGGCCGGACGACGAGTCGGTCGAATTCCACCTGGGCCACGGTGAGATGATCCGGCTGCTGCGGGGCTGCGGCCTGGAGGTCGAGGACCTCCTCGAGCTGCGCCCTGGTCCGGACGCGACCACCCGGTACCCGTTCGTCACCCTGGAGTGGGCCCGGCGGTGGCCCTGCGAAGAGGTCTGGAAGGCGCGCAAGCGCTGACTGAATCCGCTCCTGAATCAGCTGCCGTGCGATGACCACCGGCGCGCGGGGCGCCAGCCGAGCGCGGCCGTGGCGGCTGAACAGTCGACGAGGGCGGCCCAGGGATCGCTCTGGTAGCGGCCGGCGTCGGTGATCGGCACGTCCGGGGCGAGTCGGCTGGCGAGGTCCGGACCCGGCGCGGACCCGGCGATGTCGGGAGCGCACAGCAGGGCCCGGTGGTGTCCGCGGAGCGGAACCGTCAGAGCCTGATGAACGGCGGCGGCGACGTCCTGGACGTCCACGTACGCGCCGTACTCCCAGTACGGCTCCCATTCCGCGGCCGGCTGCGCTCGCCAGCGGTCCCGGACCTGGGAGTACGAGGCCTCGTTCCAGACCGCGACGGGGCGGAACGCCACCGTGGCGATCCCGGTCCGCCTGGTGAAACCATCGCAGAGATCCTCGGCCAGAAGCTTGGACAGGCCGTAGGGCCGCATCGCCCGGCGAGGGTGGGCGTCGTCCACCGGGAAGTAGTCCGGGAGCCGCTCGCCCTCGGCGATCCCGAGCACCTGCGCACTGGAGAAGCAGATTACCCGGCTCACGCCGGCCGCTTCGGCGGCCAGGAGCACGTGCCAGGTGCCCAGGACGTTGACCGCCATGATCTGCTCCGGGAGTCCGGCGGTGTCGTGGGCCAGCGCGGCCAGGTGGACGATCGCGGCGCAGCCCGCGGCGGCCTGCCGCACCGCGGTCAGGTCCAGGATGTCGGCCCCGTCGGCGCGGTCGAAACCAGCCAGCTGGTAACCGCGGCGCCCCAGGAACGCCGCCACCGGGACACCGATGCGACCCCGATGGCCGGTCACCAGGACCCGTTGGCGCGGGGCCGATGCCATGGGCTAGAGCGTATCGGGCTCGTCGGGCCACAAGATGACGGCACGCCGGGACCGACGCGGGCAGCGCCGCGTCCGAGCAGGCCCAGACGTGGCGCGGCAGCCACCCGGGCGGGGCCGGGAGCCGGGGCCGGGATCGAGTCGAAGAAGCTCACGCTCGGGCCGGCCCGACGTCAGCCGCGGCGGATGCCCTGTGCGGCCAGGGCCGCCTCGATGTCGGCGGCGTAGGCCGCGGGGTCCCGCTCATCTCCGGTCAGGACAGTCACCCTACAGATCGGGCCGGTCGCGGGACAGCAGGTAGACGAGGCGGTTCAGCTTGCCGATCATGGCGTACACGTGCCACAGGCGTCACCGAGCATCATGTCGTAGGCGGCCTGGCCGTAGCGCTCGAGATAGCGGGCCCGGTTCCGGCGCAGCCGCGAGGGCGGCCGAGAATTCCTCCTCGAGCCGAGGGTAAGCGTCGTACGCCTACTCGAGGGACCCTTGCGGGCGACGTACCAGGTCCGGTTGCCGTGCCGCTCGGCTTCGGTCACGTCGGGCAGCCGCAGGGCCAGCGCGGCCACGTCGTCTATAGTCGCCACACTCGTACCGTAACCCGCCGGAGCGCTAAGGAGCGTGCTCGCATGACGTCGACCGCGCTGCTCGTCATGGACGTGCAACAGGGCATTGTTGATCGCTTCGCCGGCGACGGGGGGTACCTGCCGCGGCTGGCGACCGCGGCCGAGGCGGCCCGCGGCGCCGGGATCAGGGTCATCTACGTGATCATCGGGTTCCGGGCCGGGTATCCCGAAGTGAGCGAGCGCAACAAGAGCTTCGCGGCCATCGCCGGGACCGGCCGGTTCGCCGACGGCGACCCGGGCGCGGTCATCCATCCCGCCGTCGCGCCGGCCTCCGGCGACCTGATCGTCACCAAGCGCCGGGTCTCGGCGTTCACCGGCAGCGACCTGGAGGTGGTGCTCCGGGCGGGCGGCATCGACCATCTGGTGCTGACCGGCATCGCCACCAGCGGCGTGGTGCTTTCCACCCTGCGCCAGGCCGCTGACCTGGACTACCGGCTCACCGTCCTGGCCGACGGGTGCCTGGATGCCGACCCGGAGGTGCACCGGGTGCTGACCGAGAAGGTGTTTGCCCGGCAGGCGGACGTCGTCCGCGTGGCCGAGTGGACCGCGGGCCTGGCTACTGGCCGATATTGACCAGCCAGGGCATGCCGAACTGGTCGACGCACATGCCGAACTCGTCGCCCCAGGCCTGCTTCTGCATCGGCATGGTGACGACGCCGCCGGCGGACAGCTTCGCCCAGTACTCGTGCAGGTCGTCGCCGTCGTCGCCGCTCAGGCTCACGGCGAAGCCGGCCGGCGGCTCGTACTGCATCTCGCTGGTCACGTCGGCGGCCATGATCGTGTAGCCGGCCGCGGTCTCGAGCTGCCCGTGCATGATCCGGTCGGCGTCCGGCGAGCCCGCGGCGCCGAAGTCAGCGAACGTGGTGAGGGTGAGGTTGCCGCCGAACACGCTGGCGTAGAACTCCAGCGCCTGCCGGGCGTTGCCGTTGAAGTTGAGGTATGGGTTCAGTCGTGACGCCATCGTCTACCTCCTGCAACGTAGTGCGCGGGGACCAGGCCAGTCCCCTGACCCGACGCTATCAGGGCGCGGACCTGCCCAGCGGCGGGGAATGTCAGACCCGGGTGATGTACTCGATACAGCCTTCAGGCAAGGAGGCCATGATGCGGTCGACGACCTATCACCTCAGCGTCAGTACTGCCCGAGCCGACGCGCTGTTCGTCTCGCCGCTGCAGAGATCGCAGCAGCCTAGCGCGACGCAGGTCCGGCAGGCGATCGCCGCCGCCATCCGCGAGCTCGGCGCACGCGGCTGCGCGGCCCGGGTCGCCCAGGAGTACGGGGAGCACCCGGAGACCGCGGTGCCGCGGATGCGCTGGGTACGGGCGGTAGTGACGGGGTATGGTCAATCGAAAGGGACCGGAGAGGTTGGTGGGGCATCCGGGGGCTCCAGGCCCGCGGTCTGCTACGCGGCCTGATTCGGGCCGGCCTGCGGTATCTGCGCATCTCCCTCCCCGTTCGTACCACCCTTCACGCACTCATCGAGATATCAGCCAATGGATGTGACAACGTAACGGGAAGAATCGGTAGGTTGTGACAACCATAGGTTCTAAGCCCGGTCGGCGGGTGCGCTCGCCCTCGCGCAGGGACTGGACGAGCTTCAGGTGTCGAGGGTCTTCAGCTGGCGGCGCATGATCTTGCCGGTCGAGGTTTTGGGCAGGTCGGGCACGAACCGGACCGAGCGGGGGCGCTTGTAGGCAGCCAGGTGCGGTCCGCAGTGCTCGATGATCTCTTCCTGGGCGGCGGTGGCGCCGGGGCGGAGCACCACGTAGGCGCGGGCCAGTTCCCCGAGGGTCTCGTCGGGGACCGAGCCGACCGCCACCATCGCCACCGAGGGATGCCCGGCGATCACGCGCTCGATCTCGGCCGGGTAGACATTGAACCCGCCAGTGATGATCAGGTCTTTCCTGCGGTCGACGATGAAGTAGTGGCCCTCGTCGTCGCGGCTGGCGATGTCACCGGTGTGCATCCAGCCGTCGGGCTCGATCGTGGCTCGCGTCGCTTCCTCGTTGCCGTAGTAGCCGAGCATGACCAGCGGCCCGCGGATCATCAGCTCACCCGGCTCGCCATCGCGCACGGTGGCGGCCGGATCGTCGAGCGCGGCGATCCTGGCCTCCGCGCCAGGAAGCGCGAAGCCGATGGAGCCGTGGACGTTGGGCATGTAGCTGCAGTTGCTGGTGCCCGCGCCGCCCAGTTCGGTCATGCCCCAGAGCTCGAGCAGGGGCACGCCGGACTTTCGCTCCCATTCGGCCATCTTGGCCGCGGGCATGGTCTGGCCGCCGACGGCGCAGACCCGCAGCGAGGACAGGTCGGTGCCGGGGAGGGAGGGGTCGGCCAGCATCATCATGTACATGGTGGGCACGCCGTCGAAGACGGTCGCGCGATGGCGCTGGATCCCGGCCAGGGCCTGGGCCGCGTCGAAGCGCTCCATCAGGACCAGCGTGGCGCCGACCATGAAGGTGCCGTTCATCACGATGTTGCCGTACACGTGCGGCAGCGGCAGAGCGTTGAGCATCACGTCGCGTTCGGTCCGCGTCTGGACCGCGAACAGCGCCGAGGTGTTGAGGAAGACGGCGCGATGCGACTGCATCGCGCCCTTCGGGTGGCCGGTGGTCCCGGACGTGTAGCCGATCGTCGACAGGTCGGCTGGAGCAGGCCTGGGTACGCCCGGTGCCGGAGTGGACCAGCTGAGCAGTTCATCGAATCCGGTTACCTCGCCGGCCGCCGAATCGAAGCTGATGATCCGGCGCAAGGTCGGGACCGACCGGGTCAGGCTCGCGATCGCCTGGGCCTTCTCGCCTGCGGTGAAGATAGCGGCGGCGCCGCAGTCGTTCAGGACAAAGGCCACCTCTTCCGCGGTGAGCATGACGTTAATCGGGTTGACCACGGCCCCCGCCCGGAGCGCGGCATGGTAGGCGACCACCCACTCCCACCGGTTCTGCGAATAAAGCGATACCCGGTCGCCAGGACGGACCCCGATCTCGTGCAGGCCGCCGGCCGCCCGGTCGCACAGTTCGTCCAGCTCCCGGTAGGTGAAGCTATGGTCCTGGGTGACCAAGGCGGGCTTGGATCCGAAACGCTGCGCCGCGCGGGCCAGGATCAGGCCCAGATCGGCCCGGATAGGACTCGTCTCCGCCGCGATCGTCGCCTCAGCCATGATCCACCCCTTTGCCGTCGACGTGTTATGGCCATGTACGCGCCTGGGTGGCTGCTTGTCAATGGCGATGACGGCGGTGCCCAGTACGGTCTGAGGGCATGGGCACCATCGAGGAGTTCCGGATCGCCATCCCGCAGGCGGACCTGGACGGATTCGGGTTCTCCGGGCCGACGCGGGAGCGCGGGTGGAACGTGAACCGGATCGCGCGGGCCTGGGACGAGCTGATGCGGCGGCTGGGCTACGCCCGGTACGGGGCGCAGGGCGGCGACTGGGGGTCGGGGATCTCCCGGGAGCTCGGCGTCATCGTGCCGGAGCACGTCATCGGCGTGCACCTGAACATGCTCTCGCCGTACGTTTCCGGGGACGCTCCCGAGCTGGATGCTCGCGACCAGGAGCGGGTGGAGCGGCTGCGGCGGTTCCGGCTCGCCGGAAGCGGGTACGGGGCGATCCAGGCCACCCGGCCGCAGACCGTGGGCTACGGGCTGACCGATTCGCCGGCCGGGCAGCTGGCCTGGATCGCGGAGAAGTTCGGCGAGTGGACCGACGGCGGGCTTGGTGCGGTGGACCGGGATCAGATGCTGGCCGACATCGCGGAGTACTGGTCGGAATTCGACCGGGGCGGCCACTTCGCGGCCATGGAGGAACCCGACCTGCTCGTGGCGGACGTCCGCGAGTTCTTCCGCCGGTTCCGGTGAGGCTCACCGCGGGAGAGCTCAACCGGGCCGCGCTGGCCCGGCAGCTCCTGCTGGAGCGTGCGCCGCTGAGCTTGGACGACGCCGTGCGGCGCGTGGTGGCGCTGCAGGCCCAGCAGCCCGCCTCCCCTTACGTCGCGTTGTGGAACCGGCTGGCCGGCTTTGACCCGGCCGAACTGGACGCCGCGTTCGCCGGTCACCAGGTGGTCCGGGCGCAGCTCATGCGGGTCACGATGCACACGGTGCACGCGGCGGACTACCAGGCCTTCCGGGAGGCCATGGATCCGACGCTGCGCGCCTCGCGGCTGGGCGATCCCCGCTTCACGTCGTTCGGGCTCACCCTGGCCGATGCCGACGAGCTGACCGGCGAGTTGCTGGACTTCGCCGACCAGCCGCGGACGGACCCGGAATGCGCGGCCTGGCTCGCGGGCCGGCTAGGCAGGTCCGTGTCACCCTTGGCCTGGCGGATGCTGCGGCAGTACGCGCCGCTGTGGCATGTGCCGGCCGGGGGGCCGTGGTTGTTCGGCTCCCGGGACTATGTCGCGGCGCGGCCCCGGCCGGTGCTGGCCGACGCGGGCGTTTCGGATCTGGCGTTGCAGACTCTGGTCCAGCGCTACCTGGAGGGCTTCGGTCCGGCGTCGCTCGCGGACGTGGCCCGGTTCGCGCTGGTCCAGCGGACCCGGGTCAGGGCGGCGGTACAGGCGCTGGGCGGCTCGCTTGTGGAACTGGAGGGGCCGGACGGCGCGGTGCTATACGACGTGCCCGGCGCCCCACGCCCGGCCGGGGACACCCCGGCGCCGCCGCGGCTGATGGCGATGTGGGACAGCATCCTGCTGGCCTACTTCGACCGCAGCCGGGTCATTCCGTCTGGCTATCAGAGGCTCGTAACCCGGACGAACGGCGACGTGCTGCCTACGCTGCTGGTGGACGGTCATGTGGCCGGGGTGTGGCGAGCGGTCCCGGAGGGCGTCGAGGCGACCGCGTTCCATGCCCTGCCCGGCTCCGCCTGGGAGGGGCTCGCGGCCGAGGCCCGGGCGCTGGTACCGTTCCTGGCCGGCCGCGAGCCGGAGGTCTACCGCCGCTACCACCACTGGTGGGGCAAGCTCCCCGCCGCCGAGACCAGGCTGCTCGCCGGTTGACATGGGGTCCCGTTGGACTAGAGTTCTTGACTGAACATTCGGTCGGTTTTTCGTGACCTGTTTCTTGACCGGTTTCATGGGGAGGCCTGGGATGCAGGCGGGCGTGCGGCGTGGCCGGCCCGGTCACGACCTGGAGTCCGTGCTGAGCGGCGCGGTCAAGGTGTTCAACGAGCGCGGCTACGACGGCACGAGCATGGAGGACCTGTCCCGCGAGCTGGGCATCAGCAAGTCGGCCATCTACCATCACGTCGCGGGCAAGGAAGAGCTGCTCCGGCTGGCCGTGAACCGGGCGCTGGATGGCCTGTTCGCGCTGCTTGACGACATCGCAGGCCTGGACGCGCCTGCCATGACGCGGCTGGAGGAGCTGGCCCGCCGCAGCGTGCTCCTGCTGGTGGCGGAGCTGCCCTTCGTCACCCTGCTGCTGCGGGTGCGGGGGAACACCAGGGCCGAGAGAGCGGCGCTAGCCCGGCGCCGCGAGTTCGACGCGGCCGTGGCGAGCCTGGTGGCGCAGGCCCGGGATGAGGGCGACCTGCGGCCGGATGTCGACCCGGCCCTGGTCGCCCGGCTGCTGTACGGGATGATCAACTCGGTGGTGGAGTGGTACCGGCCGCGCGGCGGGGGCAGGCCGGCTGAGCTGGCGGAGATCATCGTCACCGTGGCGTTCGACGGGCTGCGGGTCAAGCCCTGACGCTAGCGTGGTTGTGAGGTCGGACGCTGGTTTGCGAGGTGGCTCATGACGACCGAGTTGGTGCTGCTGGGCACCGCGGGCGCGCCGATGCCGGTGGCCGGGCGCGGAGGGATCTCGTCGGCGGTCAGCGTTGACGGCTGCACGCGGACCAAATCGGTGGCACGGCACGGCACGGACGAGGCCGAACTGGCCCGGATGGCCGCGCTGCACACCGACGTCGGCCAGGTCGGCGGCGTGGCCGACGAGCCGGGGTGCGCGAGCTCATCCTCAGCCACTACCGGCCGCCCGACCCGCGCGCGGTCACGGAGGCGGACTGGGCCCGGCGCGCCGGGCAGGGTTTCGGCGGGCGGACCACTGCCGGTCATGACGGCCTGCGCCGTGTCCTTGGCTTATGCGGTTATGGCAGGCTCCAGTGCTGGTTGGAGCCGTTGTTGCAGGTGTAGACGATGAGCTGGGTGCCGTTCTTGGTCGAGGAGCGCGGGTCGTCGAGGCAGAGCGTGCCGCCGCGCGCCTTCAGCACGTATTCGTTGCGGGAGCTGTGGGTCCAGGTCTCGTTCGGCGCGCGATTGCACGTCCACAGGACGATCTTGCTGCCGCTCCCGCCGGAGGCCTGGTCGTTCAGGCACTTGCCGTTGTGGACCAGTTCGCCGTTGCTGAACGACCAGTTCTGGGCGGCGCCGCCGGTGCAGGACCAGATCTGGATCTTGTTCCGCAGCGCGGAGCTGTTGCCGGTATCGTCGGCGCACTTGCCGCCGTAGCCCTTGATCGCCGTCGCAGGAGGGGTCGAGGACGACGACAGGGTCAGGTGGATGCTGCCGGTGCCGCTGGAGAGCGCGGCGGTCACCACCACGCCGCATTCGTCGGGGCGGCTGAACGGATGCGGAATGGTGTGGGTGAACGGGGTCTTGCCGGTGAAGCTGCCCGATGAGCTGGCCTGGCTGCCGGTGAGACTGGTGCAGTTGATGCTCCAGCTGATATCCGCCTGATCAGGACTGGACGTCACCGTGGTCGTGATCGTGACCGGGTTGCTGGGGGCGCCGCTGACCGCACAGGTGGCGAGGATGCCCGATTTGCTGCACGAGGCAATGGTGCCCGCGCTCGCCGCGGTGGTGCTCGCGGCTACTCCCCCGAGCGCAAGTATGCAGGTCACAGCCGCACCGACCCCGAGACGGCGGATGGTTCGCACGGTGAGCTGTCCTTTCCTGTTGGGTTCTGGCGGAACTTGCCCCTACAGGGTGGACGTGTCAGCCCGGCGGCCGGTTTACCCCGGCTGCTCAAGGACGATGTACCGATGGCCGCCGAGGGCGAGCAGGCCGGACCGGACGAAGCCGGACTGCTCGGCGACGTGCAGGCCGACGGCGTTCCAGTCCGGGACGGTGGTGCGCAGACGGCGGTCAAGCGTCACGGACCGGGCGTAGGCGACCGCGGCGCGGCCGAGTTCCGCGCCCCACCCCTGGCCGGACAGGTCGGAGCGGATGCCGATGGCGATGTCCAGGACCGTCGGATGGCCGGTCTCCCCCGGCGCCCGGGCGGCTTCGCCCAGGCAGCAGAAGCCGAGCAGGACGTCATGCTGGTCGGCGACGGCCCAGTAGCCCTCGTCCGGCGGGAACGGCTGGAGCGCGTCATAGACCTGCCAGGCACCGGGCTGCGGCGCGGCGGCCAGGGTCAGGCCGTCCTCGATGGTCAGCTGGCGGACGTG
>Ga0335073_10003254_pt1 | contig 22588 bp, 21 predicted proteins | sample Lox_Sample_22_FD_207093 | JGI IMG/M metagenome (GOLD analysis project Ga0335073, IMG submission 207093) | Soil microbial communities from Loxahatchee National Wildlife Refuge, Florida, United States - Lox_Sample_2.2 | ecosystem: Environmental > Terrestrial > Soil > Wetlands | place: USA... | reverse complement strand
CGCTCTACGACCGGCCGTGGATCGTGCAGCCGGCCAGCAACCGGATCGGCATCCGGCTGGCCGGGCGGCCGCTGGAGCGCAGCCGGGCCGGCGAGCTGTCCACCGAGCCGACGCTGCCGGGCGCGACCCAGGTGCCGCCGGACGGCCAGCCGATCGTGCTGTTCCGGGACGCCCCGGTGACCGGCGGCTACCCGGTGATCGGCGTGGTGGCCGCCGCCGACCTGGACCTGCTCGGCCAGCTGCGGCCCGGCGAGCCGCTGCGGTTCGTCCGGACCGGGTCCTGAGCGCCGGTCAGCCGACCTTGCCCTCGGTGCGGATCGGCCGGCCCACCGAGGTGATGCACCTGCCGGTGTCGAGGTTCCACTTCCAGCCGTGCATCTGGCAGGTCAGCACGTCACCCTCGACCCGGCCGAACCGGGTCAGGTCCGCCTTCAGGTGCGGGCAGCGCCGCTGGATGCCGTACCCGCCGAGCTCGATGGTCTCGTCGTCGTTGGCGGCTTCGGCGAACCAGCCCTCGGCGTAGTTCAGCCGTTCCTCGGACAGGCACTTGAAGAACGTGTAGACGTACTCGTTGTACGGGCCGATCCGGGTCGCGGTGAACCGGCACGACAGGAACAGCGAGTTCACCCAGTCGATCTCGTGCTCGTGGATGAGCTGTTCCAGGTAGGCGCGCCGGGTCTGGAACCGGTACCGCACCTTCTCCCCGGCGTACGGGCGCACCTCGCGGGCCACGAAGTCCAGCAGGAAGTCGACGTCGCCGCGCTCGGCGTCGGCGGCGGTGAACCGGATGCCGCCATTGATGCCGGCCGCCATCTGGTCGGCCTCCTCCAGCAGCGGGGTGAACCAGGCCTTGACCTCGGCCAGCACGTCGATCTCCGGGTGCGCCCAGGTCTGCTTGGCGGCCTCGACCTCGGGCTGCCGGCGCTCGCGCATCTCGACCAGGTAGGCGGTCTTGTCGGCGAACAGCTTGGCGACCTCGTCGTCGGAGATCGGGTGCTCGACCGGGCAGCCCGGCTCGTCGAGCCTGGCCACCGTGCCGGGCAGCAGCAGCCGGGCGTTGTCCCGGCCGCGCTCGGCCAGCCAGTCGAGGTAGACCTGCTGGTCGGGGAAGATGTTCGACTCGTCGCCGAAGATGTCGTTGAAGCCCCACAGCTCGTCGTCGAGGAAGCACGGCGGGCCGGCGGTCGGGAAGACGAACTCGGCGCCGAGGTCCTCGATGTAGCGCAGGCTGCGGTCGAACTGCCGCTCCCGCTTGGTGGCGCCGAGCGCCTGCTTGGCGCGCTTGGGCAGGTCGTAGACCATCGGGAACCAGATGGCCCCGGAGAACTGCAGCAGGTGCGCGTCGACCTTGCCCAGCTCGGCGAACGCGGTGAGCTCGGCCGGGCGGGCGTCGTTCTGGTTGAGCAGGGTGTGGGTGCCGTCGGACAGCCAGAGCGAGGAGTCGCCGATCGGGCCGTCGGTCGGCGAGATCAGCGACTGGATCATCACCTGCAGCCCGTCGAGGGAGACCACCTCGCCGCTGGCCGGCTTCACGAACGAGGTGAAGCCGAGCTCGCGCAGCCGGTCCTCCAGCTCCGAGGTCGGGTAGTTCGGCAGCAGGACGGTGGCCTTCTTGCTGATGTGGCGCTTGAGGTGCTCGGGGTCGAAGTGGTCGCGGTGCAGGTGCGAGACGAAGAGATAGTCCGCCTGGCCGACGGTGTCCCAGTCCAGCTGCGAGTTGTCCGGGAACGGGAACCACGAGCCGAAGTAGGCCGGGTTGACCCACGGGTCGGTGAGAACGCTGCCGTACTCGGTCTCGATCAGCACGCTGGCGTGCCCCAGGCCGGTCACCCGCATAGAACTGTCCACTCCTCCTGCTTGCCGTGCGCCTCTACGGTAGCCGCTCGGCCGGGGCTGCCCGGCCGGCCGTTCAGCCGGCCAGCACCTTCAGCAGATCCGGCAGCAGCGCCTGCAGCGCCTTGCCGCGGTGGCTGATGGTGTCCTTGACGTCCGACGGCAGCTCCGCGCTGGTCTGGGCGTAGCCGTCCGGCACGAAGATCGGGTCGTAGCCGAAGCCGTTGCCGCCGCGCGGCACCCTGACCAGCCGGCCCGGCATCTCGCCCTCGTGCACGATCTCGGCGCCGTCCGGAGTGACCAGGGCGGCCGCGCAGACGAACCGGCCGGTCAGCCGCTCGTCGGGCGTGTCGGCGAGCTGGTCGAGCAGCAGGTTCAGGTTGGCCTCGTCGCCGTCCGGCCGCTTGCTGCCGTCCGGCCCGACCGCCGCGCGGCCGGACCAGCGGGCCGAGAGCACGCCGGGCATGCCGTTCAGCGCGTCGACGGCCAGTCCCGAGTCGTCGGCCACGGTCACCAGGCCGGTGTTGCGGACCGCTTCCCTGGCCTTGATCAGCGCGTTCTCGGCGAAGGTCGCCCCGCTCTCGGGCACCTCGGCGAACGATGGGACGTCGTCGAGGCCGAGCACCTGCACGTCCACCCTGGGCGCCAGGATCCGGCGCAGTTCTTCGAGCTTCTTCGCGTTGCGGCTGGCCAGCACCAGTTGGGTCGGCGGCACCGGCCTCAGCCCCCGTTCAGCGCGGTCTGCTGGTGCTTGGCGAGCTCCGCGCACCCGGCCACCGCCAGGTCGAGCAGCGCGTCGAGCTCGTCCCGGCGGAACGGCAACCCCTCGGCGGTGCCCTGCACCTCGACGAACTCGCCGTTGCCCGTCACCACCACGTTCATGTCCGTCTCGGCGCGGACGTCCTCCTCGTACATCAGGTCCAGCCGCGGCTGGCCGTCGATCACGCCCACCGAGACGGCCGAGATCGAGTTGTGCAGCGGCGCCGGCTTGGCCAGCGCACCGCGCTCGGACAGCCACCCGACCGCGTCGGCCAGCGCCACGTAGGCCCCGGTGATGGCCGCGGTGCGGGTGCCGCCGTCGGCCTGCAGCACGTCGCAGTCGATGGCGATCGAGTTCTCCCCGAGCGCCGACAGGTCGATCGCGGCCCGCAGCGAACGCCCGATCAGCCGGGAGATCTCGTGGGTGCGGCCGCCGATCTTGCCGCGCACCGACTCCCGGTCGTTGCGGGTCAGGGTGGCCCTCGGCAGCATCGAGTACTCCGCCGTCACCCAGCCCAGCCCGCTGCCCTTGCGCCAGCGCGGCACGCCCTGGGTCACCGAGGCCGCGCACAGCACCTTCGTCTCGCCGAACTCGATCAGCGCCGAGCCCTCGGCATAGGCCTGCCAGTTGCGGGTGATGGTGATCGGACGGAGCTGATCGGCCGCGCGGCCGTCGGGACGGGTCATGCCAGCCAGCCTAGCCAGCGGCACCGACAACACCTCCCGTGCGCGCTGCCCGGCGCGACGGGCGGCAAGAATGGGACGCATGCGCAGTGAGATCCTCCAGTTCCGCACCGGCGACCAGCCCCGGGTGCACGACCTCACGGCCGACTGCGAGCGGTTCGTCGCCGCCGAGTCGGACGGCCTGCTGCACGTCTTCGTGCCGCACGCCACCGCCGGCGTCGCCATCCTGGAGACCGGGGCCGGCAGCGACACCGACCTGCTGGCCGCCCTGGAGACGCTGCTCCCCCGGGACGGCCGCTGGCGGCACGCGCACGGCTCGCCCGGGCACGGGCGCGACCACGTGCTGCCGGCCCTCATCGCCCCGTACGCCAGCGTGCCGGTGCTCGGCGGCCGGCTGCAGCTGGGCACCTGGCAGTCGATCTGCCTGGTCGACACCAACGTCGACAACGCCGTCCGGCAGGTCCGGCTGAGCTTCCTGGCCGGCTGAGCCGGACGGGTCAGGTCAGCGCCACGCCACTGGCCTTGGGCGCGGGAGCGCGCCGCCGGCGGCGGCCGTGCAGCAGCCAGCCGAGCGCCACCCCGGTGACGAAGCCGGCCAGCTGCGCAGCCCAGAAGGTGTGGCCGCCGGCCCGGGGCAGCAGCCCGGCGAGCATCCCGGAGAAGACGCACAGCACCGCGATCGCGATGCCGATCCACATCAGCTGCCGGCCGAACCAGGCCCTGGCCAGCACGTAGCCGAGCCAGCCGAAGATCACCCCGCCGGCGCCCAGGACCACCGCCGAGGACGGCGCCGCCAGCCAGGCCACCAGGCCGCTGGCCAGCCAGCAGGCGGCGGTCACCACGGCCAGGTAGCGGGCACCGGAGATCAGCATGATCCAGCCGAAGATCAGCAGCGGGATCGTGTTCGCGGCCAGCTGGCTGGCATCGGCGTGCAGCACCGGCGCGGCCAGGATGCCGCCGAGACCGTCCAGCCGGCGCGGCTTGATGCCGAACCGGAGCAGCCGGTGGTTGAGGGTCGCGTCGACGGCCACCACCAGCCACAGCACCACCGCGACCAGCCCGATGGTCAGCGCCGCGCCCGGCGGCCGGGTGGGACGCAGGCCGGGCCGCAGGCTGGACGCGGCCAGCTCCTGCCGCTGGCGCTGACGGCGTCCGGGCGGCGGCGGTCCGGGAGGCTGGCTCACAGCTGAAGACGATAGCCCCTCGGTCAGGCCCAGAGGTGCCCCTCCAGCCGTTCGGCGGCCTGTTGCAGCGAGCCCGAGTAGGCACCGGTGGACAGGTACTTCCAGCCGCCGTCGCAGACGATGAAGACCACGTCGGCCCGCTCGCCGGCCTTCATCGCCTTGTCGGCGGTGCCCAGCGCGGCGTGCAGGATGGCACCGGTGGAGATGCCGGCGAAGATGCCCTCGTGCTCGACCAGGTCGCGGGTCCGGCGCAGCGCGTCGTAGGAGGTCACCGAGTAGCGCGAGGTGAGCACCGAGTCGTCGTAGAGCTCGGGGACGAAGCCCTCGTCGATGTTGCGCAGGCCGTAGACCAGCTCGCCGTAGCGCGGCTCGGCGGCGATCACCTGGATGCCCGGCACCTTCTCCCGCAGGAACCGGCCGGCCCCCATCAGGGTGCCGGTGGTGCCGAGCCCGGCCACGAAGTGGGTGACCGAGGGCAGGTCGGCCAGCACCTCGGGCCCGGTCCCCTCGAAGTGGGCGGCGGCGTTGGCCGGGTTGCCGTACTGGTAGAGCATCACCCAGTCCGGGTTCTCCGCGCTGAGCTGCTTGGCCACCGCGACGGCCTGGTTGGATCCGCCGGCGGCCGGGGAGAAGACGATCCGGGCGCCGAACATCTCCAGCAGCTCGCGGCGCTCGGACGAGGTGTTCTCCGGCATCACGCAGACGATGCCGTAGCCCTTGACCTTGGCGATCATGGCCAGCGAGATGCCGGTGTTGCCGGAGGTCGGCTCCAGGATGGTGCAGCCCGGGGTGAGCCGGCCGTCGGCCTCCGCCTCGGCGATCATGGCCAGCGCCGCGCGGTCCTTGATCGAGCCGGTCGGGTTGCGGTCCTCCAGCTTCGCCCACAGCCGGACCGCCGGGCCGTCCTCGGTGGCGTCCCACCGGGGGGACAGCCGAGGCAGGCCGACCAGCGGGGTGCCCCCGACCGCCTCGGCGAGCGAGTCGTAGCGGGCCATCGTCAGCGGGCGCCGCCGGCGACCGCGGGCAGGATGGTGACCGCGTCGCCGTCGGAGAGGGCGGTGTCGAGCGAGCCGGTGAAGCGCACGTCCTCGTCGTTGACGTAGACGTTGACGAACCGGTGCAGCGAACCGTCCTCGGTGATCAGGCGCCCCTTGAGGCCGGAATGCCGGGTCTCGAGGTCGTCGAGCAGCGCGGCCAGGCTGTCGCCGCTGCCGGAGACCGACTTCTCACCGCCGGTGTAGGTGCGCAGGATGGTGGGGATCTTGACCTGAACGGCCATGGACTACTCCTCGGAAGGTTTCTCGGATTTCGGGAATGGGCGCGCCTGCCGTCGTCGGGGCGCATCGGGAACCGGAACGCCGCCCGCGGGACGGATAGTCCGCGCCGGGCAGCCCACGGGTCAGCGACAGTCGTAGCAGACGACCGCGACGGTGTGCCCGAGCAGCACCCGCCGGATCCGCAGGACGAACTCGACCGTCACTCGTCCACCGCCGCGGCGGCCACGACCTCGACCGGCTCCTCGGTCACCACACCGTCCACGATCCGGAACGACCGGAACTCCACCGCCTCAGGATCGGCCGTGGACACCAGCACGTAGTGCGCATCCGGCTCGTTGGCGTAGGAGATGTCGGTGCGCGACGGGTAGGCCTCGGTCGCGGTGTGCGAGTGGTAGATGATCACCGGCTGTTCGTCGGCGTCGTCCAGGGCGTTCCAGACCTTCAGCTGCTCGATCGAGTCGAACTGGTAGAAGGTCGGCGAGGCGGCCGAGTTCAGCATCTCGATCACCCGCTCCGGCCGGTCCGAGCCGGCCGGGCCCGCCACGACGCCGCACGCCTCGTTCGGGTGGTCCCGGCGGGCGTGCGCGACGATCGCGGCACGGATCTCCGACGGCACTCGCAGCACAGTTGTCCAGCTTATCGGGCCGATGCCGAGCCGGGAACCTCAGTCCAGAACCTGGCTGACCAGCAGGTCTTGCACGGCGCTCAGCCAGTGGTAGATGTTGGCCACCGGGTCGGCCGAGTCCAGCTCCTCCCCCTCTGTGACGCCGAGCCGGACCCCCAGGGTCAGCCGCAGGTCGTTGAGCACCCGCAGCCACCGTTCGGTCGCCTCGTCGTCCAGGGAGATGGTGCCGGAGCCGTCCGGCAGCTCGGCGCGGCACTGCTGCAGCCGGCCGGTCCGGGCCGAGTTGAGGTCTCCCGCGACCAGCTCCCGGAACTCGGCGGACGCCTCGTCGTCGTCGGTGTAGCCGTCCGGGAAGAGCCGCTGCATCGCGGGATCGTCCCGGTCGGCCTCGGCCAGCATCGCCGAGAAGTCCTCGATCAGCCCGGCCAGCAGGTGGGACTCGCTGTCGGCGAGCTGCATCCGGAGGGAATCGGCACGGCGGCGGACCTTCACGAGCGCCGGGTCCTCACTGGTCGTGCTGGATGGTCGCCCACAGGCCGTAGCCGTGCAGGGCGGCGGTGTCGCCCTCCATCCGCTCCCGCGGACCGGAGGAGACCACCGCCCGGCCCTTCTGGTGGACGTCGAGCATCAGCTTGGTGGCCTTGTCCTTCGGGTACCCGAAGACCTTCATGAAGACGTGGGTGACGTAGGACATCAGGTTCACCGGGTCGTTCCACACCACGGTCACCCAAGGACGGTCGGCCTCGGGACGTTGCTGGCTCTGCTGGTCGGCGCTCGCTTCGCGCTGTGGCGTGACAGTCGGCGTAGACATGACTCCATGGTGGCACGGATCTGCTCTGCAAGGATTGCCACATGACGGTTCGAACCGGCCTGTTCACCGATCACTACGAGCTGACCATGCTCTCGGCCGCGCTGGCCGACGGCAGCGCCGGACGCCGCTGCAGCTTCGAGGTCTTCGGCCGCCGGCTGGGCGACAGCCGGCGGTTCGGGGTGGTCGCCGGCACCGGCCGGCTGCTGCCCGCGGTGGCCGACTTCCGGTTCGAGGAGGACGAGCTGGCCGAGCTGCGCGGCCGGGGCGTGATCGACGACCGGTGCGCGCAGTTCCTTGCCGGATTCCGGTTCACCGGCGACATCGACGGCTATGCCGAGGGCGAGCCGTACTTCCCCTACTCCCCGATCCTCACGGTCACCGCCAGTTTCGCCGAGGCGGTGGTGCTGGAGACGCTGGTGCTCTCGATCCTCAACCACGACTCCGCGGTCGCGGCGGCAGCCGCCCGGATGGCGATCGCCGCCGGCGACCGGCCGCTGATCGAGATGGGCTCCCGGCGCACCCACGAGCAGGCCGCGGTGGCCGCCGCCCGGGCCGCCTACCTGGCCGGCTTCACCGCCACCTCGAACCTGGCCGCCGGTGCCTGGTACGGCGTGCCCACAGCCGGCACCGCCGCGCACGCCTTCACCCTGCTGCACGACTCGGAGGAGGCCGCTTTCGCCGCCCAGATCGCCCAGCTGGGCGCCGGCACCACGCTGCTGGTCGACACCTACGACATCCGGCGCGGCATCGAGGCCGCGGTCCGGGTGGCCGGGCCGGAGCTGGGCGCGATCCGGATCGATTCGGGCGACCTCGGGGTGATCGCCAGCCAGGCCCGCGCGCAGCTCGACGCGCTCGGCGCGGTGCGCACCCGGATCGTGGTCAGCGGCGACCTGGACGAGTTCGCGATCGCGGCGCTGGCCGCCGCGCCGGTGGACGCCTACGGCGTCGGCACCTCGGTGGTGGTCGGGGCCGGCGTGCCCACCGCCGGGCTGGTCTACAAGCTGGTCGAGGTGGACGGCCGGCCGGTCGCCAAGCGCAGCGTGCACAAGGTGTCGGCCGGCGGCCGGAAGCTGGCCTACCGGCGGCACCGGGCCTCGGGCACCGCCACCGAGGAGTTCACGGTGCTGGCCGCGGCCGGGTTCGAGCCCGAATCCCGGGACCGGCTGTTGACGATTCCCCTGATGCGGGCGGGAGAACCGGTGACGAAGGCGGACCTGGACGCGGCGCGGGCGCATCACCGCGAGGCGGTCGTGCAGCTGCCCTGGGAGGCGGTGAAGCTCTCCCGCGGCGAGCCCGGCCTGACGGTCGCGCTGCCCTGAGCCCCGAGCACGACCGCGAGCTCCGGTCGGGGCGTCCGGCCCGGTGACGGGCGGCGGGTCCGGCCGACCGGCGGGGTTCGGCCGGGCGGGAACCGCTAGGCCGATTCGAGGTCGGCGAAGGTGTAGCGGCTGTGGCCGAAGCCGAGGATGTGCAGCACGGCGTCCAGGAACGACGAGCCGCCCTCGGCGCCGGATACCTCGACCAGCGCGGTGCTGGTGTTGAACGTGATGCCCAGGCCGGCCTGCTGCAGCAGGTCGATGTCGTACGGCCCGTCGCCGATCGCCACCGTCTGGCTGCGGGTCGCGCCGGCCTGCGCGGCGAACCGGTGCAACGCCTTCGCCTTGCCCGACCGGTCCAGCGTCTCGCCGACGAGGCGTCCGGTGAGCCGGCCGTCGCGCACCTCGAGCTCGTTCGCCTCGGCGAAGTCGAGCCCCAGCTCGTCGGCCAGCCGGTCGGTGACCAGGCTCGGCCCGGACGAGACGATGCCCACCGCGTACCCGAGCGCCTTGATCTCGCGCAGCAGCGCGCTGGCCGAGCTGGTGAGCCGCAGCCCGTCGCAGACCGAGTGCAGCTCGGCAACCGGCAGGCCGGCCAGCAGGCCCACCCGGGCGGCCAGCGCGTCGGCCAGGTCGAGCTCGCCGCGGCCGGCCGCCGTCAGGATCCGGCGGGCCTCGGCCTGCTCACCGGCCCGGGCGGCCAGCTGCTCGATCGGGTCGCCCTGGACCAGCGCGGCATCGATGCTCACCAGCACCAGCCGCTTCAGCCGGCCGGCCAGGCCCGCGCGCTCTACCGCGATGTCGAGCCCGCTCACCGTGGAGGCCCAGGCCAGCGACTCCCGCACCGCCCGCTCGTCCGCACGCACCGTCAGTTCCAGGCTGACCCCCGGCGACCGGGAGAGCTGGGTGACCGACTGGATGTTGCCGCCCACGTCGGCCACCCGCTGGCAGACCGCGCCGATCGCGCCCGGCCGCAGCGGGTGGCCGAGCACCATCACGTGCAGCAGCGGCTGCTCCTCGTCCGGCGCCTCGGGATAGCCCTCGCCGACGAACATCACCTCGTGCTCCATCCGCAGCGCCGAGGCGGTCGAGCCCAGCGAGCGCCGCAGCGAGGCGGGGTCGCCGTGCACCGCGAGCAGCATGCCGGCGATCATCCGCCCCTGCACCACCAGCTGCTCGACGTCGAGCACCTCGACGTCGTGCGCGGCCAGCGCCGCGAAGAAAGCAGCCAGCACGCCCGGCCGGTCACGCCCGGAGGTCGTGACCAGCATGGTCGACGGATTCATGTCTAGGCCCACACCCGGTACAACGAGCGAGCGGCCGCCAGGGCAGGATCGAGCCGGACCCGATCGGCCCGTCCGGGCACCACCAACCGGATCAGCCGTTGCCCGGATCGCTGTCGCGGTGGCCGTGCCGGGCGCCGTCGCCGCCGACCGAGCCCGCGCCGACCGCGTGCATCCGGCGGTGCCGCTTGTCCGCGTGCGCCTCGAGTTCCAGCTGCTCGATCAGGTGCGGGTAGTGCGCCTCGAAGGCCGGGCGCTCGGAGCGGATCCGCGGCATCGAGGTGAAGTTGTGCCGCGGCGGCGGGCACGAGGTGGCCCACTCCAGCGAGTTGCCGTGGCCCCACGGGTCGTCGGCGAGCGCCACCTCGCCGTAGCGGTAGGAGTGATAGACGTTGTAGAGGAACGGCAGCATCGACGCGCCCAGGATGAACGAGCCGATCGTCGAGACCGTGTTCAGCGTGGTGAAGCCGTCACCGGGCAGGTAGTCGGCGTAGCGACGGGGCATGCCCTCGGCACCGAGCCAGTGCTGCACCAGGAACGTGGTGTGGAAGCCGATGAAGGTCAGCCAGAAGTGCAGCTTGCCCATCCGCTCGTTCATGTAGCGGCCGGTGAACTTCGGGAACCAGAAGTAGATGCCGGCGTAGGCGGCGAAGACGATGGTGCCGAACAGCACGTAGTGGAAGTGCGCCACCACGAAGTAGGAGTCCGAGACGTGGAAGTCCAGCGGCGGCGAGGCCAGCAGCACGCCGGTCAGGCCGCCGAAGAGGAACGTCACCAGGAAGCCGATCGAGAACAGCATCGGCGTCTCGAAGGTGATCGAGCCCTTCCACATGGTGCCGATCCAGTTGAAGAACTTCAGCCCGGTCGGCACCGCGATCAGGAACGACAGCAGCGAGAAGAACGGCAGCAGCACGGCGCCGGTGACGAACATGTGGTGCGCCCACACGGTCAGCGACAGGGCGCCGATCGACAGCGTCGCCAGCACCAGGCCCTTGTAGCCAAACAGCGGCTTGCGGCTGAACACCGGGAAGATCTCGGACACGATGCCGAAGAACGGCAGCGCCAGGATGTAGACCTCGGGATGGCCGAAGAACCAGAACAGGTGCTGCCAGAGCACCGCGCCGCCGTTCTGGCTCGCATAGACCTGGGCGCCGAAGTGCCGGTCGGCATAGAGCACCAGCAGGGCCGCGGTCAGGATCGGGAACGCCAGCAGCACCAGCAGCGAGGTCACCAGGATGTTCCAGGTGAAGATCGGCATCCGGAACATGGTCATGCCCGGCGCGCGCAGCGTGATGATCGTGGTCACCATGTTGACGCCGCCGAGGATGGTGCCCAGGCCGGAGATGGCCAGGCCGATGATCCAGAAGTCGGTGCCGGTGCCGGGCGAGTTGATCGCGTCGTTCAGCGGCAGGTAGAACGTCCAGCCGCCGTCGGCCGCACCACCGGGGGTCATGAAGCCGGCCACCGCCATGGTGGCGCCGAAGAGGTAGAGCCAGTAGGAGAACGCGTTCAGCCGCGGGAAGGCCACGTCCGGCGAGCCGATCTGCAGCGGCAGCACCAGGTTGGCGAAGGCGAACACGCTGGGCGTCGCGAAGAACAGCAGCATGATCGTGCCGTGCATGGTGAACAGCTGGTTGTACTGCTCCGGTGACAGGAACTGCATGCCCGGCCGGGCCAGCTCCGCCCGCATGATCAGGGCGAGCAGGCCGCCGATCATGAAGAAGATGAAGGACGTCACCAGGTACATCCGGCCGATCAGCTTGTGATCGGTGGTCCGCAGCAGCTGCGAGAGCAGCGAGCCGCGGCTGACCGGGGCGGCCGGGTACGGGCGGGTGACGATCGGAGTCGGCTCCAGCGTGACGGCACCGTCGAACGACGCGGCGCCGGGCCTTTCAGTCGTGGTCAAGCCAGCCTCCGGCAGATCGGTTCACCAGTTCAGCAGCCGCACCGGCCAGGCCGCGCACGTCCACACAGTGCAGGATAGCCACCACAGCCCCGCCCGGCCGCACCGCCCCGCGCCGCCCCGGGCCCCGCCGGCCGGGGCGCCCGGAGGCCGGCGCCGGCCCCGGACGGCTACCGTCGATCGGGAACGCGCGGCACGGACGAGAGCGGAGAAGCGCATGGCGTTGCAGGTCGGGTACAAGGCGTCCGCCGAGCAGTTCGGGCCCCGCCAGCTGCTGGACTACGCGGTGCTGGCCGAGCAGGTGGGCCTGGACAGCGTCACCGTGGCCGACCACTTCCAGCCGTGGCAGCACGACGGCGGCCACGCCCCGTTCTCGCTCGCCTGGCTGGCCGCGGTCGGCGAGCGGACCTCCCGGGTGCAGCTGGGCACCAGCGTCATGACGCCGACCTTCCGCTACAACCCGGCCGTGATCGCGCAGGCGTTCGGCACCCTGGGCTGCCTCTACCCGGGCCGGGTGATGCTGGGCGTCGGCACCGGCGAGGCGCTGAACGAGGTGGCTGTCGCGCGGCTGCAGTGGCCCGACTTCAAGGAGCGCTACGCCCGGCTGCGCGAGGCGGTCCGGCTGATCCGCGAGCTCTGGGCCGGCGAGCGGGTCACGTTCGAGGGCGACTACTACCAGACCAGCGACGCGACGGTGTACGACCGGCCCGAGCAGCCGGTGCCGATCTACGTCGCGGCCGGCGGACCGCAGGTCGCCAAGTACGCCGGCCGGGTCGGCGACGGTTTCATCTGCACCTCGGGCAAGGGCCGCGAGCTCTACGAGGAGAAGCTGCTGCCGGCCGTCGACGAGGGCCTGGCCGCCTCCGGCCGGGACCGGTCCCACCTGGACCGGATGATCGAGATCAAGCTCTCCTACGACCGGGACCTGGAACAGGCGCGGGAGAACACCCGGTTCTGGGCGCCGCTGTCGCTGACCGCCGAGCAGAAGCAGGGCGTGCACGACCCGATCGAGATGCAGCGGGTCGGTGCCGAACTGCCGATCGAGCAGATCGCCAGCCGCTGGATCGTCACCGACGACCCGGCCGAGGCGGTCGAGCGGATCAGGCCGTACGTCGAGGTGGGGCTCAACCACCTGGTCATCCACGGGCCGGGGCACGACCAGTCCCGGTTCCTGACCTCCTTCGCCGAGGACGTGCTGCCGCTGCTGCGCGAGCTGGGCTGAATCGGCGGCGCTGGCTCGATTTGAGCGATCGGTCACTTTGTGTTCAGCTGATCACCTAGAGTCACCAGCGGCGTGGCAGCAAGCCACGCTCGCATGCCTCGGATCAGTCAGGAATGCCATGAAGCGAGTTCTCGCAGCCGGAGCCACCGCCACCATCTCGGCCGCTCTGCTCACCGCCATCGCCCCGGCCGCCCACGCGGCCACCACGCTGCTGGTGCCGGCCCGCTACCGCACCATCTCCTCGGCCATCGCCGCGGCGCACAACGGCGACACCGTGCTGGTCTCGCCCGGCACGTACCGCGAGAACCTCACGATCTCCGGCAAGGCGATCACCGTGCGGGCCGCGAACACCAACCCGGCCACCACGGTGATCGCCGGCAACCCCGGGCGCACCCCGGTGATGATCCAGAACGTCGGGCTGAGCACGGTGCTGCGCGGCTTCCGGATCACCAACGGCTCGGCGCCGGCCGGCCAGGGTGGCGGGATCACCGTGGCCAACGGGGCCAGCCCGGTGATCGCCTACAACCAGATCGTCTTCAACCACTCCGGTGATGGCGGCGGCATCCTGGTCTACAACCACTCCAACCCGGACATCGCCTACAACTACATCGAGAACAACGTCGCCAGCTCCTACGGCGGCGGCGTCTTCGCCTACATCGGCTCCAGCCCGACCCTGCACCACAACGTGATCATGGCCAACCGGGCCGGCGGCGGTGGCGGCATCTACCTGGAGAGCAACTCCGGCAACCGGGCGGCCCGGGCCGGCGGCCTGATCACGCTCAACACGATCGCCAACAACACCTCCAACTCCTCCGGCGGCGGCATCATGCTGCGCACCGGCGAGATCGCCCAGATCACCCGCAACCGGATCACCGGCAACCGGGCGCCGTACGGCGGCGGCATGGAGATCGAGACCAACGGCAGCGGCCCGTCCGTGGTGAGCAACGTGTTCCAGGGCAACTCCGCGCTCACCTCGGCCAGCCAGCCGGGTTCCGGCAGCGGCGGCGGCATCGCGGTGTTCGGCCAGTCCACGCCCCTGATCCAGTCCAACACCATCACCGGCAACACCACCAGCGTCTACGGAGGCGGCATCGTGCTGGCCGAGGGCTCGAACTCGCGAGTCGTCGGCAACAACATCTCCGGCAACCGGGTCACCGGCGGCGCCTCGCCGGCCGGCGGCGGCGGCATCTTCGAGGCCAACAGCGACTCGTTCATCTGGAACAACGTGGTGAGCGGCAACGTCGCCCGCGGCGGCGGCGGCCTGTGCTTCAGCGGCACCGGGTCGTGGATCGTGCTGAACAACACCGTGGCCGGCAACCAGGCCGCCAACGGCAGCCCCAGCTCGCTCGGCGGTGGCCTCTTCGTCGGCGGCAAGACGACCGGCAAGACCTCGATCGTCAACAACATCTTCGCGGGCAACAACGACTACCAGATCTTCGACGCCGGGCACCTGTCCAGCTACGACAACAACGCGGTCACCAGTGACGGCAAGGGCGCCTTCGACAGCTACGGCACCCACGGCCAGGCCCGGATCAGCGCGGTGAACGGCAACCCCGGCGTGCGCCAGGCGGCCGGCAACGTCGACGCCACCGACGCCGACCTGCACTTCGCCGACGCCGCGCGCGGCAACTACCAGCTCACCGCGGGCTCGGTGGCCATCGACCGGGCACGCGCGGCCGGGGCGCCGAGCAACGACTTCCGCGGCGCCCGGCGCCCGCACGGCGCCGGCTACGACATCGGCGCGTACGAGTACTGAGTCCGTCCGGCAACGGCGAGGCCCCGGGGTGACTGGTGGGTTCTAGCGATCCCCGCAACACCCTGGATTTCAGGGAGTTGCGGGGATCGTGGTTTCTGAGGAGTTGAAGGCTTGGTTCTTCCAGGTGCTTGAGCGTGATGGCAACATCTCGGCGGCGGCGCGCTTGGTGGGAGTGAACGGGAATACCGCGTTCGGGTGGGCGCGCCGGGCTGGGGTTCGCGGTCGTGGCGTGCCGGGTCATGGCCGGCACCCAGGGCGGGTGGAGTACGAGCGTCTGCGTCGGGAGGGGCTCGCTCGTCGGCATGCGGCTGCGCGGGTTGGGGTCAACGAGCGCACGGCGCGGGACTGGGACCACGGCGTCCGCAAGTCCGGTCGCGCGCGCCTTTATCCCGATGGACGCCGGATCGACTACAAGACCGGGGTGACCACCTATGTCGACATGACACGTCGATCGCCCACGATCACGGCTTTGGAAGTGCAGCTGCATTCCCGGTATCTGACGTTGCTCGAGCGGGAGAAGATCGCGGACCTGCGTCGTCAGGGGCTGTCGCTGCGCGAGATTGGGCGGCAGCTGGGCCGTCCGGCCTCGACGGTCAAACGCGAGCTGGACAACCGTTCGGTCGGCGGCTCGTATCGCCCCTATGCCGCTCAGCGGGCCTGGGCTGCGGCGCGTGCCCGCCCCAAGGAAAGTAAGTTGGCCCAAGACGGTCCGCTGCGCGAGTTCGTCACGGCCAAGCTCGCAGTGCGCTGGTCACCGGAGCAGATCTGTCACGCTCTGATCGACCAGTTCCCCGAGGACGAGAGTATGCGGGTGACCGCAGAGACGATCTACCAGGCGATCTACGTCCAGGCGCGCGGCGGGCTGCGTCGCGAGGTCGCCGCCGCGCTGCGCACCGGCCGGACGCGCCGCAAGCCCCACTCCCGCCCCGAGCAGCGCACCCCACGCTTCGTCGATGAGATGGTGATGATCTCCGAACGGCCGGCAGAGGTCGCCGACCGGGCAGTGCCCGGCCACTGGGAAGGCGACCTGATCCTCGGCACCCGCTCGGAGTCAGCGATCGTGACCCTGGTCGAACGCACCAGCCGCTACGTGCTGCTCGGGCACCTACCCGGCGAACACACCGCCGAAGCAGTGCGCGACGTCCTGGTCCCACTGATCGGATCGCTGCCCGCCCACCTACGTGGCTCGCTGACCTGGGACCAGGGAAGCGAGATGGCCGCGCACAAGCAATTCAGCATCGCCACCGGTGTCCCGGTCTACTTCTGCGACCCGCGCTCGCCCTGGCAACGCGGATCAAACGAGAACACCAACGGCCTGCTGCGCCAGTACTTCCCCAAAGGCACCGACTTGTCCGTCCACGGCCTTGCCGACCTCGAACACGTCGCGCAAGAACTCAACGGTCGCCCACGCAAAACGCTCGGCTGGAAAACCCCAGCCGAGCGCCTGCGTGATCTACTGACGGCCACATAAACCGCCGGGTGTTGCGAGGACCCCTGGAATCCACCGCTGGAACCCGGGCCTCAGCGCGTTACGGAGTGGTGACGTTGCAGCGGCCGTGCCCTCCGAACACTCATGATCTCTCCAATCTGCATCTCTTGATCGCCGTGCCATAGTTCGTAGTTCGCGGTGTCGGAGGTAGCTTGTAGGCGAGCGTTTGGAGGCTCAACTCCGAAGCGGGCTTGGTCGCGGTCGAAGCCGGTGGACCTCGAACAGGGTGCAGAAGTTGCTGCATGCGAACTCGCTGTACCCCGAGTCGACGGCTCAGTGTTCAGCCACCGTCGAGGCGCTCAAGCCATCGACAGGCATAGCTGGGCGAGATCGGTTCCGCGAGCGCTGGATTGGCGGTTTCGAAACGAACGCTCGAATTGTCTCCTCGTAGCCATGCTCCGAGCCGATGTCCTCACGGCTCTCGACGGCATCGGCCCAACGTTCCAGATCGGAAGCCTCCAATTCACTTCGCAGGTACCGCCGAAGAAGTGCGGTCGCGTTCGCCCGCGTCAGTAAGATCAGATCGGCCTCGCTGTCCCAGGGAAGCTGTTCGGCCGCTGCTGTCGACGATCTTGGTGTACGTAGCGTACGACCCAGGCACCCGCCCGCGGACATCTGCAGAAAACTGCACTGCCCCATCCGCCCCGCCCCCTCCGTGTCAGGGCCACGAGCGGGTCGATGCTGATGAACTGCGCCGTCGCGGGGTCGTAGTGCCGGGCGTGAAGGTAGAGGAATCCGGTTTCGGTATCGGGGTACTGGCCATCGAAACCGAGCGGTGATGTCACCGAGCCCGACCGGGCAGTCACGGTTCCGTAGGGGTCATAGCTCGCCGTGCCCACGACGGAGACTTGGTTACTTTGCGTGGAAACAGGTGCTGTGTGCGAGCCGTCAGCGGTTGGACCGCTGACGCGTGGCGAGCAACTCCTCGGGCCGGACCTCAGGCCTGGACGCGGCTGATGCCGACCCCGCTGCGCGCGTCCGGGCCGTACCTGGCGAGTTCTGCCGGCAGGTTCAGCGGCCGGATCGAGCGGCTCGCCTCCCGGTTGGCGTCGGTGAGCAGCTCGGCCGGGATGATCCAGACCACCTCGAACTCCAGGCCGTCCGGATCCTGGGCGTAGAGCGACTTGGTGGTGCCGTGGTCCGAGGCGCCGACCAGCGCACCGGCGGCCGAGAGCTTGTCGGCCAGGCCGGCCAGGTCGCCGAGGGTATCGACCTCCCAGGCCAGGTGGTAGAGCCCGACGGTGCTGCGCCCGGCGCCCGACGGCCCGGCCTGGCCGCCGAGCTGGAACAGCCCGAGGTCGTGGTCGTTCGTCGAGCCCGGCGCGCGCAGGAACGCGGCACCCGGGATCGCATCCCCGCCGGAGATGTAGTCGAAGCCGAGCACGTCACGGTAGAAGGCGACGCTCACCGCGACGTCCCGCACGTACAGCACCGCGTGGTTCAAACGGAAGATGGACATGGACTCGGCCCCTCTCGTCAAAGCCTCTCGCCCATGATGGCACAGGTTAAGTTGAGCGTTCAACCATTTCGGGAGCGGGTGTGCGGGTGGGCCGTGAGCACCTTCTCCAGCAGGTCCGCGAGCTGGCCGCGCTCGGTGCCGGTCAGCGCCGACAGCACCTCGGACTCGGCGACGTCGGCGTCCAGGATCGACGCGCGGAACAGCTCCCGGCCGGCCCGGGTGAGCCGCACCTTGGTCCGGGTGCGGTTGTCCGGATCGGGAGCGCGCTGCACCAGGCCGCGCTGCACCAGCTGGTCGAGCCGGTGGGTCATGGTCGAGGGGGAGACGCCGGTGACGTCGGCCAGCCGGGACGGCGTCGAGCAGCCGTCCTCGCTGTGCAGGGCCAGCTCGGAGAGGACGCCCCAATCGCCCCGCTGCAGGTTCAGCTCTGCCAGCTGCTGCCGGTAGTAGTTGTCCAGCCGCTTGCCGATCCTGCTCAGGGCGGTCACCACGCGCTGCACCGACTCGTCCGCGCCGGCGGCGATGTAGCCGGCCACGGCAGCGTCGTAGTCGGCCAGGCCGGTGCGACGGCGCGGCTTGACCGGACCCGCACGGCCCGGAATCCCGGACGAACTCGCCATGCTGGACAGTGTACGATGGTTTCGATATCGAAGTTCGATAACGAACATTCACCAGCGGGTGCCGTGCCGCCCGCCGCTTTCAAGGAGTTCGGAGTGCGTTCCGCTCTCGGGCGCACCATCGTCCTGCTGTCCGGTGGCGCGCTGTCCACCGCAGGATGGGGTGCGGTCTTCCCGTTCCTGTTCGCCGACATCGCCGACGCCCGCGGCCTGGGCGCCGCGGCCGCCGCCGGCACGTTCACCGCCTTCGCGCTCGGTTCGATCGTGGCCGCGCCGCTGGCCGGCTGGCTCGCCGACCGGGCGAATCCGGTCACCGTGGCGGTGCTAGCCCGGCTGGCGCTGGCAGTGTCGATCGGCCTGCTGGTGCTGGTGCGCGACCCGGCGGCGATCTGGCTGGTCGCCGCGGCCTTCGGCGCCGCATACGCCGTCGCGCAGCCGGCCATCCAGGTGCTGCTGCTGGCCCGGGCCCCGGTCGAGCGGCGCCGGGACGTCTTCGCCTGGCAGTTCATCGCGATCAACCTGGCCGTGGCCGCCGGTGCGGCCGGTGGCGGCATGCTGGTGGACCTCTCCAGCCAGGCGGCGATGCGGCCGGTCTACGGCCTCGCGGTGCTGGCCTCGCTGGCCAGCGCGCTGGTGGTCGGCCTGGCCGGCCGGGGCAGCTGCGAGCGGGGCGTAGCGGTGGAGAACGCGCCGGAGACGGTGACCTACCGTGAGATCCTGCGCAGCCGGCCAATCCGCTGGCTGCTGCTGGTCGCGCTGCTGATCACGCTGGCCTGCTACGCCCAGTACGACGCGGGCCTGCCCGCGTACGTGCTGTCGGCGACCACGGTCGGTCCGGCCGAACTCGGCCGTGCGGTGGCCGTCAACGCGGTGCTGGTCGCGGTGCTCACCGGGCCGGTCATCGCCTACACCCGGCGGCACAGCGGCACCACGCTGCTGGCCACCTGTGCCGCGATCTGGATCGGCTGCTGGCTGGTCTTCGGCCTGCCGCTGCTGGTGCACGCCCACGACGGCGGTTTCGTGCTGCTGGGCTTCGCGGTGATGTCGGTGGGCGAGACCATGATGGCCCCGATCCTGTCGCCGCTGGCGGCCGGGCTCGCGCCGGACGGTGCGGCCGGCCGGACGATGGCCGCGGTCACCGGCGCCACCACGGTCGCCACCGCAATCGGGCCGGTGCTGTCCTCGACGCTGCTCGGTCTCGGCCTGCCGGCCGGCTTCATCGCTCTGCAGGTCGGCTGCTGCGTCGCCTCGGCCGTGGTGGCGCTGCGGCTCGGCCGGATGATCGGCGCCGAGCAGGCGCCGGCCGCACGGCCCAGCGCGCTGCTGGAGCTTGCCGGGCTGGCTTAGTTCTCGCGGATGTTCATGACCGAGGAGTTGCCTACGTCGTTCGAGGCGTTCCACTGCTGCAGGGTGGAGAAGTCACAGGTCGCGGTGACCAGCTTCGGCCAGACCGAGTAGTTCGAGCCGTACAGCGCGCCCGGCACGTTCGGCATGTTCGCGACCGACAGGCACAGTCCACTGCTGTCGATGAACCGGTACTGCTTGGAGTAGTTGGAATCGGTGGCCGGCGTGGTGTGCGTCCACTGGAGCTGCGATTGGCTGACGGCGATGCCGTTGCCGCTCCAGTAGTGCGAGGAACCGGTGAAGCACGGCGTGCTCATCACCCGGCCGACGGTGCCGTCCTGCTCGTAGGCGGTGTTGGTGCTGAACAGGCAGTAGTTGGTGCCGCTGAGGTTGGTGTAGAACCACGAGTGCACCGGGTCGTAGTAGAACTTCTGGTTGTCGTCGATGGCCGACTGCAGCGGATTCTGCTTGCAGGTAGGCACGATCACGTAGATCTCGCGCGGGTCAGAGCCGGGCACGTTGATGCACCGGCCGAACTGCTGGAAGTTGATCCACTGGTGCGAGGTGGGGGCCGCGGCCGCGCCGGCGCCGACGGCCGGCGACGGGATCCAGGCGTCGGTCGCGCTGTTGATGTTGCGGTCGCAGCCGCCCAGCCTCACCGCGACGTTGGCCGCGTGGCTGGCCGCCGACATGCACAGGCCGGACAGCGTGCCGGTCGATCCACTGTTCGACCGGGGAGCCTGCAGCGAGCTGTAGCTGTCGAAGCTCCACTGCTGCGACCAGACCGGGCTGCCGAGCGCGCCGCACTGCCTGAGCACCAGGGTGGTGCCGTTGGCGGGCGATCCCGAGCCGAACGACGTGTCGTCGATGCACAGCCCGTTGCGGTAGGTGACGCCGTTGACCACGGTGCCGATGGAGTTCACCAGCTGCAGGGTCAGGTCGGTGCGGTAGGCGAACACCTGCTGCGGTGCCGGCGGGAAGCTGGTGCTGCACTGCTGCAGGCTCACCTGGGTGACGCCGTCGGTCGGGGTGCCGCTGCCCACGTCCAGGCACCACTGGGTGGCGCCGTCCGAGGACGCCGGGTAGATGCGGACGATGCCGCCGCTGATGTTGGTGTTGTCCACGTTGAACGCGTAGATCGAGGTGATGGTGCGGCCTGCGGTGCCGCCGTCCGGCGTGATCGCGTTGTCGGTGCCGGCCGAGGTGATCTTGGCGTAGCTCGGCACGATCGAGCCCGACGCCTGGTCGAAGGTGCCGGAACCCGCTACGCAGAGCATCGGGACGGCTCCTGGGTGCGCGACCGGGTCGCTGACGTAGTACTGCACGGTCACCGAGTAGCTGGAACTCCCGTTGTCGACCGGCCCGGTCACCGGCGTGGTGACGCCGGTGTGGGTGTCGAGGGTGCAGGGCAGCTGGGTCGGATCGCCGCCGTTGCTGCCGGTCGCGTTGCGGATCATGCCGATCATCACGTCCACCCCGGACTGGGCGGCATCCAGCGCGTGGATCCGGGTCGCGTCGAAGGTGGTGGCGCGCCGCTGCACGATGGCCGTCGGCGCCAGCGCGGCGGTCAGCCCGAGCCCGACCAGCATCACCAGCATGGCCAGCGGCAGCGAGCCGCGGTCGTCGTGCAGCCGCGCCCAGCGTCGCCGCAGCCAGTGCGCGAGCGGTTCGTGTGGTCTCATGGCCGGCCGACCTCCTGGCAGACGGAGTTGGGCGAGGTCGGGTCGGTGGCCGCCGCCTTCGACGAGGCACTGCTGTTGAGCGCGGTGAAGGTGTTGGCGATGGTGGAGGTCGCGCTCGCCGAGGTGCCGGAGGTGGCGGCCAGGGTCACCGTCAGCTGCTCGAAGGCGACGGCGCCGGTGGGCGCGAGCGTGAACGGCGTGCCGCTCGCGCCGAGCCCGGTGGCCAGCACGGCGAACCCGGACAGCCCGCTGTAGGTCCCCGGACCCGGCACCGTCCAGGTCCGCGCGCGCAGCAGGCCGGTGCCGGTGCTGAGCTGCAGCTGGGTGCAGACCGTCGTGCCGGTGTTCGCGGTCTGCACCTCGACGTAGTAGTTGCCGTTCGAGTTCGCCGAGGGGGTCGGTGTGCTGATCGCCGAGGCGTACCGGACGATCTTGTCCAGCCGCAGGAACGCCGTGTTGGTCCGGCTGGAGGTGATGGTCACCGCCTCCACCTTCGAGGTGGTGCGGTAGATGCTGAGCATCGTGCCGGCGAAGATGGTCAGGAAGACGCCCATGACCGCCATGCCCGCCATCACCTCGGCCAGCGTGGTGCCCTCCTCCGCGCGCAGCGCGCGCCGCAGCCGGCTCACTTCACGGTCCAGGTGGCCGGTTCGGTCAGCTGGCTGCCGCTGGCGTCGGTGATGGTGATCAGCATCGCGTAGCTGCCGGCGGCGTTGCCGGTGCTCGGCGTCCCGCGGACGTAGAACGTTCCCTTGCCGGCGACCTCGGCCAGCGTGGCGGTGGCCGGGGTCAGCGCCGGGTCCGGCGCCAGCCAGTTGCCGGAGAGGGTGGCCGCGCCCAGCGTGCCGGCGAAGCCGACGGTGCAGGCCGAGGCGCACGCCCAGTTCAGCGTCTGCGTCGGGATGGCGGTGCCACGGGTGACGGTGAGGTTGTTCAGGCCGGCCCCGGGGGTGACCACCGTCCAGGTCGCGGTCGCTGCCGCACCGGTCTTGCTGTACTTGGTGTCGGTGGGCGTCACCTTGACGGTGTAACTGCCCGCGCCGGAGGTGTCGGTGCCGGTCAGGTAGACGTTGCCGGTCGCGCTGGTCACCGCGATCGAGGCGGCCGGGGTGCCGGTCGGGGTGGCGCTCAGCCCGATGCCGGCCGGCCCGCCGGTGGCCAGGGCCAGCGTGCAGGTCTGGGTCGGGCAGCTGTAGCCCACCTGCTGGTAGGCGACGGTCCAGTTCTGCATCAGGGAGAAGGTCGCAGCCGAGAGAGTCACGGTCGGCGGCGGGAAGATGGTCCAGGTGGTGGTCAGGGTGCGCGTCCGGCCGCTGGAGTCCTTCACCGTGATCAGGCTGGTGA
>Ga0335073_10003253_pt1 | contig 22589 bp, 19 predicted proteins | sample Lox_Sample_22_FD_207093 | JGI IMG/M metagenome (GOLD analysis project Ga0335073, IMG submission 207093) | Soil microbial communities from Loxahatchee National Wildlife Refuge, Florida, United States - Lox_Sample_2.2 | ecosystem: Environmental > Terrestrial > Soil > Wetlands | place: USA... | reverse complement strand
TGATGCTCCACGATGTTCACGCGGGTCTCGAACGATGCCGAGAGCCAGTCGCCCGCCAGGGCCTCGCGAATGGTGCCGTGTCCGATCACTCCCCCGCGCCCGAGCACGACCAGGCGGTCGGCCATCAACGCGAGCGACAGGTCATGGATGGCGCTCACCACGCTCACCCCGCAGCGATGCGCCTGCTCGCGCAGCAGGCGTGCGACGTCCTCTTGATGCGGCGGGTCCAGATGCGTGGTCGGCTCATCGAGGAGCAGCACGGGTGCCTCGACGGCGAGCACGCGCGCCAGATGCACGCGCTGGCGCTCGCCCCCCGACAAGGTCGATAGCCGCCGCTGCGACCAGGCGAGAGAGCCCGTCGCCAGCATGGCGCGGCGTATGGCCGCATCGTCGTCGGCCTGGCGAGCGCTCAGCCAGCCGCTGTGCGCGAAGCGGCCGAGACCGACCACCTCCGCGGCCGTGAGGTCGGTGGCGGCGGCGGTTTGCGAGAGCCATGCGAGGCGCCGCGCCCGCTCGCGCCGCGGCCAGGCCGACAAGCGCCGCCCCTGCAACGAGATCGTGCCCGCGCGCGTGGGCTCGAGACCCGCAAGCGCGCGCAGGAGCGTGGACTTGCCGCAGCCGTTGGGGCCGACCACGCTGGTCCAGCCTCCGGGCGGGATGTCGAGCGATACCCCCTCGAGCACGGTGCGCGAGCCGTAGCCCACCGCAACGGCGCTGCAGGACAGCGCCGGCGTGCCGGGGTTCTGGCGCGGCGCGGCGTCAGCCATTGCGGCTGCGCCGCCAGAGCAGAAACACCAGGTACGATCCGCCCACGCAGGCCGTGACGGCGCCGACCGGCAGCTCCGCCGGCCGTATCACCCAGCGGCTCGCGAGGTCGGCCGCTTGCAGCAGCGCCCCGCCGCAGAGCGGTGCGGCGATGAGCAGCCGGCGATGGTTGATCGAGAGGGTCTCGCGCACCAGATGCGGGGCGATCAGGCCGACGAAGCCGACGACGCCCACTTGACCGACGGAGGTGGCGGTGGCGAGCGACACGATGCCGAGCAGCGTGAGCCGCACCATGGGCAATGAGACGCCGAGCGACTGGGCGGTGTCCTCGCCCAGGGTGAGCGCATCCAGTCCGCGCGACAGCAGGGCGGCGGGGACGATGCAGATGCACAGCACGCCGCCGAGCAGGCCGACCGAGGACCAGCTGATGAACGCCGTGCTGCCGAACAGAAAGGTCTGCATGGTGCGCCAGATCTCGAATCGGCTGAGCAGCAGCAGCTGCAGGATGGCGCCCAGCAAGAACGCGACCACGACGCCTGCGAGCAGGAGGCTTCGAGTCTGCAGCACACCGCGCGCAAGGCTGATGGTCAAGAGCGTGGCGCCGGCCGCGCCGACGCATGCCGCTCCCGTGACGCCGAGCTTGGTCGCCCAGGCAAGACCGCCGATCGAGGCATCCGCGGCGATGAGGCTGATGGTGAGGCCGAGCGCTGCCCCGGAGGCCGTGCCGAGCAGGTACGGCTCGGCGAGCGGATTGCGAAACACGCCCTGAGCGATGGCTCCCGCCAGCCCGAGCAACGCGCCGGCGCACCAGGCGCCGATGGTTCGCGGCAGCCGGATCTGCCACAGCACCACCGAGGACTGCGCATCGGGCGACAGGATCCAGCGCATCGAGGTTCCGATGCTCGAGGTGCCGATGACCAGACTGCCGAAGGTGAGCACGAATGTGACCGCGATGCACGAGAGCAGCCAGACCGCGAAGCGTTGCGCCGCCGCCGCTTCGCACGGCGCGGCGCCGAACGGCAACGTGGCCGGCCGTGCGCTCACGGCGCGACGCGCTCCAGACAGCTCTCGATCGCGCGCATGCCCTGCGCGACGCGGGGGCCGGGACGCACCATGGTGTCGCGCACCGCCGGCGCGAAGGAGCAGACGCGCTGCTCCCGCACCGCGCGAATCCGGTCCCACCCCGGCCGCTCGGCCAGGTGCGGCGCCTGGATCTCCGATACCAGGATCACGTCGGGATCGTGGCGCACCACGTACTCCGGATTGAGTCTGGGGAACGGCCCGAGGTCCGGCGTGACGATGTTGCGTGTGCCCAGTCGAGTCAGCAATTCGCCGATGAACGAGTCCGCGCCGGCGGCATAGGGGGCCGCGTCGACCTCGAAATACACCGTGGGCCCCGCGCCGTGCCGATGCGCCAGCGCTTGCGCGCCGACGGCGCGCACGGCCGCATCGATGCGTTGCTCGAGCGCCGCGGCGCGCGCGGGCACCCCCAGAATCTGGCCGATCGCCGTCACCGTGCGGGCGATGGCGGCGTAGGTCTGCGTATCGAGCGCGACCGATTCGACGCCGAGCTCGCGCAACCGATCGGAGATTCGCTGGGAGCGGCTGAGCAGCACCAGATCCGGCCGCAATCGAACGATCTGCTCGATCTGCACATCTTCCAGGCCGCCGGCCTTGGGCAAGGCGCGCACCTCGGGGGGCCAATCCGAGTAGCGATCCGTCGCCACCAGACGGCTGCAGCCTCCGAGCGCGCACAGGGTCTCGGTGAGCGAGGGCAGCATGCTCACGATGCGTTGGGGGACCTGCGCCAGGTGTACCTCGCGGCCGGAATCATCGCGCAGCGTGATCGGGTGCCGCGGCGCCGGGATCGGCGCCGGCGTCGGGGAGGAGGTCGGCGCGGGGATCGGCGGCCCGGGATCCGCTTGCGAGGGCAGCGCCGCATGCGCGGCGCCGGGGAGCACAAGCGCGAGCAGCGCGCGCAGCACGCAGAGCGGCGCGGCGCGGGCCGCTCGGCTCGTCCGGCTCACGGCGCTCTCGGCGGGCTGGGGGCCGTCCCCGCGGCAGCGCCGGGGCCTTTGATCGCCAGCGGCAGGCCGGCCAGCATGAGAATCACGCGATCGCACAGCGCCGCGACTCGCTGATGCAGGACGCCAGCCTCATCGCCGAAGCGGCGCGCGAGCGCGCTCGCCGGGATGATGCCGAGGCCCACCTCGTTCGACACCATAATGCATGGGGTGCCGAGCGTCGCCAGCGTGTCGAGCAGTGCGGCGGATTCCCGGCGCAGCGCATCCGGGTCATCGCCGCAGAGCAAATTGCTGAGCCACAGCGTCAGGCAATCGACGATGACGACATCTTGCGACGCGGCCGCCGCGCGCAGCGCCGCCGCGAGGCGGATGGGCTCCTCGATCACGTTCCACTCCGGGGAGCGGCTGTTGCGATGTGCCTCGATGCGCGCCGCCATCTCCTCATCCTGTGCCACCCCGGTCGCGATCACGGTGACGGCGCGCCCTTGCGCTCGCGCGAGCGCGTCCGCATGGCGGCTCTTGCCCGAGCGCACGCCCCCGAGGATCAGCGCTTTCCAGGCGGTGGGCGCGACGCTCATGTCGCACAGGCCGGCGAGAGGCCGAGCTCGATGCAATGCACGGACGCAAAGGGAACGCGGGCGTCGAGCAGCTCCTGCGCGCTGCCCCGGCCGGCGTGCGCGAGCGCGACGCGGATGAGGCCCGCATGCGTCACCACGACCGCGGACGGCGCGCCACGCTCGCGCGCCCGGCGCGCCCAGCGCAGCCAGCGCTCCGCGACCGCGGACGCCGACTCGCCGCCGCCCGGGGCATGGCTCCAGACATCGCCCGCCCACGCATCGAGCTGTGCGCGGCCGATGCAGCTCCATGCGATGCCCTCCCAGGCGCCGAAGTGCATCTCGATGAGGTCCTCGTCGATCGTCGGAGCGCGCGGCGCCGCGAGCTCGCGGGCGAGCACCAGGCATCGGGACAGCGGGCTGGTGAAGATCTCGCCCTGCCGCAGGACGGCGGGCGGAACGAGCGCGCGAATGGAGGCGGCGGCGGCGCCCACGGCGCGCGCGTCGACCGCAAGATCGGATCGGCCATAGCACAGGCCCGCCGATGCGGCGGGCTCGGGATGACGCACGAGATAAACCTGCATGCCGTTTCCCGTCAGCCGAGTTGCCGGGCGGAATGCGCCGCGGCCAGAGCGCCGAGCAGGAAGCCGAGCTCGGCGAGCTGCTGAACGGCGCCCAGGCAATCCCCCGTATAGCCGCCGATCCGATGGCGCAGGTAGCCGGCCGCGAGCAGGGCGCACAGCGCGGCGGCACACGCGGCCACCCCGAGGAGCGAGACATCGAGGGCGCCGTGCCGTGCGCCGGCCCACGCGAACGCGCCAACCGCGGCGAGGCCCACGATGCCGCTCGCGATCCATCCGGGCACGCTCAGGCGGTCCGCGAAGGGCCTCGCCTTGCCATCGGCCTCGGCGCGCACGTAGGGCAGGAAGGCGATCGGCCCGATGGCGCACCAGCGGCTGAACATGTGGGAGGCGATCACGATCAGCGCGAAGCTGGCGCCGGGCAGCGCATCGAGCGCGGCCCACTTCAATCCCAGCACGAGGAACAGTCCGATCGCCCCGTAGGCGCCGATGCGGGAGTCCTTCATGATGGCGAGCGCGCGCTCGCGCGATGCTCCAGCGCCGAGGCCGTCGCAAGCATCGGCGAAGCCGTCCTCGTGCAGCGCGCCCGTGACCAGCATCGACACCGCCATCATCAGACCGATCGCTACCGCCGGGGGAAGCCAGCGCGCCGCGAGCCACCAGACCGCCACGTTGATGAGCCCCACGAGCACGCCCACCAGCGGAAAATAGCGCGCCGATTGCGCGAGCCAGTCCGGCTGGTAATGCTTCATCTCCGGGGTGGGCAGGCGCGTGAGGAATTGCGCCGCGACGAGCAAGAGGCGCAGCTGATGGCTCACGCGATCTTCTCGCTCACCCCGGCGCCCTCGAAGGTGGCCATCTCGTTGAACAAGGCGATGGCGGCGCGCACCACGGACAGAGCCACGGCCGCACCGCTCCCCTCGCCCAAGCGCATGTCGAGGTCGAGCAAGGGCTGGACCCCGAGATGCGCGAGCAATGCCCGGTGCGCACGCTCGTGCGAGCAGTGGCCGAATATGCAGTAGTCGAGCACGCTCGGCGCGATCCGCGCCGCGATCGCGGCAGCGACCGTCACCGTGAAGCCGTCGACCAGGATCAGGTGCCGGCGCCGCGCGGCGCCGAGGAAGGCGCCGACCAGCATCGCGATCTCGCAGCCGCCGAACTCGGCGAGCAGCTCGAGCGGATCTTGCGGCGCGGCGCGCCGCTCGAGCGCCGCGGCCAGAACGCTCACCTTGCGCGCGACGCCCGCGGCATCGAGGCCGGTTCCCCGGCCCACGCACTGCGCGAGCGGCACGCCGGTGAATCCGTGCATCAGGAGCGCCGCGGCGGCCGTATTGCCGATGCCCATCTCGCCGAGCACCAGCGTATTGCCGCCGGGCGCTACCACCCGCTCGACGATCTCATCCGCGCGCTCGAGCGCCGTGCGGCACTCGGCGGCGCTGAGCGCGGCCTCCACGGTGAAGTCGCGCGAGCCGCGGCGGATCTTCGCGTCGATCAAACGCGCATGCGCCGCGCACTCGCCGTCGACCCCGGCGTCGACGACCCAAAGATCCATCCCTTGCAGCCGGGCGAGGACGTTGATGGCCGCGCCGCCGCTCAGGAAGTTCTTGACCATCTGCTCGGTGACCGCACGCGGATAGGCGCTCACGCCGCGTTCCGCCACCCCGTGGTCGGCGGCGAACACCACGGCGACGGGATGCGCGATCGAGGGCGAGAGCGTGCCTTGCATGGCGCACACCCGGGCCGCAAGCGGCTCGAGCCGGCCGAGAGCGCCCAAGGGCTTGGTGAGCGTATCGAGACGACGGCAGGCGGCGGCGAGGAACGCCGGATCTGCGTGGGGAATCTCGATCATCGTGTCCACCCTCATGCGCACCCGCCGTGCGCTTATCGGAACCGTGGACAGATCGGGGGGATGGAGCGCGGGGCCGACGCCCGCCCAGCGCCCATTGCTCCGCAGTCGCCCACCGCGACCTGTGCCGCTGCATTGCAGGTCGGTATACGGGCTCGTGAACCATGTAGTGCGGCCGAGTCGCCTTCCCACGCCCTTGCGCAGTGGCACGATGACTCGCCTCATTCACTGACCGTTGCGGGGGCAGCGCCGGAATCTTCTCGCGACCGAGAATCACCGGCTTCCCGTTTCACCCATCGGCTGGCCGATGGACTCCTGCATGCGAGGCTCAGTCTGCTCGCGAACGTGTCCACGGTCAACGGCGCGCTACCCGCCTGCGCGCAGAACGTGCAATGATGCGCCCCGCTTGCGCGCCCGCCGGCGCGGCGGCACCCTCGGCGGACGGAGTTGGACGGCGGAGCGGGCGGACATATTTCATGGTGGACTTCACGCGCGAGCAGATCGACGCTCTATACCAGGTCATGGCCGCGCGCCGCGACATGCGGCATTTCTCCGGCGAGCCCATCGACCCGGCGCTGCTGATGCGCTTGCTGGGCGCGGCGCATCTGGCGCCGAGCGTGGGGTTGATGCAGCCGTGGCGCTTCGTCCGGGTTTGCGATCGGCAGCTGCGCGAGCGCATTCATGCGCTCGTGAACGAGGAGCGGTTGAAGACCGCCGCGGCGCTCGGCGAGCGCGACGTCGAGTTCCTGCGATTGAAGGTCGAGGGGATCCTCGAGTGCGCCGAGCTGCTGGTCGCGGCGCTCGCGCCGCACCGCGAGCAGCACGTGTTCGGCCGGCGCACCATGCCGGAGATGGACCTCGCATCGGTCGCCTGCGCGATCCAGAACCTGTGGCTCGCGGCGCGGGCCGAAGGCGTCGGCATGGGGTGGGTGTCGCTGTTCGAGCCCGAGGCGCTGCGCGAGCTGCTGCGCATGCCGCCCGGCAGCAAGCCCGTGGCGGTGCTGTGCCTGGGGCGGGTGCCCGAGTTCTATCCCCGTCCCATGCTCGAGATGGCGCAGTGGGCCCACGGCGTCGGCATCGAGACCCTGGTGCATACCGATTACTGGCGCGATTGACCGCCGGCGCGATTTGCGGCAACTTAGCGGCGCACGACAAGTTCCCCTGACGGGGATTGAAAGGGAACTCGGGTTTCAAGCCCGGGCTGCCCCCGCAACTGTAAGCGGTGTGCCGGCATCGATAGGCCACTGGATCGAGCAGATCCGGGAAGGCGATGCAGGACTCACAAGCCGCGAGCCAGGAGACCTGCTTGCCGTGGTCGCCCATCGTTCAGCCGGGGTCGGCTTGAGCGAGCGGAGTTTCCCGAGCGGCGACTGAAGGGAGCGCGCGTACGCGCCGGCCTCCATGACGCCCTCCCGGGCGATCGCGGGTGGTCGCCGATGTACGACGCGTGGCAAGTCGTCATTCGAGGGAGCCATCGTGAGCCAACCTGCCTTCCGTCACGCGCGTGCCTGGTGCGCGCCGCTCGCCGTCCTGTGCGCGCCGCTCGCCGTTGCAGGCGCGCCGCTCGCCGTCCTGTGCGTCTGGGGCGCGCCGGCCGTTTGCTTCGCGCAAGAGGCCTCGCCGGCGGCCGCAGAGGACTCTCTGGAGGAGGTGGTGGTGGTCGCCAACCGTGCGCCCGAGCCGCTCTCCAAGGTGGGCAACTCGGTCACGGTGCTCACCGACGCCGACATCAAGGCGAGTCAGCTGCCGGTGCTCTCCGATCTGCTCGCACAGACGCCGGGACTGACGGTGGCGCGCTCCGGCGGCGTCGGACAGCCCACGTCGGTGTTCATTCGCGGCGCCGAGAGCGATCAGACCGTCGTGCTCATCGACGGCGTGCAGATCTATGACCCGTCGACGACGGGGGCGTATTTCGACTTCGAGAACCTGCTGACGAACGACATCTCGCGGGTCGAGATCCTGCGCGGGGCGCAGTCGACCCTCTATGGCAGCCAGGCGATGGGCGGGGTGATCAGCATCACCACCGCCGAGTCGAGCGCTGCCGCGAGCGGCGGGGTGAATGCCGAGGGCGGATCGCACGACACGGGCGATGTCGGCGCGAACGTCGGCGGCAAGAGCGACACGCTGATGTGGCATCTGTCGGGCACCTGGCTCGGCACCGGCGGCATCCCCGCCTTCGACGAGAAACTGGGCGGAACGCGCCTGTGCGCGAGCCAGATCGGCGGCGGCACCGGGCGGCTGGTCTACGACATCACGCCCGACCTCGACCTCGACCTGCGCGGCTACTACGTGCAATCGCGCACCGACTTCGACGGCTACGACACGCCGCCCACGTTCACGTTCGGCAACGACAACGAGTACGGCAAGAACACGCAGCTCCTCGGCTATGCGGGGTTGACGCTGCACTCGCCGGATCGCACGCTCACCAACCGCATCGCCTATCACTACATCTACACCGATACGCGCGATTACGATCCGGACGCGCCCGCGAACGAGGGCGCACCGAGCACCGAGACCTTCTACGGCGTCGGCCACATCGAGCGCGAGGAATACCAGGGCACCTGGCAGCTCGCGCCGGGCTATCAGGCGGTATTCGGCGCCCAGCACGAGCGCTCCTCGATCGACAGCGATACGCCTGCCTACGACTTCGCGGGCCCGGCGCCGATCGACGACTATGCGACCATCGACAGCGGCTACGCGCAGCTGCAAGGCGAGGTGATCTCCGGCCTCACGCTCACGGCCGGCGAGCGCTACGACCGCCACAACATATTCGGTGCGCATACCGACGGCGCCGTGTCCGCCGCCTGGGCGCTCGACGACGCGCACACGATCCTGCGCTCGAGCTTCAGCCAGGGCTTCAAGGCGCCCTCGCTCTATCAGCTCTACAGCGACTACGGCAATCACGCGCTGCGCCCGGAGGCCGGAGAGACCTGGGATGCGGGCGTCGAGCAGCATGCGCTCGGCGGGCGGGTGGACGTATCGGCGACGTACTTCCAGCGCTTCAGCCGCGATCTCATCGAGTTCTTCGACTGCCCATCGCTCAGCTCCTGCATCAATCCCTCGGGCGGCTACTACGCGAACATCGATCGCGCCGCGGCGCACGGCGTGGAGCTGCAGGCGGCGCTCAACCTCACCGACGCCCTGAGCTTCACCGCCAACTACACCCTGACCGAGACGGCGGACCGATCGCCCGGATCGCCCACCTATGGCAACGAGCTGCCGCGCCGGCCGGAGGATGCGGCCAATGTCTCGGCGGTGTACCGCTGGAGCGCACCGCTCACCACCATCGTATCGCTGCGCTATGCCGGACCGAGCTTCGACGATGCCGCCAACGAGATCAAGCTCGGCGGCTACGTGCTCGCCGACCTGCGCGCATCCTATGCGCTGGGCCGCAAGCTCGAGGTGTACGCGCGGGTGGAGAATCTCACCGGCAAGCACTACGAGACGGAGTATCAGTACGGGACGCTGGGCCGCGTCGCCTACGCAGGACTGCGCGCCTCGTTCTAGGCAGCGCGCACCTGCGCCGCGCCCTGGGCGTCGTGCTGCGACGCAGCACTTGCGGAACCGCCCCGGGGCGGCGCAAGCTCAAGGTTTGAGTCAGGGGAGGTTAGATGAGCGAAGTGGAGGCCAAGGTCGCCCGCGGCGGGGCCCGGGCCGCGCGGCGCGCAGCGCGCAGCGCCCCGCTACCCGACAACTTGCGTCCGGTGCGTCCCGGCATGCCGGGAGGACGCTACAAACCGCTTTGCGACGCCGACGTGCTGCGCATCCACCAGGCCGCACTCGATGTGCTCGAGACCATCGGCCTGGCCGACGCGACGCCGAGCGGCATCGATTACATGACCCGCGCCGGCGCGCAGCTCTCGGCCGAGGGGCGGCTGATCTTTCCGCGCGCCTTGGTCGAGGACACGGTGGCGCGCGCGGCCCGCCACTTCGTGCTGCACGCGCAGGATCCCAAGCACGACATGGAGCCCTGGGGGGCGCGCGTCTACTTCGGCACGGCGGGCGCGGCGGTGCACATCGTCGATGCGAAGACCGGAATCTACCGCGACTCGACCACCAAGGATGCGTACGACATCGCGCGCGTGGTCGACACGCTCGAGCATCTGCACTTCTACCAGCGCTCGGTGGTGTGCCGCGAAGTGGCGACGCCTCTGGAGATGGACATCAATACCGCCTATGCGAGCGTGTCGGGCACCACCAAGCATGTCGGCACGAGCTGGGTCCAGCCGCAGCACGTCGAGGCGAGCCTGGAGATGTTCCATCTGATCGCAGGCGGCGAGGAGAAATGGCGCGCGCGCCCCTTCGTGAGCCAGTCGAATTGCTTCGTGGTGCCGCCGCTGAAGTTCGCTTACGACGCCTGCCTGTGTCTGGAGACCGCCGTGCGCGGCGGCATGCCGGTGCTGCTGCTGTCGGCCGGACAGGCGGGGGCCACCGCGCCGGCCGCGCTCGCGACGGCGCTGGTGCAGGAGGTGGCCGAATGCCTGGCGGGGCTGGTCTACGTGAACGCGATCAAGCCCGGTGCCCCGGCCATCTTCGGCACCTGGTGCTTCGTCTCGGACCTGCGCACGGGCGCCATGTCCGGCGGCAGTCCGGAGCAGGCGCTGCTGTCCGCAGCGAGCGCCCAGCTGTCGCGATTTTACGATCTGACGGGAGGCACCGCCTCGGGCATGAGCGATGCGAAACTTCCCGACATGCAGGCGGGCTACGAGAAGGCGTACAACCACGCGCTGGTGGGCAACGCCGGCGCGAACCTGATCTACGAGTCGGCGGGCATGCTCGCCAGCCTGCTCGGATTCTCGATGGAGGGCTTGATCATCGACAACGACGTCATCGGCGCCGTGCAGCGCACGATCAAGGGCGTGGAGGTGACGGACGAATCGCTGTCGATCGAGACCATCCGCAAGGTGTGCATGGAAGGGCCGGGCCATTATCTGGGCGCCGACCAGACGTTGCAATTGATGCAGCGGGAGTACATCTATCCGAGCGTCGGGGATCGCACCAGTCCGAACGAATGGGTGGATCAGGGTCGTCTCACGGTGGTCGAGCGCGCGCGCCGCAAGCTCGAGGCGGTTCTCGCCAGCCACTACCCGACCCACATATCCGAGGCCGTCGACCAGGCGATCCGCGCCCGGCTGCCGATCCGGCTCGCACGCGAGCACATGCACGCCAAGGTCTGATGCGCCTCAACCGAAGGCCCTGCGGCCGAGGCGGAACAACGGCCAGCCGGTGAGCAGGATCGCGATTCCCGCCGCCGCGAGGCGCGGCTCGAGCGAGAGCACGCGCGCCGCGACGCCGAGCAGGCAGGCCAGATAGAGCGCCGGCAGCAGCGGGTATCCGCCCATGCGGTAGCCCCCATCGCCCGTGCGCCGCCGCCTCAGGACGAACACGGTCGAGGCAACCGCCGCGACGGTGAGCATGTCGGTGAAGATGATGTAGTCGAGCAGCTTCTCGAACGAGCCGAGCAAGAATGCCGGCAGCAGCATCGAGGCACCGAAGAACAGCAGCCCCGCCTCCTGCACCTGCGTGCGGCCATTGACGCGCAGGAACGCGCGCGGCAGCACCCCGTCCTGAGCCATGGCGTAGTAGCTGCGCGGCATCTGCAGGATCGTCGCATTGACGAAGCCCGCCGCCGACAGGAACACGGCGATGCAAACCAGCACCTCGCCGCCCGCTCCGAAGGTGGCGCGCGCCAGCGCCGCCGCGGCGAGGCTCGAGCGTGCGACGCCGCCGATGCCGAGCGTGCGCGCGTAGGCGAAGTTCAGGAGCAGATACAGGGCGACCACCATCAGCATGCCTCCGGCGATCGCCCATGGAAAGCGGCGGCGCGCATCCTTCAGATCGGCGCCCAGGTTCATGGTGAGCTGATAGCCGCCGTAGGCGTAGAAGCAGGGAATCAGCGCCGATGCGAGGCGCAGCAGCGCGGGCTCATCGCTCGGCGGGGGCCCCGAGCGGGCAGGGCCGGCAAGCAGCAGCGCGCCGAGCGCCAGAGCGAGGATCATGAGGATCTTCACCCCCGAGAGCAGGTTCTGGGCGCGCGCGCCGGGCTTGATGCCGCGATAGTTCCAGCCGAGCAGCGCGAGCATGGTGGCGCAGGCGACGCCGAGCGAGGCGCCGGGCGTGCGCCACTGCACCGGCAGCACGACCGGCAGCAGATAGTCGGCCCCGATGAACGCCACGCCCGCGGCGCCTGCTCCCTGCATCAAGGTTTGCGCCCAGTTCAACATGAATGCCGGGGTCGGCCCGTAGCACTCCGCCACCACCCGGTAGTAGCCGCCGGCGCGCGGATACCGCGAGCCGATCTCGGCGAAGGTCAGCGCGCCGATCAGGCTGATGAGCCCCGCGCCGATCCAGGCGCCATAGAACAAGAGCGCGCCGCCGGCCGCGCGCGCGACGATGGCCGGCGTGCGAAAGATGCCGATGCCCACCACCAGGCTGAACACCACCATCGAGACGTCGAACGCGGACAGGCGTGCGTCGATGGCTCTGCAGCCCTCCTCAGGCGCCACGCAGCGCCTGCTCGAGCAGAGCGGCGAGGCGCTCGTATTGATCGAGATCGTTGTACAGCTGCGCGGAGACTCGCAGCAGCGGCACCGGGTGCGGATGCAGCCAGGCCTCCACGCCGCGCGCGCGCAGCCGGTCGTGCAGCAGCCGGGTGTCGAGCGGGGGGGCGGCCGAACCGCCCGCCGGCAGGGGAATCGAGGCCATCGCCCCGATCAACTCGTCGGGTGCCGGCGCCGCTATCCCGAGGCGCGCGAGCACGAGGTCGCGAGCGCCGAGCGCGAGGCGGCGATTCGCGGCCATCAGCTGCGGCCAGCCGCCGGCAAGCTGGCCGCCGAGATGGCGCAGCGCCTCCGGAATGCACAGCCACGGCGTCGGATCGATCGTGCCGATCCAGTCGAACTCGGCCTGAAATCCCGCCTCGAAGCCATGACTGATGACGTGCGCATGCAGACCCGCCTGCCGGTCGCGACGCACATGCAGAAATGCCGCGCCCTTGGGCGCGCACAACCACTTGTGCGCGTTGCCGGTGTAATAGGCGGCACCCAGTTCCGACAGGCGCAGAGGCAGCATGCCGGGCGCATGCGCGCCGTCGATGAGCACGTCGATGCCGCGCGCGCCGAGCTCGCGCACCAGACGCTCGACGGGCAGGATCAGGGCGGTCGGACTGGTGACGTGATCGATGAGCGCGATGCGCGTGCGCGCGGACACCGCGCCGAGCACCGCCTCGACGATGCTGTGCGCGCCGGGGCAGGGGAACGGCAACTGCGCCGTCACGACCCGCGCCCCGGCGCGCTGCGCGACGAATTCGACGACTTTGCGGCACGCGGCATAGCCGTGGCTCGTGACCAGCAGCTCATCCTCGGCCCGCAGCGCGAGCGAGCGCAGCACCGCATTCACGCCGCTGGTCGCGTTCGCGACGAACACCAGGTCCGCGGCGTCGGCGCCGAGAAATCGCGCCAGCTCGGCGCGCGCCGCCTCGAGGCGGCCGGGGAGCGACCCGGAGAGAAAGTCGACCGGTTCGCGCTCCATCTCGAGCCGCAACGCGCTCTGCGCATCGAGCACCGCCCGCGGGCAGGCGCCGAAGGATGCGTGATTCAGGTAGGCTACGGCGGGATCGAGCGCCCACAGGGCGGTGAATTTGGTTACCATTTCCGGCAAGGCGCGGCGCTTTCCGACAAGGCGAGGCGCTCCTCGAGAAGGTGACCCCGGCGACGACTGCGGCAGAATTCTCGCACAAACCCGGAGGCGCGAGTTGAACTACCAGCTTTATTACTGGCCCACCATCCAGGGCCGCGGTGAGTTCGTGCGCCTGGCCCTCGAGGAGGCCGGCGCGCATTATCGCGACGTCGCGCGCGATTCCGGGCGCGGCGCCGGCGTGCCGGCGCTGCTCACCCTGATGCGGACCCGGCGCCGCGAGCGCCCGCCGTTCGCCCCGCCGTTCCTCGAGGCCGGACGGCTCCTCATCGGGCAGACAGCCAACATCCTGCAGTACCTCGGGGCGCGCCACGGCCTCGCCCCGCGCGACGAGGGAGGGCGGCTGTGGGCGCATCAGCTGCAGCTCACGATCACGGATTTCGTGGCCGAGATCCACGACACGCATCATCCGATCTCGGGGAATCTGTACTTCCGCCAGCAAAAGAGCGAGGCGCGGCGCCGGGCGGCGGACTTTCGCAAGAGCCGCGCGCCGAAGTATCTCGGCTATTTCGAGGACCTCATGTCGCGCAACGGCCGCGCGGCGCGCTACCTGATCGGCGCCCGGCTCAGCTACGTCGATCTGTCGCTGTTTCAAATCATCGCCGGCCTGAGCTTCGCGTTTCCGCGCGCCGCGGCGAGGTTCGCCCTGCACTATCGGCGCCTCTACGCGCTGCACGAGCGCGTGCAGGAGCGGCCGCGCGTCGCGGCGTATCTTGGCTCCCCGCGGCGGCTGCCGTTCAACAACGAGGGAATATTTCGGCAGTACGCCGAGCTCGATGCGTGAGAGCGCAATCAGCGCCGGCCGCGCAGCAGTGCGCGTACCGCCCTCGCGCTCGCCGGCAGGCCGAGACGGGCGCATGCGCCGCATGCGCCGCGTGCGCGCCGCGCGCGCGCATGCAATAGTAGGCAGATGAGCAATCGGGCTGAAAGTGTCGACCGCGCCGCGCTCACGCTCACCCGGCGCGAAGTCCTTGCGCTCGGTCTGCTGTCGGCGCTGCCCGCGACCCTGCTGGGCGCACATCGCGAGGATCCGGCCTCCGAGGCGGCCGCGCTGCGCGCCCTGGACCGTTTCATCACGGGCTACCGCGAGGCCATGAACGCACCGGGCCTCACCCTCGGGCTCGCCGGCGCCGAGGGGGTCGTTCGCGTCTCCTCGTACGGGTATGTGGATCTCGAGGCGAAGACACCCGTATCGACCTCCGATCTGTTCGAGATCGGATCGATCACCAAGTCGTTCGTGGCGCTCGTGCTGCTGCAGCTGCACGAGCAGGGCAAGGTCGATCTGCACGCGCCGATTCGCGCCTATCTGCCGTGGCTGTCCATGCGCAGCGACTACGGTGAGATTCTCATTCATCATTTGCTCACGCATTCGAGCGGCATGCCGGACGACTCGCCGGTATTCCCGGATCCCGAGCGGCGGCCGCGCCAGGCCTTCGCGCCGGGATCGCAGTTTCACTACTGCAACTGGGGCTACGAGGTTCTCGGCCTGCTGATCGAGTCGCTCGATGCACGCCCCTGGCCCATGGCCGTCGCGTCCCGGATCTTCGAGCCGCTCGGCATGCACGACTCGGTCGGCTGCATCAGCAGCGCGGCATGGCCGCGCATCGCACGCAGCTACGTGCCGTTGCACGACGATCGTCCCTATCCGCGCCATGGACCGCTGGCGGTGGCCCCCAACCTGGAGGTGGAGCAGGCGGCCGGATCGATCGCATCCACTCCGCGGGACATGGCTCTGTACATGAGCATGCTGCTGAGCGGCGGCTCTCATCCGGGCGGCCGCATCGTCTCCGAGGAGAGCTTCAAGCGGTTCTCGACGCCGTATCTTGCCGCGCCCGACTTCGGACCTGGCGCCTCGTACGGCTACGGCATTGCGATCGATGAGCTCGACGGTCACCGGCGCTTATGGCACACCGGCGGCATGGTCTCGTTCATGTCGGCCCTGCATCTGGACCTCGACTCCGGGTGCGGCGCGTTCGCCTCCATCAACGCACAACTCGGCTACCGGCCGAACCCCGTGGCGCAGCTGGCGATCCGGCTGCTGCGCGCGGTGCGCGACGGCACGCAGCCCCCGCCGATCCCCGCCTTCGACGAATCGGCGCGCGTCGAGGGCGCATCGAGCTATGCCGGCATCTACAGCGCCGTCGACGGCCGGCGCCTCGAGATCGCCGCTGAAGCCGAACGCGTGTTCCTGGTCCTCGATCGCCAGAGGCTCGCCCTGCAGCACCGCGCGGGCGACTCCTTTCTCTGCGATCGGCCACCGTTCGACTTGTATCCTCTGGTGTTCGAGCGGGATGCAAATTCCCCCGCGCAGGCCGGGCCTTCGCCCCCGGTGAGCGCGCTCGCGCATGGTCCGGACTGGTATGCGCGCGCCGGCGGCAATGCGCGGCCGATCGAACCGTCCCCCGAGCTCGACCGCTACGCCGGGGCCTATTATTCCGAGAACCCCTGGGACGGCTGGGTGCGCGTTGTGCAGCGGCAAGGCCGACTGTGGATCGGCGGCATCGCGCCCCTCACCCCGATCGGCGATCGCTTGTTTCGCGTGGGGGCGGAGGCGAGCAGTCCGGAGACGGCCGAGTTCTCGAACGTCATCGCCGGGCGCGCCCGCACGCTGCGCTTCGACGGCGGCGAGTTCGAGCGCATCGAGGTGGCCTGAGCTCGGCGCGGCCACCTGGCTCAGCGCGGCCACCTTGCAAGGAGCGGGCCGTCCGCGGACACTGTCCGCGGACGCCTCGCGGACACCCCGGATCGATCGGCGCACACGCACAAGAAGAACATGGACGAGAAGAGCATGGATGAGACGAAGGAGGCGCTGCCGTGCGCTTGAGCCGCCGGCGCTTTTTGAAGTCCGCCGCGCTCGGCGGCGGCGGCGTGCTGGCGGGTTCGGCGGCCCTGAACGCCGTCTCGCCGCTCATCTGGCACGAGCCCGCACCGCTCGACGTCAACACGAGCTTCTGGGCGCGCAGCCAAGCGCCCTTGAATCCGCCGCTGAGCCACGATCTGACCGTCGATGTGGCCGTCGTGGGCGGCGGCCTCACGGGACTCTCGAGCGCCTATTACATCCGCCGCGCATCGCCCGAGAAGAGCGTCGCGGTGCTCGAGGCGCGAGGCTGCGGCAACGGCGCATCGGGTCGAAATGGGGCCATGGTGCTCACCATGACGGCGGATCGATTCATGAGCTTCAGCGCGCATCCGGCGGTGGACAAGTCGATCTACGATCTGACCGCCGGCAACATTCGCGCCATGGCGGCGCTCGGGGCGGCGATGGGGCTGGACTGCGAGCTCGACACCCCCGGGACGCTGCAAGTTTTTGACTCCGTCGCGGATGCGAGCGCGGCGGCCGCGTACGTGCGGCAGGCGCGATCCCTCGGCATGCCGGTCGAGTGCTGGGACGCGGCCCGGCTAGCCGCGGCGATCGGCACCGAGGCGTATCTGGGCGGCTTCTACGATCCGAACGGCGGGCACGTGCATCCGATGAAGCTCGTGCGCGTGTTCAAGCTCGCCGCCGAGAGCGCGGGCGCGAGCATCTACGAGAGCACGCCGGTGGAGCACATCGAGGAAGGACAGGTGAATGCGCTCGGCACCGGCAACGGGCACTTCGTGCTCGCCAAGTCCCTGGTGCTCGCGAGCAACGCCTTCACGCCGAGCCTCGGCTTCCTGCGCAACTCGATCCTGCCGATTCGCGAATACGTCGGCATCACTCGCCCGCTGTCGGCCGAGGAGATCGGCGCCATCGGCTGGCGATCGCGCGCGCCCTTCAACGACAGCAAGACCGAGCTGTATTACTTTGGTTTGACCCGCGAGGGCCGCATCCACATCGGCGGCGGTCCGCCGGAGTACCGCTTCGACAACGGCCCCGCGGACCCCCGCGATCTCGATTCGAAGCGCCGCAGGCTGCGGGCAGAGCTGTTGCGTGTGTTTCCGAAGCTGGCCGGCGTGGAGCTCGAGCTGACGTGGAACGGCGTGATCGACTGGTCGCTCGATGCGGCGCCGGCCGTCGGCCGCACCGGCCGCTTCCGCAACGTCTTCTACGCCATCGGCTTCAGCGGCCACGGCGTCAACCTGAGCTCGGTGTTCGGACGCATCATCGCGGATCTGGAGGCCGGGCGAGAGCAGGCGTGGAGCCGGTATCCGTTCGTCAACGCTCATCTGGGCTATGTGCCCAACGAGCCTTTTCGCTGGATCGGCGCCGAGGCCGGGCTCGCCTGGTACGGGCTCACCCGCAGATGACCCCGCGCCCGCCGGCCCGCATCCAATGGGCGGGCGGCGCAGGAACTTTTCAGCCCGGTGCATACTCCATAGGTTCGACGAGTCCGCTTTGCCGCCCAGAGCGTGGGGCTCTGGCATTGCATCATCGTGAGGTAGAGGATCGAGCTCATGAACGAGCCGATGATCTGGTTTCCGGTGACCTGCCCGAAGTGCGGCGCCGAGACGCTCGGGGAACATCCCGTCTCGGTGGTGGCGGCGGCCATTCTGGGCGGACCGAGCGACCTCGAGCTCTATGCCCCCTGCCACGATCATCATTGGCGCCCGAGCGAGGAGGAGCTTGTTCAGATCCGCCAGTACCTGGGCGCGTGGCTGAGCGATACGCCGTCCCACCGGGCCGTCGTGCATTGAGCGCGAGCCGAGCGTTTCACCACCAATCGATTCACGACCAGTCGAGCTCGAACTGCCGCGCATCGCCGATCACGCGCTCGAAGTCGAGACCGAGCGCATCGAGCACCGGTTCCGCCACGGGCCTGATCTGCTTCTCGACGTAATGCTCGCGATCGACGGGGTGACGCAGGTTGTCGAGCGGCTCGGCGCCGGCCGTGGTCACGACGTAGCGAATGGATCGTCCGATCGGCCGGGTGGACTTGCGGGCGGCGGCGACGTGCGGCGGGGTGGTGGCGGTGTATTCGCCGCTCTCCTTGCGCAGATTCTTGTGATAGACGAGCTCCTCATCGAGCTTGCCCTGGCGCACCTGGGTCACGATCTCCGCGAGATAGGCGTCCACCGGTCGAGTCGCGAACAGCCGCTCGTAAAGCTCGCGCTGCACGCGTCTGGCGAGCTGCGTCCAGTCGCGGCGCACGACCTCCATGCCCACGAATTCGACCGCGCCGCGTGCGCCGTGCGCGCCGGCAGCATGCAGCAACCCGGCGTAGCGCTTGCTCGCCCCGCGCGCGCTGTGCCGGGCGCGGGGCAGGAACAGCTTCAAGTACAGCTTCTCGAACTCGAGCTCGAGCCGGCTTTGCACGCGCCATTGCGCCTCGACGTGGCGGGAGAGATCGGCGTTCAACTGCCGCACCAGGCTCGCGGCCCGGGCGCATGCCTGCGCGGGATCGTCGTGGCCGGAGCTCACGAACAGGCTGTCGGTGTCGCCGTACAGCACGGCGAATCCGGCCGCCTCGAACCATGCCTTGGACCAGAGCAACATGTGCTTGCCCATGCCGGTGATGGAGTTGGCGATGGCCGGGTTGTAGAAGCGGCACGCGGAGGTGCCGAGAACGCCATAGAAAGAGTTCATCAGGATCTTGATGGCGTGCGCCGCCACATCATCCCGGCGGCGTTTCGCCGCTTCGCGCCGGGGAAACAGCTCATCCAGAAGCCGCGGCAGGATCGCCGGATCGCGCCGAAAGGCGCCACCCGGCGTCTGGATGAGATCGGGCCCGGGCGTGGACGCGGGCGCGGGCGCGGGCAGATAGCTCACGGGATCGATGTTGAAGGTTCGAATGATGCTCGGGTACAGGCTCTTGTAGTCGAAGACCCAGACGTTCGGGTGCAGGCCGGTCACGGGCTCGAGCACGTGACCGCCCTGCTGGGCGATGTGCACCCGCGAATCGCCGCCGCGCACGCTCGGCGCAACGAGGCGAGCGCGCTCGAGCTCGGTGAGATACAGAAAGTCGAACGATGCGATGCTCGCGGCCACGCGATCGGGCGTCATGCCGGTGAGCTGGCTGCGCGCGAAGGCGAGCTCCACCAGCCTGAGCTTCTCGACGATCTGAAAGGCGAGACGCGCATCGGTGCGCGCGTAGCGGGCGAACGCGGGCAAGTCGTGCTCATAGTTGTGCGCGATCTCGGTGATACGGTCGCGCGCATCGCCGCTCACCGCCTTGCCTTCGCCGAGCACCTCGCGCGCCACCGCATCGAGGGAGTAGTCGTCCATGCGGATGAAGGCACCGCGCAGCAGGTCGATCCCATCGAGCACCAGCCGGCCTGGAATGCTCGCCTGCCCGCTGCCGAAGTAGCCCTCGGCCTTGCGAATCCGCATCGTGCCGCGGTCGCGGCCGAGCTCGAGCGCGTGGCCCACGCGAGCCGCGATGCGCTCGAGCACGCTCAGGTCGAAATCGATGATGTTCCATCCGGTGAGCACGTCCGGATCGGCGGCGAGGACGCGCTCGCTGAACGACTCGAGGGCGGCGCGCTCGGTGGCGCAGCGAGCGGCCCGTTCAGGCATGCACCGCTCGGCGCCGTCCACGATCAGCACCTCGTCCAGACCGAGCCCGAACAGGGAGATCGCGAGCAGGCGCTCGCCCCGGGCGTCGGTCTCGATGTCGAAGGACAGAACGCGCGGGGCGAGCGTGACCTGCGCGGGGCGCAGGACGGGATTGTCGAAGATCAGTGCGCCATCGGCCGCGGCCGGCTCGCCCTCGATTTCGCAGCCGCCCTTGATGGCGCGCTCGATGAGATAGCGCGAGGCAAAGCGCACGTCGGCCTCGAAGGTATCGATGCCTGCGGCATGCAGCCGGTCGCGCAGCGCGGGCACATCGGACGGAACGCCGGCGTCGATGCGACAGACGGCATCGCCCCGAAAGGTGCGCTTGTCCGAGGGCTGCAACTGCCCGGGCTGCAGCGGCGGCGCGCGCGGCGCGTCGGCGGCGCGCACGTAGAAGTGCGGGCGCTGGCGATCATCGCGGATCAGGAACGAACCGCCGCTCTCGAGCCGGCCGTACAGATGCACGACCGGCGCACGGCGCCCGGCGGGCGCCGAGACGAGACGATAGGTCGCCTGAAGGATGAAGCCGCGCGCCCGGGTCATGAGCGCATTGTGCCCGAAGGCGCCTGCCCCGGCTCGTCGCGCGCCGCCGCCGCCCCGGCGCTGCAGGTCGCTTGCGACTGACGAGCCCCTGCGGTTGTTCATCCCGGCGCGCGGGGCTATCCTCTACGGGTCCCCATCCGGTCCGGAGGAGAGCCTCGTGACAGCCAAAGCCCCTGTGCTCGACGCCGGTTTCATCGACCAGCAGCGGCGCCGCCTCGAGAAGCTGCGCAGCCAACTCATCGCGGCCGCGCGCCGCGACGAGGCGGAGCAGACTGCCGTCCAGGACGACAGCATTCAGGCTCCGCGGGAGTACGAGGAGGATGCCCAGCGGCTCGCCATGCTCGAACTCGAGGGCAACCTGGCGGCGCGGGATCTGGAGCGGCTCAATCGGGTGGACAGAGCCTTGCGCAAGATCGAGCAGGGCACTTACGGGCTGTCCGACCGGAGCGGCGCGCCCATACCGCGGGAGCGGCTGGAGGCTGCGCCGGAATCGATCTTCACGCTGGCGGAGGAGCAAGCGCTCGAAGCGCGCGCTCGCCCGAACTGACTGCGCGCAGTGTCAGGCGATGCCGGTGTCGCGCGTGCGCCCTCAGCGGCTCGCGCCGGCGAAGTCATTGATCGAGATGCCGAGAATCGACTCGACGCAGTGCCTGAACTCGGCCCGATTCCAGCGCGCCGTGCCGCGGCCGATCAGTGCGGCCAACACATCGAACTGCTTCTGGGTCACGTTGGTGACGCCGGCAACCACGACGCGCAAGCCCTGCGGGGCGGCCACGGCGGCCACGAACACGGCAATCTGGAAGTCGAAGAACTCGGCGAAGCGCGGCGACGGATGTGCCTCGTTCTGGCTGCCGAGGAACGCATCGATCTTGCGCTGGCTCGGCACCCTGCTCAAAAAATCGCGCCGCTCGGCGCCGCCGGCGCCGAGGCTCGCTTCCTGGAAAAGAAGGTTGTGTCCGGTCTCCATCATCGCGGTTGTCGCCCCCAAGGCTGGATATTGATCGTAATGGCGCCGCGCCTCAAGGCCAAATCGCCGCGCCTCAAGGCCAAATCGCCGCGCCTCAAGGCCAAATCGCCGCGCCTCAAGGCCAAATCGAGGAGTTCTCCATGACCGCGTCCAGCATTCTCATCACAGGCGCTCTGAGCGGAATCGGACGCGCCACGGCGCTCGCCTTCGCTCATGAAGGTGCCCGCATCGCCGTGTCGGGGCGCCGCGAAGACGCGGGCCAGCTCCTCGCCGCCGAGCTTCGCGCGCTCGGCGCCGAGGCCGAGTTCGTGTGCAGCGACGTGCGCCGCGAGGACGAGGTGCGCAGGCTGGTGGATCGCGCCGTCGAGCGCTTCGGCCGGCTCGACGTCGCCGTGAACAATGCCGGGACGGAGGGCAAGTCCGGTCCTCTCACCGAGCAGTCACCCGAAAGCTATGCCGCGACCTTCGACACCAACGTGCTCGGAACGCTGCTGTGCCTCAAGCACGAGCTGCGCGTGATGAGCGCTCAACGGCACGGCAGCATCATCAATTTGTCGTCCACCATGGGCAGCCGCGGTGCGGCGGGCGCCTCGCTGTACGTGGCCAGCAAGCACGCCGTCGAAGGACTCACCAAATCGGCTGCGCTCGAAGGCGCGCCCTTCGGCGTGCGAGTGAATGCCGTGGCGCCGGGCCCGGTGCAGACCGAGCTCCTCGATCGCTTCGCAGGCAATGCGGATCGCAAGGCGGCCATGGCCCAGGGCGTGCCCCTGAAGCGTCTGGGCCGAGTCGAGGAGATCGCGCAGGCCATCGAGTTTCTCGCGTCGCAACGAGCGCAGTTCGTGACGGGCGAGATCCTGCACGTCAACGGAGGGAAGACGGCGGCATGAGGGCCGCCGACAGCGTCGCCACGTGGTCGATCGCCGCGCTCGCCATACTCGGCGTCGTGATCCGGCCGGGCGCGCTTCCCGAGGCGGTTTGGGCGGTTTCGGGCGCGCTCGCGCTGGTGCTGCTGTCCCTCATCTCGCCCTCCGAGGCGCTGACCGCGATTCTGCAGGGCACCGACGTCTATCTGTTCCTCGTCGGCATGATGGTGCTCGCGGAAGTCGCGCGGCTGGAAGGACTCTTCGACTGGCTCGCGGCCT
>Ga0335073_10003252_pt1 | contig 22592 bp, 18 predicted proteins | sample Lox_Sample_22_FD_207093 | JGI IMG/M metagenome (GOLD analysis project Ga0335073, IMG submission 207093) | Soil microbial communities from Loxahatchee National Wildlife Refuge, Florida, United States - Lox_Sample_2.2 | ecosystem: Environmental > Terrestrial > Soil > Wetlands | place: USA... | reverse complement strand
GAGGTGCTCGCGGCCACCGAAGAGCCGGCAAGAGACGTCCTCGGGTGGGCGACGCTGCGCCTCGGCCGATCGCGGCGGCGCCGCCTGCACTGGACCGACGTCGCGCGGGTGCTGCGGCAGCAGCCCCTCGACTCGTCCCTCCCCTCGCTGCGGGACCCCTGGCCCGTGCTGCGCGCCTGGCGCGAAGCGAGCGGGCTCTCCGTGGACCTGCGCTTCGAGAGCTGCACGACCTCGGGCTTTCTCGGCAGCTGGGGGCTGCGGCTCCACGGCCGCCTCGTCGCCGGAGCGGCCGGGTGGCCGGGGGCGCTGCTGTGGCGCTTCGCGCTGCAGGCGCTCGGCCGCGCCGACGCGGCCAAGGAGGCCGGCGACGACGCGCTGCTCCCGGCCGACGAGGGCGCCGCCGAGCTCCTCGGCGCGCTCTACCCGACCCTGCTCGCCGAGCGCGCCTTCCTCGATCGCGCGGTCCGCTGGCGCCCTGCCGCGTCGCCGGACGACGCGCGCAAGCTGGCGCTCTCCGAGATCCTGCTGACGCGGCTCCAGGCGGCCGCCCTCCAGACGCTGCATGGCTTCGAGGCCCACCGTTCCCTCGGGCCGCTGCGCGACGGCGCGGCGGACGCGTTCCGGCGCGCCCTCTTCGTCCCGGTGCCGCCCGAGGTGGGGTTGCTGTTCTGCCGGCCCTACGCGCCGCCGCTCGCTTCACCCCGCGCGGCGCTCGCCGCCGCGCCCCTGGCGACCAGCTTGCGCGAGCGCTTCGACTTCGACTGGTGGCGGAATCCGGCCGCGGTTCCAGAGCTGCGGCGGCTCGCGGCGGGTGCAGCGACGGCGAAGCTGGACGAGCTGGTGCCCGGTGGTCCAGACGGCGGCGCGTACGGGCGGTGGGTGGAGGAGCGCCTGGGGGGCTAGAAGAGCGGCGTGAGAGACACTCGCGGAGCCCCGCGGCCCCCTCACCCAACCTCTCCCTTTCGGGGGAGAGGAGCTCTAGGGCTTGCGGCGCAGCGCCCGGACGATCTTTTCCTTCGCCTTCGAGGGCTGCGGCTGCGCCTTGCCGATGCCGTAGATGTGGCCCATCGCGCGGAAGGCGGCGAGCTCGATCTCGTCGAGCCGGGCGCGCGCTTCCGGATGCTCCTGGCCCATCCGTCCGAGCGGCTCGCCGGCCTGCAGCCCCGCGCCGTGACGCATTCTGAGGGCGCGCTCTTCTTCCGGCGCCAGCGTTCCCTTGCGGGCGGCCTTGCTCAAGCTCTGCGGCGAGACGGCGACGGTGCTCTCGGTCGACGGCTTCTTCGACGACATGGCGTGAACGCTCCCTAGAAAAGCGCCGAGCGACCAGGCGGGCGCTCGGCTTCGAGGCCATCCTACGCCTCGCCGGGGAAAGGTCAATTTTTTGGTCTGTGGGCCGGCTTTCGCTTGGGCGGGGCGCGTTTCCGGGTGCTCTTTCCGTGAACCGGTAGCGGCGCAGGCGCGTCGGGCGGAGCGGGCGGCGCCGCCGCAGCGGTCGGCCCGGCCGGAGGCGGCGCCGATCCGACGGCGGCAGGCGCGAGCATGCCGCCATCCGTCCGCTCCAGAAAGCCGTACTTCTCCAGCGCTGCGGCCTGTCCGCGGGGCCGGTGCGGCTCGGGCTCGGCGTTGGCGGGGGTCGCCACCGCCACGGCCTGGCCGACCTCGTCGAGGCTCTCGGAGAGACTCGCGCGCACCTGGGAGCTCCCCGCATCGCCGCGCGCCGACCAGCGCACGTCGATCTTCGCCTGCAGCGGCACCCCGGTCTCCTTGTCGAGGCAGAGCGAGCCGCGCACGTCGTCGAGCGCGCGGCCGTAGAGAAACTCGAAGTGCCGCTGGCTGTCCGGGTCGAGGCGTCCGGCGAAGGGCGCCGGGCCCTCGACCGGCCGCTCGGTCCCTCGCGCGACCTGGAAGCGCTGGCAGCTGCGGCCGCCCACGGTCTCGAGGTTCATCGGCGAGAGGCTCCAGCCGCGGTTCGAGTCGACGTACAGGGTCTTGAGGGCACCGAAGACCTCGTCGCGGTAGCGGTCGACGTCCTCGGCGGGATCGCGCTCGATGAAGTCGCCATAGCGGCTGCGGCCGTACGCGTGCCCCTTCGAGAGCACGAGCTCCATGCCGTTGCCGCCGCTCTCGAGCAGTCTCAGGTGCACGTCTCCGGTCGCCGACTGCTCGACGAGGCGATCTTCGCTGACCGACACCAGGCGCCCCTGGCCCCGCGCCCGCGCGTCGAACTGCATCGCCAGCGTGCCGTGCAGCCGGAACGACCCCAGCCGCGCCGCGGCCTCGGCCTCGCCCATCTCGAGCGCGTGGTCCTCGAGCGCGGGCGAGGTGGGGAGCTGCGCGAGGTCGATGGGCACGCGATCGGGGGGCACGACCTCGGGCGGGTTGGCCGAGAAGATGCGCTCCTTGGCGCGCCGGTTCTCCGGGCGCGAACCGATGCAGGAGATCGCGAAGAGCGCGACGATGGCGAGGCGGCGGCGCAAGGGCGCGGGGAATCTAGCAGATCGCGCGAAGAAACGTCACCGACGCGGCGAGGCGGCGGCCGGCCGCAGCGACGCGAGCAGCTTGCGCGTCGCCGAGGAGAGCGCCAGCTCGCGCGCCTCCCCCTCGGCGGCGAAGCGCGTCTCGAGATAGCCCTGGGCCTTCGGGCGGCCGCGCGCCTGGGCGGCAAAGGCGACGATGCGCAGGGAGCGATGGGTCAGCTCCTGCGACACCGCGCCCAGCTCCTCGCCGATGCGCGCGCGCAGGCCCAGCTCGCTCGCCAGCAGGCGCTCGAGCGCCGCCGGCAGCGGCTCGCGCGCCCTCGCCTCCCCGCCCGGCAGCTCCCAGAGCCCCGCGAAGAGCCCCTTCTCCGGCCTGCGGGCGAAGAGCAGCCGGCCCTCGCGGTCGCGCAGCACGGCCGCCGCCCAGGAGAGCGCGCGGCGAGGCCGCCGCTCGACCCGCGGCGGAATCTCGGCCTGCAGCCCCAGCCGCCGCGCGCGGCAGGGCCGCCGCCAGGGGCAGACCAGGCAGGCCGGCGCCTGGGCCGAGCAGAGCCCCGCGCCCAGATCCATGACCGCCTGGTTGAGCTCCGAGGCCGGGCCCGCCTCGAGGATCGGCCGCGCCAGCTCGCGCAAGGTCTTCTCGGCTTCGCCCCGGGGCGCGCGCAGGCCGACGAGGCGGCCGTAGACGCGCACGGCGTTGCCGTCGATGGCGGGCTCGGGCAAGCCGAAGGCGATCGAGCCCACGGCGGCGGCGGTGTAGGGGCCGAAGCCCGGCAGCTCGCGCAGCCCCTCGAGGGTCCGCGGGAAGGCCCCGCGCCGCACGATCTCGCGCGCGGCCGCGTGCAGCGAGCGGGCGCGGCCGTAGTAGCCGAGGCCGGACCAGCGCGCGAGCACCGCCGGCAGCTCGGCCTTCGCCAGCGCCTCGACGGTGGGGAACTCGCGCAGGAAGCGCTCGTAGTAGCCGAGGACGGTCGCGACCTGCGTCTGCTGGAGCATGACCTCCGAGACCCAGATGGCGTACGGGTCGCGGCTGCCGCGCCAGGGGAGCGACCGGGCGGCACGGCGGTACCAGGCGAGCAGCGCCTCCGCGAGCGTCGCGGCCGGCGCGGGGAGGGTCGCCCGGCTCAAGGCGGCAGGCAACCTCCGGGCTGCGGCGTGCCGTCGACGGTGAGGAAGCCGCCGTCGGCCGCGGTGTGCGGCGTGAAGGAGAACACGGGCGGGAGCGCGCCGCCGTCGGGCAGCGGCACCGCGGAGGCGGACCAGTGGAGCGTCCCCGCCCACCAGAGATCGCACGTCGAGGGCAGCGTGAACGAGATCGGCGATCCGCTCGCCACCTCGTTGCCCTCGACGAACGTGCGCAGCTCGGCCGTGGCCGACGGCACGCACTCGTTCAGCACGCAGGTGGGATAGGCGGGATCGGTGCACTGGGACGACGTCGTGCAGCCCGCATCGGCCGCGCCCCCCTGCGTCGGGTTGTAATACAGGGCGTAGACGTCGTAGTCGGCGCCGGGCTGGGGGCCGGAGAGGTTCGCCACGTCGAGCGCCTCGCTGTTGAGCGGCGCGAAGCCGAACTGGGCGGCGAGCAGCGGATCTTCCAGGCTGCGGACTCCCGCGCCGGCGTCCGCCCAGGCGACGACGGTGGGGTAGCCGCTGCACGGCGAGACGCCCTGCTGCCCGTAGTCCGTCGCAGGCAGGCAGTTGCAGTAGTAGCAGTCGTTCAGCGGATCGCCGACGAGGCTGCCGGGGCTCTGGCCACCGTCGGGCCGCAGCTGCCGCACCAGGTGGAGGTCGAGGTCGACCGGCGCCGCGCTCTGCCAGGACAGCTCGAACGAGATGTCGTCGTGCGGCCGCACCAGCAGGCCCACCTGGGTCGTGGCCGAGAGGCCCGCCGAGTCCGTCGCCTGCAGCGTCACGGTGTAGAGGCCCGGCACGTCGAAGAGCACCGACTGCTCGGAGGCGTCGATGGGGGTGAGCGCCGCCGCGGAACCGGCCGGCCCCGAGAGCGTGAACTGGTAGGCCAGCGCCTGGCCGTCCTGGGGATCGAAGGAGCAGGTGGGCGACGGCTCGGCGGTGAAGTAGGCCCGATCGAGCGGTCCGGGGGGCACGATCGCAGGCTGCTGCGAGAGCGGCTTCGTCGGGTCGAGCTGCGGCGCGGACACGCTCTGCCCGTCGGCATAGGTGATCTGGTAGATGCCCAGGCAGGCCGTCGGCCCGCCCGGCGCGAGCACGGTGGCGGCGAGGTTCAGGACCTCGGGCTGCCCGCCCAGGCGCGGGTCGTCGGCCGCGACGGAGAGCGTGCCCGCGAGCGGCCCGCTCTGCTTGGGCTGCAGCGCCACGTGCAGCACCTCGGCCTCGCCGCTGGTCGCGGACAGCGTGAAGGGCGTGTTCACCTGCTCCACGATGGAGAAACCCGCGGCCTGCGCCGCCGCGTCGAGCGAGAGGGCGGTCACGCTGAGGGGCACGCCACTCCGGTTGACGACGTCGACCTCCTGCTCGCCGCCGTCGGCCCCGAAGCCGATGGCGTTGCCGAAGTCGATCGTCACGCCGCCGTCGTCGGCGCACTGCATCGCGGTCGGGGTCGGCGCCCAGCAGAGATCGAGCTCGGGGGCTTCGGCCAGGCCGACGAGCGGGATGGTGACGGTGGGATGGTTCGGGTCGTCGCTAGAGATCGTGAGCGTGGCGGAGTCGCTCACCTCGCCGGGCGGGATGGGCGTGGGCAAGGCGGGCGCGAAGGTCACGGTGAAGCTCGTGCTCTGCGCGGCGGGCACGGTGACCGCGCTCGTGGCCGCGGGCGAGAGCGAGAAGAGCCCGGCCGAGGCGCCCGTGAAGGCCGCGGTGACGTGCGCGTCGATGTCGGAGACCGAGGCCACCTGGAAGGCCTGCGCCGTGGTGGCGCCGAAGGCGGTCAACGGGAACAGGAGGGACTTGAGCGCGCCGCCATCAGAGGTCTGCACCTCGATGGAGGGCGACACCCCCTGCACGCCGTTGCCGTTGCAGCAGCCGGCGATCGCGAGCAGGGAGAACGCGAGCAACGCCCCCTCACCCAGCCTCTCCCCCGCTGGGGGAGAGGGGCTCGTGCGCCCCGCTCCGCCGCGAGCGCATCCAGGCGTTCCTCTTTCTCGAGGTGCTCCCTCTCCCCTGCCAGGGGAGAGGGGGCTCGTGCGCCCCGCTCCTCTGCGAGCGTATCCGGGCGCTCCTCTCTCTCGAGGTGCTCCCTCTCCCCTGCCAGGGGAGAGGGCTGGGGAGAGGGGTCCCCGGTGCACGGTCGCGCTCATCCCGCCGCCAGCGCCTCGAACACCTTGGGGCCGCGGTGCTTGATGGCGTCCACGAGCCCGCCCTCGCGGCGCAGCACCGAGATGACCGCGCTCGGCGGCGCCGCGTCGAACGACTTGCCGGAGGCCAGGTGCGTCACCCGGTTTCGCCCCAGGTCGACCTCGAGCTCCGCGCCCTCCTGGGCGAGCGCGTGGAAGGCCGGGTCGGTCACCACCAGGAACGGCAGCGCCTCGTTCACGAGGTTCCGCTTGTGGATGAAGGCGAACGACTTCGCCACGACGGCCTGGATGCCCGCGCCCTTGAGCGCCCACACCGCCTGCTCGCGCGAGCTGCCGCTGCCCCAGCCCTCGCCGGCGACCACGATCGTCGCGCCCGCCTTCGCGCGCGCCGCGAACTCCGGCCGCACGTGGTGGAACGCGTGCGCGCCCAGCTCGTCGAGCGCCGTCAAGTGGCAGAACTCGCCGGGGATGATGGCGTCGGTGTCGACGTTGTCCTCGAAGCGCTGCACCTTGCCGCGCAGCGCCGCCGCCTTGGACGCCCCCGCTCCGGCCGCCGCGCCGGGGCTCGCCTTCGCGAACGCCGCCTTCGGCTCGGCCACGGCCACGGCGCCGGCCGGCGCCCGGCGGCCGAGGATCTTCGCGTAGCGCTCGCGGTCCACCCGCGCGAGCAACGGCCGCGGGTCGGCCACCTTCATCGCGAGCGACGACGCCGCCACGGTGGCCGCGGACGCGAGGTGCGCGAGCGACCCCTGCCCCATGCGGTTCTGGAAGTTCCGGTTCTGCGAGCTGAGCCACACCTCGCCCTTGCCGGCCTTGCGGCTCGCGATGCCCAGGCACATGCTGCAGCCGGGCGGATCCACGGCGAAGCCCGCCCGCTCGTAGATCGCCCAGAGCCCCGCCTCGCGCAGCTTCGCCTGGATCGTGAGGTCGCCCGGCACCACGATGCGCTTGTCGGAGGGCACCGGCTGGCCGCTCTTCAAGGCCTGCTCGAGCACGAGCGCGCCGAGCACCAACTCCTCTTCGGTGGTGGTGCAGGCCCCGATGAAGCAGCCGTCGAGCGCGAGCCCCGCGACCTGCCCCACCTCGAAGACGTTGTCCGGCGCGAACGGCTTCGCCACGCGCGGCGCGAGGTTCGCGAGGTCGATCGGATAGCGCGCCGCGTACGGGGCGTCGGGGTCGGCGCGGAAGAAGCGCTTGCCCTCGTTGTAGCCCCGCCGCTGCGAGAGCCACGCCGCCACGACCTCGTCGGCCTCGAAGATGCCGTTCAGCCCGCCGAACTCGGCGGTCATGTTGGCGATGGTGAAGCGCACGTCCGTCGAGAACGACCGGACCGCCGGCCCCACGTACTCCACCGAGCGCTCCATGGCCACGGTGTTGCGGTGCAGCGCCCCGAGCGTCGCGAGGATCACGTCCTTGCCGCCCACGCCGAAGGGCAGCTCGCCGCGGTACTCGACCGCGATGGCCTCGGGCACCTCGATCCAGCTCTGCCCGAGCACCATGGCCGCGGTGATGTCCGCGCCGCCGAGGCCGATGGCGAACGCGCCCATGCCGCCGTGCGACGAGGTGTGGCTGTCGGCGCCGAGCACGACCTCCCCCGGCTGCACCAGGTCCCGGTAGAACTTGGTGTGCAGGATGGTCTCGTTCGCGTCGTAGAAGTGGCGGATCTTGCGCTCCTTCGCGAAGTCGCGCGAGAGCTGCACGAGCTTCTGCGTGCGCGGATCGTCGTGCAGCGTCTTGGGATCGACCGTGTGGTCGACCGCCAGGAAGAAGCGCTCGGCGTCGTGGATCGCCGGCCGGCCCAGCAGGGAGTAGGTGCGGTCCATGCCGTTCCAGGCGAGCTCGCTCGCGATGGTCCAGTCGACGGCGATCTGCAGCACGTCGCCCGCCTCGACCCACGCCCGGGAGAGGCCGACGGCGTGGTCGAGCAGGATCTTCTGCGTGAGCGTCATCGGCCGGGTGGCCGGCTGCGCCCGCTGCCGGGTGGTGATCTTGGAGCTCTTGGGGCTCATGGGGAATGCCTCGCTCGATCGGACGGCAGGAGCCTAGTCCGCCGAAACCCCGCCCGCAACGGCGGCGGACCGCTACCTTGCCCGCGGGGCGCCCGGCAGCGGCTTGTCGAGGCGGGCGGCCAGGTCGGCGACGCTCGCGCCCATGTCGGCCACGCGCGCCAGCGCGGCGGCCACCGCGGGACGCACCGCCTCCGGGGGGAGGTTGACGGCGTGCGCGGCGGCGAGCAGCACGGAGTCGGCGTGCTGCCGGAGGCGCTCGGCGGCCGTCTTGACGTCGACGGGGGGCGGCTTGGGTGCGATGCCCAGCTCCTCGAGGTTTCGACCCGCTGCGAGCGCGAAGCGCCGTGCGAGATCCGGGTCCTTGGCGTGCGCGGCGAGGATCAGCTTTTTCATGCCGGACCCGCTGGCCACCCCGTGGTGTCGCTGGATCGTCCGCAGCGACTCTCCGGTCAACTGGGCGAGCGCCGGATAGGTCCAGGTGCCGGTCAGGCGGCGCACCTCGTCGTGAAGCGAGTGGTAGGTATCGGCCACGCGGGTCCTTTCGGCCAGAGTGGCGGCGCTTTCCGGCCCCACGGCGGCCCAGACGGGTCAAACGGCGGCGTTGCCCTTCAAGTTGCCGCCACGTTGGAGGACAGCCGCGCCGTTGTCGCCCACATCGCCGCCAAGATCAAGCCCCGCGGCGACGCTTTCGACGAAATCGCCGCCATTGTCGCCTCGAGTGGCGGCGATGGGTCCAGAATGACCGCCAAGATCGAATCCATTGCCGCCCCCTGCGCGGGAATCGCCGCCACTTTCAACCAAAGGCCTCCGCGTGGGCCCCCAATCGCCGCCCCTTTCGCGGGAATCGCCGCCACTTTCGACCAAGGGCCTCAGGCTGGGCCCCGAATCGCCGCCCCTTTCGCGGACAACGCCGCCACTTTCGACCAAAGGCCTCAGCCTGGGCCCCGAATCGCCGCCCCTTTCGCGGACAACGGTGCCGCCTTCGACCAAAGGCCTGCGCTCGGGTCCGAAGTCGCCGCCCCGTTGCCGCGCTCAGCTCTGCTTCGGCCAGCGCAGCGCCACGGCCTGCGCGCCCTCGCCGCGCTGCACGTACACGAGCTCGTTCGGCCCGGGCTCCCACTCCACCTGCCCGCTCGCGCGCCGCACCACCAGCTTGAGCTCGTACACCTCGTCCGCGGGGAGGTGCACCGACAGCGGCGCGCCGTGCGCCGGGTTCCACGCGCCGAGCTCCGGGGCCGCGCCCACGAGCGAGAGCGTGTCGCCGGGCCCGAGCGCCGGGGGGCCGTCGGGCACGACTCGGATGTCCCGCGGCGAGGCAGGCGCCATCGCCCGCGCCACGGTGCGCCGGGCCTCGGCATCGGAGGACACCTCGACGTCGAGGGTGAGGCCGCCGCGCTCGTCGTGGAAGACCTGCGTCCAGCCCGGATCGAGCGGCGCCTCTCCCCGCCCGCGCGCCACGAAGACGCAGGCGACCTCGCCGCCCGGTGCCGCGCGGTAGAGCACGAACCCGTCGCGGTCCGCCGCCCGGACGCAGCTGCGCCCCTCGGCGAGCGCCGGGTGGCCCGCGCGCAGGGCCGACAGCCGCGCGATCAGGTCGCGGTAGGGCGAGCGCACCGGGAACTCGAGGTCGCCCCGGTTCTCGGGATCGCCCTTGCCGGCGAGGCCGGCCTCCACGCCGTAGGTGAGCGTGGGGATGCCGCGCAGCAGGAACAGCAGCTCGAGGGCGGCCGCGGCGTGGTCGAAGTCGGGGCAGGCGCTCGCGAGGCGCGGCAGGTCGTGGTTGTCGAGGAGCGTGGCCCAGCCCGCGCCGGGCGCGTCGAGGCGATCGAGCCCGAGCCGCGCCGCGACGCCGCCCACCGGGGCGCCCTCGCAGGCCGCCCCCAGGATCTCCGACCGCAACGGGAAGTCGAAGAGCGCGTCGAAGCCGCCCTCGCGCGCCTCGCTCGCCAGCGTGGCGGCGTCGCCGTCGAGGTCCTCGCCGATGATCTCGAGGCCGGGCCGCTCGGCGTGCATCTCGCGCGTGAAGCGCCGCCAGAAGGCGACCGGCACGTGCTTCACCGCGTCGAGCCGCAAGCCGTCCGGCGCCACCTCGCGCACCCACTTCGAGACGGTCTCGATCAGGTAGTCCGCGACCGCGGGCTTCTCCTGCGCCAGGTCCGGCAGGTTCGCGAGCCAGGCCTGCTCGACCTCCTGCCGGTTCCCGTAGTCGAGCAGCGGCTTCTTCGGGTGAAACCAGTCGGGGTGGCGCGCGAGCAGCGGCGAATCCGGCGCCACGTGGTTCAGCACCACGTCGAGGACGAGGCGCATGCCGCGCGCGTGCAGCTCGTCGCGCAGCGCCCGCAGCTCCTCGGGCGTCCCGAAGCGCGGCTCGAAGGCGCCGAGGTCCTCGACCCAGTAGCAGTGGTAGCCGCCCCACTGGCCCTTCTTGCCCTCGCGGCAGCGCGACACGGGCGAGAGCCAGACGGCGCCGACCCCCAGCGCCTGGAGGTCGTCCAGGTGGCGGCGCAGCGTGGCGAGGTCGCCGCCGTGCCACGCCGCCGGGTCGCTGCGGTCGACCCGCACTGCCCCCTCACCCGGCCTCTCCCCCGCTGGGGGAGAGGAGCCCGCTTCTCTCTCTTCTCCGGCTGAAGATGAAGGGCCCGCTTCTTTCTCTTCGCCGGCTGGAGATGAGGTGCTCACTTCTCTCTCTTCGCCGGCTGGGGATGAGGTGCCCACTTCTCTCTCTTCGCCGGCTGGGGATGACGGGCCCACTTCTCCCTCTCCCCTGACAGGGGAGAGGGCCGGGGTGAGGGGTCCTTGCTCCCCACGCTCGCTCGGGGCGAAGCGATCGAGCAGCACGAAATAGAGCGGCCGTGCGCTCCAGCCCGCCGCGGCGTGCGCCGGAGCCGCCTTCGCGGCCGGCGCCGGCACGGCCTCCGGCTGTCCGGCGTAGTGGTTGTCGAGCAGCCGCCCCAGCCGCTCGGCGATGTCGTCGGCCGCCTGCTCCTGGGCCTCCTTCGGCCCCTCGAAGTCGAAGGGGAGGAACACCGACACGTCGAAGTCGGCGGTGGACGCGACGTCGAGGCGGTCCGTCCGGCCGACCATGAGGCGCGTCTGCACCACCCACTTGTGGCGGCCCTCCATGTAGTCGAAGTAGCTGGTCTTGAGCTCCACCAGCAGGAACTCCTTGCCGGGGCCGAGGGCCTTCGCGAGCAGCGCGGCGCGCGCCCTGGTATCGTGCGTCGCGCCGAGCGACGCGGCCTGGTCCGCCGGCAGCCGCTCGGGGTCGAGGTTCCGGCGATCGAGCTCGTGGGCGAGCGCGTGGGCCAGGGCGCGGGGCTCCTCGTCGATCTGCGCGCCCTCCGGCCGGTCGAGGATCACCGCGAGGGTGATGGGCGTGGGCTGCTCGAGCCGCGTGAACGGCGGCCGGTGGATGCACGCGGCGAGGCCGACGAGCGCCGCGAGGGGGAACGCCCGCCTCAAAACCAGCCCTCCAGGTCCGCGCCCAGGACCGAGTGCCAGTGCTGCTCGGGGCCCACGAACTGGTTGTACTGGTTCAGGTTGTTCACGTAGCCGCTCTGGAAGGCGTCCTGCGCCGTGGAGTACTGGAGCCCATAGAGGATGCGCAGCGACGGGCGCGTGTAGATGCCCGTGCCCTTCGGGTTGAACACGACGCCCACCTTGCCCTGCCAGGTGTCGCGGTAGGCGCTGTCGCCGTACTGCAGCCCGAGCGGGTCCTCGACGCCGGTCCCGTCGTTCTGGAAGAGCGAATCCACGTGGTCCCGGAAGAGGTTGCCGTCCAGCGAGTGCTCCTCCGCCACGCTGCTCTCGAGCAGGAAGTGCACGGTGCGGGTCACGTACACCTGCGCCCGCGCCACCCCCGAGATCCAGGTGTAGTTGTCGTAGCCCGCGACGATGGTGTTGGCGTAGTTGCGCTCCGCGCCGTACAGGCCGGCGACGGCGAGGTCGAGCCGCTGGGGCACGAGGGTGAAGAGCATCTCGTCGCCCGCCATGAACTCGTACGACTGGTCGGTGAGGTCGTGGTCGTAGATCGTGTAGGTCTGGCCGTCGTAGGTCTCCTGGTAGCTCGTCTGCGGCGGGTTCTTCAGGTAGTGGACGTAGAAGCTGTTCCACTTGAGCGGCCCCCACTTGCCGAAGCCGAGGTAGCCCACCGCCTTCCAGTTCTCGGACGAGCGCGGACTCGGGTTCGGCAGGAGCTGCGTGCCCGGCGGCGCGTTCTGGAAGAAGCTCTGCGCCGCGTCCTGCCGGTAGTACTCGAGGTAGGTGACGCCCGGCGTCTGGTAGGGGCCGTTCTGGTTGCCCGGGCTCGCCGGCTCGTAGCCGTACTGCCCGCCGCCGCCGAACTCGAAGTGGGCGCTCGGGTGGATGCGCAGCCAGCCGCCGCCCGTGTAGACCGTGTCGTAGGCCGTGGGGTGAATCGACCAGCCCGCGTCGCCGAGGCCCACGAGCAGCTCGATCCACGGGAGCTTCCAGCGCGCCGACACGCCCGCCACGCCGTAGAAGAGGTCGTCGATGAACATGTCGTAGAGATCGAGATCGTTCGGCTCGTTCCAGAGGATGCCCATGCGCCAGGTGACGTTCTGCAGCAGGATGTTGCCCGCGTTCACGCCGAAGTTGGTGATGGCGTAGTTCGCGAGCGAGCCCTTGCCCGCGTCGGTGCCGAGGAACGACGAGCCCTCGATGCGCATCGTCACCGCGGCCCAGGGATCGAGGGAGCTCTGCTCGCTGCCGAGCAAGTTGAGCTTGCTCTCGACGATCGCGTAGGGCCCCTCGTTGAGGAGCCGGCCGTAGATGCAGGGGCCGCCCATGCCGCAGCCGGTGTCGTTGAGCCCCAGCCGGCCGTTGCCGCCCTGGAAGTCGGTGAGCGCCTGCAGCCGGAAGTAGCCGCCGATGGAGAAGCGGTCGTCGAGCGCGTCGGCGCGCGCCAGCGAGGCCGCCCCGAGGGCTGCGACCAGAAGTGCGCTTTGCCACGTGCGCGACACGGGCGCGCAGTCTAGCATGCGACGATGGGGCCGCTCGGACGAAGTTGCTTCGTGGTGGCGGTCCTGGCCGCCGCGTCGGCGCGCGCGCAGGACCCCTTCGAGATCCAGGTCTACGACGCGGACGTGCTCGGTTACGGCCAGTCGATGGAGGAGCTGCACGTCATCTCGAAGCCCTCGGTGGTGAATCCCCCGCCGGGCGAGCCGCGCGATCCCGGCCTGCTGCACCTGACGGCCGAGCCCCAGGTCGGCCTCGGGCGGCACCTCGAGACCGCCTTCTACGTCGAGACGGCGCTCTGGCCCGACGGCAGCTATCACGTGTCGGGCGCGAAGCTGCGGCTCAAGTGGAAGCTCTGGTTCTCGGACGACTGGCCGGTGCGCCTCGCGATCAACGCCGAGGTGGGCAACGCGGACGTGAACAGCGACGCGTACGCGTGGTCGGGCGAGATCCGCCCCATCCTCGACTGGCGCTTCCTGGGCCGCTGCCGCGCCTTCCTGAACACCAACCTCGGCGTGCCGCTCGGGCACGACGTGCGGGCCGGGCCGGCGTTCGAGCCGCAGGCGAAGGCCAACTGCGAGGTGCTCTGGAACGTGGCGCTCGGGCTCGAGTACTACACCGGCCTCGGGCCGATCCTCGACTGGCTGCCGCTCGGAGAGCAGACCCACTACCTGTTCTACGTGGTCGACGTGTACCGCTGGCCGAAGGTCGAGATCAGCCTGGGCGTGGGCGAGCCGCTCACGCTCGCGTCGGGGCCGTGGACGCTGAACGCGAACCTCGGCCTCGAGATGCCCTGATCAGCGCATCCTGCGCGGGGCGGAACCTACGGGCAGACGACCTTCCGGATCCGGGCGTTGTCGACGTCGGCCACGTAGATCACGCCGGCGTCGTCGACGGCGATCCCCCAGGGGCCGTCGAACTCCGCCACGTTGCCGGGCCCGTCCGCGAACCCGGCGGTGCCGTCACCGGCGAGGGTCGTCACGTTGCCGGAGGGGTCCACCTTGCGGATGCAGTTGTTGTACGTGTCGGCCACGTACACGTTGCCGGCGCTGTCTGCGGCCACGCCTTCGGGCCGGCTGAACTCGGCCGTGCCGTTCACCCCTCCCGGACCGTCGACGAAGCCGTAGGTTCCGTTGCCGGCCAGCACCGTCATGTCGCCCGCGCCGTCCAGCGCGCAGAGGCAGCTCTCGTCCTGGTCGCCCACGATGATCTGGCCCGCGCCGCCGACGGCGATGCTGGCCGGGGAGTTGTATTCGGCGCTCCCGGAAGGCCCGCCGGTGCCGGGCGAGAAGCCATAGTTGCCGTTGCCAGAGAACGTGGTGACGTTTCCGGCCGGATCGATCTCGAAGATGACGTTGTTCTTGATGTCGGCCAGGTAGACGTCGCCCTGGCCGTCGACGGCGAGTCCGTAGGGCAGCCGGAACTCCGCCGAGCCCTGGGGACCGCCGCTGCCGTCCTGGAACCCCTGCGTGCCGTTCCCCGCCAGCACCGTGGCTCCACCTCCGTCCGGGGCCACCTTCCAGACGCAGTAGTTCGTGTCGTCGGCGACGTAGAGGTTGCCCGCGTGGTCGATCGCCAGCGCCTGGGCCGCCACGTAGGCGGGCAGCCCCAGCGCCGGCGTCGTGACGTTGCCCTGGGGATCGACCTTGCGGATCCCGTTGACCACGCCGGTATTGCCCATGTTGGAGGCGTAGACGTTGCCGGCGCCGTCCACCGCGAGGCCGAACACGTAGTAGAACTCGGCCGTGCCGGCGTCGCCGTCGGCGTACCCGCGCACGCCGTTGCCCGCCAGGGTGGAGACGGTGCACTGCGATCCGGCCGATGAGCCCGTGGTGCCGCTCGATCCCGTGCCGGTCGAGGCGATGGCGCCGGTGGAGCCGCCCGAAGACGTCATCCCTGCCCCGGTCGACCCGCCGGAGGAGGAGATCGAACCGGTGGACGTGCCGGCGGCGGTGCTCCCTCCGGAGGAAGACGAGGCCGTGGAGGACGCCGTCGTGCTGCCCGAGCCGGTGGAGCCCGCGGACGAGCCGGCGCCGCCGCTCGAGCCCGTGGAATCGCTCGTGCCCGTGAGCTCGCCGGAGGACGTCGAGCCGGAGCTCGAGCTCGACGTGCCGTCGCCGAGGAACGCGACGCAGCTGCCATCGACGCAGGAGAAGCCGTGGGCGCACGGCACCGGGCACGTCACGATCAGCGCCCCTGATCGGCAGCCCGCGAGCACGAGGGCGAAGCAGGCAACGACCGCTGGTTTCCAGCGCATGACTTCCCTCCCCGATCGACGCGTCATGATCACGCGCGACCCATAGGCAAGTGCGGTGCCAGTGCGGATGCCCCTGTAAACAGTCACCTGGCGGGACCGCCGGCCCCCGAGCTGCCGAATATTGTCAGTCGGCTTGCCGAGGAGCGGCAAGTGAGGCGCTTCGAGCCCCTCAGCGCACGACCGCGTGCAGGAAGGCGAAGAGCTCGGCCCGCTCGCGCCGGTCGAGCTGCTGCGCGGGCATGTGGCCGTCCGGGTTCACCGCGCGCGGATCACGCAGGTAGCGCGCGATCTGGGGCTCGGTCAGGTACCGCCAGAGCGGCACCGGCTCCGAGAGGTCCCAGCCCGCCATGCCGCCGGCGCCGTGGACGGCGTGGCAATGGAAGCAGCTCGCGAGCCAGAGCGCGCGGCCCCGCGCCAGCCGAACGCCGCGGGGCGAGAGCGGCGCGAGGTAGCGTTCGTACGAGACGGCCTCGACCGTGGCCACGGCCCACGCCCAGCCCTCGCTCGTGACGCGGGAATCGCGATCGAGCTCGGGATGCGCCACGTTCGGCCACACCAGGAAGCGCGGGCCGCGCGGCGCGGGGATCGGTTCCCAGCCGCGGGCGCCGCGGACCTCGTCGGCCACGACCGGCCCGTAGCGGCGCACGGCATCGAGCGGCAGCAGCGCGACGAAGCCGTCCTCGCAGTGGACGAGCAGCGCGTCGCCCCCGGCGCCGGCGGGCACGAGAGAGAGGAGCGGCACACCGCGGTAGTCGCGCACCGACCCGTCGATGGGGTCGCGCGCCTGCACCTCGGCCGGGACCGGCGCGGCGAGAGACAGGGCGAGCAAGGCGAGCATCACCGACCCAGCGACCCGAGCAGCTCGCGCGCCGCGCGCAGCCCGCTCTCGTAGGCGCCGTGCACCGTGCCGGCGTGCTCGGGGTGCGTGGCCTCGCCCGCGAAGAAGAGCGTGTCGCCGGCCGGCGCCGCGAGCTCGGCCATCGCGCCGTCCGCGCCCACGGGGACCCAGGCGTAGGCGCCGCGGGCCAGCGGGTCGCGGCTCCAGCGGGCCGCCCGAAAGCCGTCCAGCCGGGCGCGCAGCGAGGCGACAGACTCGTCGAAGGCCACCGCCAGCGAGGCGAGCGAGGCGCGCAGCAGCCCCGCGTCGTCGAGGCGGTCGAGGCGATCGGCCACCGGGCCGCCCGCCCACCCCACCACCCAGGGCGATCCGCGCGGCGCGCCGCGCCACCACGTGGGCACGGGCTGGCCCGGCGCAATGCAGAAGAACTGCCCGCGCCGCAGCTCGCCGCGCAGCCGCAGGAACACCTTGAGCGCGTTCCCCATCCGGAGGGCCTCGGCCGCGCGGCGCTGGGGCCCGAGCGCCGGCCGGAACGACACGCCGCCGCGTTGCAGCGCCGGCAACGGCAGGGCCACGACGGCCCGGTCCGCCTCGAAGGCGAGCGCCGCCCCCGCGAGCGAGCGGGCGTCGACGCGCACGCGGTGCCGCCGCCAGGCGACCCGCCGCACCCTCGCGCCGCGCCGGACCTCCTCGGGGGACAGCCGGGCCACGAGCCAGCGAACCCACTCGCCGTAGCCGCGGGGGAGCTGCGCGCCCTGGTCGCCGCCGATGGCGTCGGCCGCCGCCTCCATGCGGGCGATGGCGCGCGCGCTCGCCCGCTCCGGCGGGGCCACGTAGTAGCCGGAGGTGAACGAGTCGGCGAAGGCGCGCGCCGCCGCCGGCGCGTCCCTCAACGGCGGCTCGCGGGACAGGGCCCGCACGCTCAGGTCGCGAGCGCCCGGTCGCAGCGTGCGCGCGAGCGCCTCGTGGAAGGCGTCGAAGCCCTGCCACGGGCCGCCGCCTCCGGCCCCCGCGATCCAGAAGTCGCCGCGTCCCTGGTAGAGCCCGACGCGCGCCCGCTTCAGCGCCGCCAGCAGAACCGGCGGCCGCCCGTGGACGAACTCGGCGCCGAGCTCGAGCGGCCACGCCCCGTCCGGGTCGAGCTCCGTCTGGACCCGCCCGCCGAGCCGCTCGCTCGCCTCGACGAGCGTGACCGAGAGACCCCGGCGGCGCAGCTCCACCGCGGCCGCGAGGCCGGCGACCCCGCCACCCAGGACCAGGACTCTCTTCGGCCGCACGGCGGCGCAAGGTAACTCGCGCGGTCGCCCTGGTCGAGGCTTGGACTCCGGAGGCCGCCCGGGGCTAGGGTCCCGCCATGACCGAGCCCGTGCTGCGGCCGGCGAAGCCCGGGGACGCCGACCGGCTGCTCCCGCTCATCGCGGCGTACTACGCCCACGACGGCCTGGGCTTCGAGGCCGCGCCGATGCGCGAGGGACTCGTGACCTTCCTCGCGGATCCCGCGCTCGGCCGCGCGTTCTTCCTGGAGCTCGCGGGCGAGCTCGCCGGCTATGCGCTCGTGAGCTTCGGCTTCGACCTCGAGTTCGGGGGCCGCTTCTGCCTCCTCACCGACTTCTATCTCGTGCCCGAGCGGCGCCGGCGGGGCCACGGCCTCGCGGCGCTGCGGCTGCTGGAGCGCGAGTGCGCCGCGCTGGGCGCGCGCTCCCTGTTGCTCGAGGTCGAACGAAAGAACGCGGCGGCCCAGGCGCTCTACCGGCGCGCCGGCTTCCGCGCCATCGATCGCATTCCCATGGCGAAGACGTTGGGAGAGTGAGCGGCTCAGGGCCGTTCGAGCCGCGCGTCGGCGTGGCGTGCGAAGCGGCCCTCGGTCCTCGGGTGGACGGGATCGTCGTGGGGCCAGGGCCAGCCCCCGAACGCGGTCGCCTGGTAGTCCACGAAGGCCTGCCGGATCTGCGCTTGCGTGTTCATCACGAAGGGACCGAGCTGCGCGACCGGCTCGTCGAGGGGCTTGCCCTGCAAGAGCAACAGCTCGGCGCCGCCCTCCCCGGCCTCGAGCGGCGCCGGCGCGTCGGGCCGCAGCTCGACGCGGCGATCCGGGTCCACGCGTTCGCCCCCGAGCCTGACCGAGCCGCCGCCGAAGACATAGAGGTTGCGCCGCGTGCCGCGCTCGGCCGGCGGCAGCGTCCACTGCGCCCCCGCCTCGAGCCCGATCGTCCAGATGGCCACGTCGCTCTCGCGCCGGGCGGCCCACGAGTGCGGCGGCGGCGCCAGCGCCTCGCGCCCGCCGAGCTTGCCCGCGACGAGCACCACCTCGGCCGCCCGCCCCTTCGCGTCCCGCTCGACCACGCGCGGGATGCGCTCGCTCCACATCATCTCGAAGTGCGGCTCGGCCATCTTCTCGGCGGCCGGCAGGTTCAGCCAGATCTGGAAGAGCTCGACCGGGTTCGGGCCCCCGCGCTCGAGCAACGGGAACATCTCGGAGTGCACGATGCCGCGCCCCGCGGTGAGCCACTGCACGTCCCCCTGGCCGTAGCGCGCCGCGGCGCCGAGCGAGTCGGCGTGGTCGACGAAGCCGCGCCGCACGATGGTGACGGTCTCGAAGCCGCGGTGCGGGTGCTGCGGAAAGCCGGGCACGGTGCGGCCGTGGTACATGCGCCAGCCGTCCTTCCCCGCGAAGTCCTGGCCGAGGTCGCGCCCCGCCAGGGACGCGGCGGGCCCCATCCGGTCGTCCCCCGCGGGGTACCGGTCGTCGTGGTGCATGCAGAAGAGGAACGGATCGGTGGCCTCCCACGGCAAGACGAGGGGGCGCACGGAGAGCACGAGAGGTTCGGTCGCCATGGCGCTCCCTTAACGTGCCGACGGCGCGCGCGCCACTCAGGCCGACACGAAGGCGCGGCGCCCGCCCTCGAGCAGCGGCTGCAATGCTCCCCAGGCGGCGTCGACCCCGAGGTCGAGCATGCAGCGGAAGTGCTTCTCCGGGCAGGACGAGCGGCCGAAGAAGGAACACGGCGCGCAGGGGAGGCTCAGGGCCAGCGCGCGGTGTCCCGTGAACTCGAACATCCCCGGATCGGTCGAGCCGAAGAGCGCGAGCGTGGGCACGCCCAGCGCGCGCGCCAGGTGCATCGGGCCGCTGTCGTTCGAGACGAAGGCGGCGCAGCGGGAGACGAAGCCGCCGAGCGCCGCGAGGTCCAGCCGGCCCGTCAGGTCGGCGACTCCCGGGGCCCCCTGGCACACCTTCGCGGTCACCGGCCGCTCGTCTTCGGTGCCTTGCACTGCCACTTGCAGCCCCGCCGCCAGCGCGCGCGCGGCGAGCTCGCCGAAGCGCTCCGCCGGCCAGCGCTTGGTCTCCCAGCGCGCCCCCGGCGCGAGGCCCAGGATCGGTCGCGTGGGGTCCACGCCCGCCTCGCGCAGCGCGCGGTCCGCCGCCGCCACGTCGTCCGGCCCGGGGTGGTAGCGGAGCCGGCCGCGCGGGAGCTCGCGCTCCACGGCCTGCTCGACCGCGGCGTGGTACCGATCCGCGAAGGGCATGGTCGCGCGGTAGGGGCGGTGCGCGAGCTTCACCGCCAGCGTCTCGCGCAGGTCGCGCTTGTGCCAGGTGACCCACGGCAGCCGCGGCAGGAGCGCGCGCAGCAGCCGGCTGCGCAGCTTGCCGTGCAGATCGAGGACGGCGGCCACGTTCCGCTCCTGGAGCCGGCGGGCCAGCGACGCCGCGGTCTCGCGCTCGCGCAGCGCGACCACCTCGTCCACGTCCGGGTTGTGCGCCACGAGGGGCGCCAGGCGCTCCTTCACCACGAAGAGCACGCGCGTGTCCGGCCAGGCGCGCTCGAGCGCCTCGAGCGCGGGCGCGGTCAGCACCACGTCTCCCACCGCGCCGAAGCGCAGGACCGCGATCGAGGCCGGCTGCTTCACCAGGCGGTCATAGGGCGGGGGGTCGATCCTTTTCAAGGGCGCGGCGCTCTTTCGCATTGCGGCCGGAGAGGTTCGTTGCTCTGATCCGCCGATGCACTGGCTCGCGGCTCCGGGCGGCGCGCTCGCCCGACTCGCGCTGCAGCGGGGGCTCGGGGTCGTCTACCTGATCGCCTTCCTGGTGGCGGTCAACCAGTTCCGTCCCCTCTGCGGCGAGCGCGGTCTCCTGCCCGCGCCCCGCTTCCTCCGGCTCGTCCGCTTCTGGGACGCCCCGGGGCTGTTCCACCTCGGCTACTCGGACCGCGCGCTCCTCGCCACCGCCTGGACGGGCGCGCTGCTCGGCGCGCTGGTGGTCCTCGGCGTGCCCGACCGGCTCCCGCTCGGCCTCGCGATGGCGATCTGGCTCGCGCTCTGGGTCCTCTACCTGTCCATCGTCAACGTCGGCCAGACGTTCTACGGCTTCGGCTGGGAGACGCTGCTCCTCGAAGCGGGCTTCCTCGCGATCTTCCTCGGGACGCCGGCCGTCGCGGCGCCCCTCCCCGTGATCTGGCTCTTCCGCTGGTTGCTCTTCCGCGTGGAGTTCGGTGCCGGCCTCATCAAGATGCGCGGCGATCCCTGCTGGCGGGATCTCACCTGCCTCTACTACCACCACGAGACGCAGCCCATGCCGAACCCGCTGAGCTGGTTGTTCCACCGGCTGCCGAAGCCGCTGCACAAGGTCGAAGTGGCGGTGAACCACGTCGCGCAGCTGGTGGTGCCGTTCGGACTCTTCTGTCCCCAGCCGGTCGCCGATGTGGCGGCGGGCATCGTGGTGGTGACGCAGGGCTGGCTCGTGCTCAGCGGCAACTTCGCCTGGCTCAACCTGCTCACGCTCGTGCTCGCGTTCTCGGGCTTCGACGACGCGGCGCTGCGCCATGTCTTGCCGCTCCGGCTCGCCGCCTCGAGCGCGATGCCGCTCTGGTACGCCGTCGCCCTCCTCGCCCTCACCGCGGTGATCGTCGCGCTCAGCTGGCGGCCCGCGCTCAACCTGCTCTCGCGCCACCAGATCATGAACACGAGCTTCGATCCCCTGCGCCTCGTGAACACCTACGGCGCCTTCGGATCCATCACGCGCGTGCGCCGCGAGGTCGTCATCGAGGGGACCGATGCGCCCTCGCCCGGCGCGTCGGCGAAGTGGCAGGCCTACGAATTCAAGGGCAAGCCCGGCGACGTGCGCCGGCGGCCGGGCCAGTTCGCGCCCTACCACCTGCGTCTGGACTGGCTCATGTGGTTCGCCGCCATGACCTCGCCCTACCACCACCGCTGGTTCGTGCCGTTCCTCGTGAAGCTCCTCGAGAACGACCGTCCGACGCTCGCGCTGCTGCGCCACAACCCCTTCCCCGAGAAGCCGCCCACGTTCGTGCGGGCCCAGCTCTACCGCTACCGCTTCACCACGGCGGCCGAGCGGGGCCGCACCGGCGCCTGGTGGTCGCGCGAGCTCCTCTCGGAGTTCCTGCCGCCGGTCGGCCTGGGCGAAGCGACGGCCGGCGACGGCTTCGAGTAGCATGCCGCCGTGCCGCTCCCCGTGTACTGGCTCGCTCCCGGCCTGTGGCTCGCCTTCTACCCGCTCGGCCAGCTGCTGGCCCAGGCGAGCGCGGCCGCCTACCGGTCCGCCGACGCGGCGACGCGCGAGGCCACGGGGCGCGAGCTGAGCCGCCCCTTTGCGACCGGCTCGACCGCCGGCCCTGCGCTCCTCTCGATCGAGGGGCTCGGGATGTGGCTCGGCATCGGAGCGGTCGTGACCGGCGTCTGCTGGCTCATCGAGCGGCTCGCCGGCGAGCTGGGCTGGACCAGACCGGTGGAGCTGTTCCTGCGCGTCTGCCTCGGCTTCTTCCTGTTCTCGAACGTGATGCTCTTCACGCAGCGCCTCCGGAACGTCTGGTTCTTCCGCCGCATCCGGCAGGATCCAGGCCTGCTGTCGGGGCTGCAGCGGCAGGATCCCACCGTCCTGTACTGGAACGGCCTGCTCATCAACCTCCAGGCGGCGCTACTCCTCGCGGTGGCTGCGATCGTCGCGCCCAGCGGCTGGCTCTGGGGCGGCGCGGCCGGACTGCTCTGGCAGGCGTGGCGCTTCTTCAATTCGGCGCGCGAGGCCCAGGAAGAGCGCGAGGCCGCGGAGCCGCAGGGTTGATCGGCTGGCGGCCGGTGCGTCGACCCCCTAGACTACCCACGGAGGCACCCATGCCCATCGAGCTGCAGCTCTACTCCGACTTCGTCTGACCGTTCTGCTTCATCGCGGAGCACAGCAGCCTGGTCAGGCTGCGAAGAGAATGGGATCTCGACGTGGTGTGGAAGGGCTTCGAGCTGCACCCCGAGACGCCGCCAGGTGGCATCGAGCTCGGGAGGCTCTTCGGAGAGGCGCGCGTCGCCGCCATGCGCCCCCGCCTGCAGGCCGTCGCCGAGAGCTTCGGCATCCGCGGGATGGGCTCGCCCGAGCGGCTGCCCAACACGCGCCGGGCGCTCGCGATGGCCGAGTACGCGCGGGACCACGGTCGCCTCGACGCGTTCCGGGAGGCCGCCATGCAGGCCCACTGGCAAGAGGGCAAGGATCTCGAGGACGACGCCGATCTGCGAGCCATCGCCGCGAGCGCCGGCCTCGAGCCGGACGCCGCGCTGGCAGCGAGTCGCGACGAGCGCTTCCTCGCCCGCGTGGATGCCGCCCGGGAGGAAGCGAACGCGCGCGGCGTGACCGGCATCCCCACGTTCTTCTTCGGCGACGTCGCAGTGGTCGGCTGCCAACCGTACGAGGAGCTCGCGGCGGCGGCACAGGCGGCGGGCGCAGAGCGCAGGTGATCTCCGCCGGGGGCTTCGCCCCCGCGC
>Ga0335073_10003251_pt1 | contig 22595 bp, 21 predicted proteins | sample Lox_Sample_22_FD_207093 | JGI IMG/M metagenome (GOLD analysis project Ga0335073, IMG submission 207093) | Soil microbial communities from Loxahatchee National Wildlife Refuge, Florida, United States - Lox_Sample_2.2 | ecosystem: Environmental > Terrestrial > Soil > Wetlands | place: USA... | reverse complement strand
TTCTCCGACGGCGGTGGCAAGGTGTCGTCTTGCCCATGGAGCATGGCTGTCAACTCCTCGCTCAGCAGATCCATGCTCCAGCCGTCGGCAGCAATGTGGTGCTTGCCGATCAGCAGCGTGCGCGCACCAGGCCGCTCGGCCAGCACCGCCCGGTAGGGCCGCTCGGATCTCAGGTCGAACGGAGTGTCCCTCAGCCGATCGGAGACCTCCTGGACGGCTTCGGCCGACTCGAGTGCCACCACTTCGAAGCCCAGTGGCAGCTCCTCGATCCGGCGCAACGTCTGCGTCGGATGTTCCGGATCGGACACGTCGTAGGTCGTACGGAGCGAGCCATGTCGTTCTGCCAACCGGTTGAGCGCGGCCCGGACCTGCGCCACACCGGCCTCCGCCGGAACGTCGACGGTGAAGACCCAATTCGCTTCCTGCCACCGGGATCGCGGCAGCGCGTCGATATCGCGCCATACCGCCATCTGCCCGAAGGTCAGGGGTGCGGGTCCATACTCTTCGCTCATGCTTCCTGCCTTCGATCATCAATCGCCAACGGCCGGCTGCGGGTAGGCACCACAAACCACAGCACCAGCACCAGACCGAGTGCCAAGGAGGGCGACGCTGGCGCCGACCCACCCTGCTGCGCTCACAGCTTCGATGCGATCGTGACGCGCTGAATCTGGCTGGTCCCCTCGATGATCTGCAGAAGTTTCGCTTCCCGCATCCACCGCTCCACCGGGTTGTCGCAGTCGTAGCCATAGGCGCCGAGCACCTGGACGGCATCGGTTGTGACCCGCATCGCGGTCTCAGTGGCGAACAACTTGGCCTGCGCCACGAGGAGACTGCTGTCGCGGTCGGACTCGTTGTGGCTTGCTGCGTGCCGCAATAGTTGCCGCGCGGCAGCCGTGGACGTCGCCATGTCGGCCAGCAAGGCGGAGATGCCCTGGAACTGGAAGACCGGCCGGCCGAACTGCACCCGCTTCTTGGCGTACCGCACGCTATGGTCCACTGCTGCAAGCGACAAGCCGGTGGCACACGCGGCAATCCCCAGACGTCCCAGGAAAAATACCGAGGAAGCTACGAGCATGCCGCGATTCAGCCGACCGATCAGCCGCCAGGGCTCGACCCGCACGTTGTCGAAGGTGATGGGGGCGGTGGGCAAGGACCGAGCACCCATCTTGCGCATCGGCGCACCTACCCGCACTCCCGGTGTATCGGCGTGCACCAGGAAGCAACTGACGCCGCCCAATCCTGCATCGCTGGTACGGGCATAGACGTTGAGGAAACTTGCCACCCCGGCCTGACCGACGAAGGCCTTGTGGCCGTCGATCACCCAGCCGTCACCATCCCGGGTTGCAGTGGTCTCGAGGTGGGAGAGGTCCGAGCCGCTCGCGGGTTCGGAGAAACAGTTGGCCCCCACCCACTCACCAGTGATTGCCCTGGGTAGGTACTCCTCCTGCAACTGCGGCGTGCCGTGTTTTGCCAGCCCGATGGCCGTCAGGCACTGCAGCTGGACGATCTCGGCCAACGACACCCAGCCGCCGGCGATGGACTCGATCAGCTCGACGAAGACCGCAGGCGTGCTCGCAGTGCCGTATGGCGGCGGCAGCCCTGCCTTGACCACGCCGAGCGCGGTCAACCGGCGGAAGTGTTCCCATGGGAACTCCGCAGCGTCCTCCAGACGCGGTGCTGCCTCAGCGAATTCCGCCTGCTGGGATGCGACCTCGGCCAGTAGCTCGCTCGGAGGCACGTCTTGTTCGAACGCGGTCATCGCCCCACCTCCATCCAGTTGGCAGCTGCAGGCTCGGCTGCAAGAACCCGATTCATGCAGTGATCCCAGTAGGACTTGATCGACAGATCAGCGAAGTTGAAGTCGCGCTTCGCCTCGATGTCGGTGTCGGTCGAGGTGTGATACCCGCCAGGGACGCGCTCTGCCATCAGCTGCAACCTGCAGGCCCGCTCCAGCAGGTGTGCGAAAACGCAGGTGTGCCGGACCGACTTGCCCACGATCACACCACCGTGATTACGCAGCAGCGCAGCTGGTGCGTCAGCCAGGGTGGCGGCCACGGCCGTCGCGATCATCAGGTCGAGAATGGTCTGGCTGGTCTGGGTGAAACGGGGAAGCCGGCCCTGGAAGTAGGCACCATCGTGGGACAAGGCCCGCAGCGGTAGGTCGGTCGCCCCGAAGACCAGCGTGTGTGGCGCATGGCTGTGCACGATGCTGTTGACGTCCGGTCGGGCCAGATAGATAGCCTGATGCAGCACCAACTCCGGCGGCGCGTCGCGGGGCGGGTTCTCAGCCGGGTCGACCGGGGCAAGCACAACCGAGTCGGGTGTGCACTCGTCGAAGCCGGCCAGGGCGCCCTTGATCAGCAACCGGTCGCTGCCCGGCAGTCGGGCCGAAATCTGGCCCTGGTTGAAGTCGTCGTGTCCGCCGTGGCTGAGTGACCTGGCCGCGATGGCGAGCATGCCGGTCAACCGTCGCTCGGCCGATGAGAGCCCCCGCGGACCGGATGGCATGCCGGTCATGCCTCGAGCAGCATCTGATCGAGCAACGTGTTGAACCGGACCAGGCCCGGGGCCGCCGCGGCCGCGTGTCCCAGCGCCAGCATCGCGCCTGCAGCGGCTGCACGTAGATCGCGTACGTCGTGGTGCACGGATAGCGACTCGTTTGCCCAGTCGAGCCGGAGGGTGTGCTCGCTGACCGCATGACCCGATCGCAACGACACGATCTCGCTGGTCGCGGCACCCGAATGAGCCGCCCACTCCTCGGCTAGTTCGGTGGCGCTGGCACTGGGACGGTGCTGTTTCGTTCTGGGATGCCGTTCCCACACCGAAGCATCGAAAGTCGTGTCGAGTTGCCGGGCGGTGTACGCGAGCCAGCGTGTGATCCGCAGGTGCAGCCAATGCCCCATGCTCAGGTTCGTGGCCAGGACCACCGGCACGATGTCAGCCAACTGCTCAAGTGAGGCCCGGGCGGCAGCGGTTACTCCAGAGACCGCGTAGACGAGACCGGCACCGTTACGTCGGCAAAACTCCACCGTTGCGGGCAGGCCTGCTGCCCCGCCTGCGTCGAGTACCAGTGTCGCCGGGCCTGCTTCCGGCCATGGATCAGCCGCCTGCTTGCTCAGCACGGTAATCCCCCGACATCGACACTCAGCCATCACCGCGCTACCCAGCCGCCCCATGCCACCGACCACGATCACCGTCGGCCCGGCCTGGAGGCTAGGCAAGTTCGGTTTCCACGTAGCGGGCGATGCCGGCGACGGTGCGCATGAACGTGATGTCCTGCTCGAGGTCGACGTAGACGCCCATCGTGTTCTCGATCGCGTCCACCAACTGGAGGAAGCCCAGCGAAGTCAGTCCACGCTCCTGGAGGTCGGTGCCGGGATCGAGGGCCGCCGCGGCACTGATGAGGCCGTCGGTCGCGCGCTCGACCAGTGCGGCGATCTCGACCTGAAGCGATGAGGTGGTCGTCATTGCGTCGGTTCTCCCTTGATCAGTTCGTCCTTCAGACCCGCATGCCGGTGCCGGAGCAGTTGAACGACCTCGGCGGCAGCGACCTTGCCCGAGCCGGAGCGCGGCAGGCGAGGTACCACCGCGACAAGCGTTGGCCGCATGTGGGAGGCGAGTCGGGTGGCGCAGTGCATCCGTACGGAGTCTTCGGTCAGGGCGAGTTCCGATTGCACCAGAGCAGCCACAATGTCCTCACCGGAGTGAAGTGAGAGCCCCAGGACGTGCGCTTCCGCGATCGCCGGGTGATCCAGCAGCACCTGCCGGATGTGCTCGGGTGACACCTTCTTGCCACCCACATTGATGTAGGCGGTGTTGCGGCCGGTCAGCTCCAGCCGGCCGGCCACCAGCCGACCTCGATCGCCGGTGCGGTAGTAGCCATCCGGCGTGAGCCGCTGCGCCAACAGATCCGGATGATTCAGGTACCGCGAACCCATCGAGGTGCTGTGCATCAGCAGGGTCGGCAACAGTGATAGTGACTCCCGCCAGTGGTCGGCCCTGCTGGCCTTCGATCCACGGTTCGTTGTTGATCGTGAGCGGGCCGGCTTCGGCGATACCGTAGTAGTCGCCCACCGGAATGCCGTGCCGGTCGCGCATATCTGCAGCAATAACGAGATCCAGGCGGGCGGCGGAAGACAGTGCCGCTCGTAGCTCTGCCACACCTGCCAGAGCACCGGGACGCCGGCTGAGACCTGCGTACAGCGCAGGAAAGCCGACCAACACGTGAGGTCGCGCTTGTTCCAGGTACCTGGCCACATAACCGGCGCTGGGCTGGGCCCGTGGCAGCCACAGCGTGGCACCGGCGAGCAGCCCGGGGATCAGGCTCGTGTTGAAGGCCAGTCCGTTGTAGAGCCCGGCGAAGCAGAGGACTCGATCACCGGCCGCTAGGCCGCTGCCCCCCTGCCACGCCCGCGCGGCATTGAGGACGGCAGTGCCGCTGAACTCGATGCAGGCCGGCGTACGAGTACTGCCCGAGGTGAATCGGCACACCTCAGTGGTGGCCAGCACCCTGGGCCGATCACCGGCGGCGCGGGGCAGTCGGGTGCTATTCAGAGCGGTTCCGCCGGCGTGACCGCCGGTGTCGTCGAGAATGAGATCGATACCACACGAGGTCAGTAGATTGTCGCGCTCAGCCTTGGCCAGCGCGGGATCCAGCAGGAAGGGCACCGCGCCGGCCATCAGTACGCCGAGCAGGCTCGCCACATAGCTCGCCGAGTTCGAAGCGCAGATCAGCACGTGTGGCCGCGGTCCGGGCGGGAGCCCGGCGCCGTCCAACTGCCGGCCCACCTGGCGGGCACGCTCAAGCAGACTTCGATAGCTGAGTCGCTCCCGGCCGTCTTCGATCGCAATTGCCGAACCGTTCTCCACCAGGGAGTCTTCCAGCGCCCGAGTGAGCTCCGTCGTTTCTGGCACCGGGCCGTCACCGCTCTCCGTGGGCCACGGCAGGCGCGTCCCGGTCCAGCTTCGGCACGCTGACAGCCGCCTCATTTCCCAGCGCGGCCAGGTAGAGCAACTCGTGATCCTTGGGCAGCCCGGCCAGCTCCGCCCAGCGGACTGGGTCGAATCCACCGATCGTCGTGATACCGACACCCGCTCGGGACGCCCCCAGATACATCAGCTGGCCACCGGCCCCGGCTCGGAAGAGGGCTTCCTCGAACTCGGCACGGCCGTGGTAGAGCAGCCTGCTCCGGGACGCCGTCACAAGCACGAATGCCTGCGCCTCCCGCAGCTGTTGCTGTCCCATGCAGGCCGCTGCGATGGCCGCCCTATCGGTTCGGCGGGCTGTCACCACGCGGCCGTACCGGCCGAGCAGCCGATCCAACGTGATGTCGGAGTCGACCGGATCCGCGACGAATACGGTGACTTCCATGGCAGAGGCACCACCTGGCTGCAGGTTCATCGGCAGCTCGGTACCCAATGCCGATAGGGGAGCCTTGATTTGCTCGGCGTCAAGCGGCCGGCCGTCGAAGCTCCGGGCCGACCTGCGCATCGCCGAGGCCCGGCTCCATCGGCCTGCCAGCCGCAGGTTCTGCTGACCCTCGCTCGGCAGGCCGGTGTGCAGCAACGTTTCACCAACTGCCGGACCGGCTGATGCCGCCGGGCTCACCCGCTCCCCGAGGAGCGACCAGCAGGTGGCTTCGAGAAGGTCACGTGCAAGCGGCTTTGCCGGAATCGCCGGAGCATGGGGTTTGATCGCCTCGACGGTCGTGCTGCTCGTCGTGAACTCGCCGCGGACACTGACTACGCCGGCCAGCTCGTGGTACGGAGCGTGCCCGCTGAGCAGGTTTTCGACCTCATAGCCGCCACAGTTCAGCCTGAGCCACGCTGTTCCGCGCTCTAGCGCGATACCGAGCAGGTTCACCAGCGCATGTGCTGCATCCAGACGGCTGTAGAGGTAACCCCGCGGGCCGTACTTTCGGATCGACATCCACGGCCGGTTAAGCAGCAGCAGGTGGGCGACACCTTCGTCGGCGGCCGGATGAAGCGCCTGCGCCAGTCCGGAGGTCAAAGCCTTTTCGACCGGGACGTCAGAAACCCGTCCGTCGCTGCTGACCTGAAACAGTGACCACCCGGTAGAGAGGCCGCCGTGTTCCTCATTGGCCAAAACCATCGTGGTGTAGGGAAATATGGCGCCAGCGGACGGCACGCGACGCTGACCGCTCGGCCCTGGCAGGTACAGGGCGTCCGTGACTATCTCGATGGCGCTGGTCAATGCGGCGCTGCGTACGTTGCGAGTTGGCGAAGGCAAGGTGCCGCGCAGGTCGTTCATCGCTTGCCAGGCTTCGGCCAGCGAGTCGAACCAGGGAGCCGTAGCGGCGGCGCTGGGTGATGCTGCTCGCCGCTGTCCGATCAGCGTCATGGGTTGAACCCGCAGGCCAGGGCCTGCGCGGGGAATGGCTGCTCATCGACTCGGGAGCTGCCCGAGGTAACCCCGGCCCTGGGGTGGTGCCAAGTCACGGGGAACTCTCCTGTCTGGTCCACAAAACGTCGTTGGGGCTTGTGTGCAAACGCGTGGCTGGGAGTAGCAATCTTGGCCTGAACGGATATTCCAGTCAATAGACGAATTGAAGTTTTTCCGTGCATACCTACACCGTTCGCCTCAATGGCCGGGCGGTCAGCCGGCGGGCGCCGAAGCAGGCCTGAAGCGGTCCGGTCTATGCCCTCGTGGCGGCCTCGGATATCGACGCCGTGCACGCCGCCCGGGAGGTTCGGCCGGCGTCGTACGCCTGACCGCGCGAACGGCATGGCTGCCGGCCTTGCGTGAGAGCGTTGGGGTCGAGCTTCGAGCCCGCTGCTTAGATGGAGAGCATGAATGCCGTCGCCAGCAGCCCCGGACGCCGCCGATGAGGATCGGGGTCTTCGACTCGGGCATCGGCGGCCGGAGCGTGGCGAATGCGGTCGAGGCGGCGTTGCCCGATGCGGACGTGCTGTTCCGGCACGACACCGCCGAGCACTTTCCGTACGCGACCAAATCGCCCGATGAGATCTACGAATTCGTGCTGCCGATCTTCGACGAGCTGGTGGCCGCCGGCTGCGAGGCGATCGTGATCGCCTGCAACACCGTCAGCACCACCCTGGTCGGCCGGCTGCGCGAGGTGTTCGGCATTCCGCTGGTCGCCCTGGAGCCGATGGTGAAACCGGCCGCGGAACTGTCGACGAGCGGGGTGGTCGCGATCTGCGCGACGCCCACCACCCTGGCCAGCGCTCGGTACGCCTGGCTGAAGGAGACCTACGGCAACGGCTGCGCCTTCCTCGAACCGGATTGCTCCGACTGGTCCTACCTCATCGAGCACAACCGGATGAACGAGGAACGCATCCGCGAGGGCATCGAGCCCGCCCTGGCTGCCGGCGCCGACGTGATCGTCCTCGGCTGCACCCACTACCACTGGATCGAGGAGGAGATCGACCAGATCGCTGCCGGCCGGGCCAGGGTCCTGCAGCCGGAGAGCGCCGTGGTCGCCCAGCTCAAGCGGGTGCTGCAGCTGAGCTGACCCGGCGGCCTCCGGATCGCCGGGTCAGCCGTTGGTGCCGACCTGGTCGCGATACTGGTTCTGGCACTGCTGCACCTGCTGCTGGTTGCTGCCGGCATCCTTGAGGCAGCTGCGCAGGTTCTTGCCGGCCGGCGAGTTCAGGATCGACACGCCGACCGCGATCAGCACGACCGACAGCAGCAGGCCGATCACGCCGGTCACGATGCCGCTGATCGCGCGGCCGCGTCCGAGACCGGTGAGACGGGCCCGGCGGGCGGCGATCGCGCCGAAGATGATCGCCAGCAGGCCGAGCAGCACGCCACCCCAGACCGTCCAGCAGGTCAGGACCGCCAGGATGCCCAGCACCATCGCGGCGGTGGCCATCCCGCTGCCGCCCGTCGCGACCGGTGCGGGCTGCTGGTGGGCCGGCGCCTGATAGGCAGGCATTTCCTGGGTCATGTCAGTTCCCCCGAATCTGTGCGGTACCCGCACGGTTCGGCGGGTACCGCACAGCCTGCCCAGCGTGTGCCGGGGCTAAACCGGCTCAGCCCTCGCGCATCGGCACCCGGACGTCCCGCTCGGCGGCGACCTCCTCGGCGCGCGGGTAGCCGGCGTCCACGTGCCGGATCACCCCCATGCCCGGGTCGTTCGTCAGGACCCGTTCGAGCTTCTGCGCCGCGAGTTCCGTGCCGTCGGCGACCGAGACCTGGCCTGCGTGGATGGACCGGCCGATGCCGACGCCGCCACCGTGGTGCAGCGACACCCAGGACGCACCGCTGGCGACGTTCACCATGGCGTTCAGCAGCGGCCAGTCCGCGATCGCGTCCGACCCATCGGCCATCGCCTCGGTCTCCCGGTACGGCGAGGCCACCGAGCCGCAGTCCAGGTGGTCGCGGCCGATCACGATCGGCGCGGAGAGCTCACCGCTGGCCACCAGCTTGTTGAACTCCAGCCCCGCGCGGTCCCGTTCGCCGTAGCCGAGCCAGCAGATCCGGGCCGGCAGCCCCTGGAAGTGCACCCGCTCCTGGGCCATCGTGATCCACCGGTGCAGTGACTCGTGCTCGGGGAAGAGATCGAGAATCGCCTTGTCGGTGCGGGCGATGTCTTTGGCGTCACCGGACAGCGCCGCCCACCGGAACGGGCCCTTGCCCTCGCAGAACAGCGGCCGGATGTAGGCCGGGACGAAGCCGGGAAACGCGAACGCCCTGGAATAACCGGCCAGTTGTGCCTCGCCACGGATCGAGTTGCCGTAGTCGAAGACCTCGGCGCCCGCGTCCTGGAAACCGACCATCGCCTCCACGTGCCGGGCCATCGAGGCCCGCGCCCGGCCGGTGAACTCCTCCGGCTTGCGGGCCGCGTAGTCCTTCCACTCGTCGAACTCGACGCCGATCGGCAGGTAGGCCAGCGGATCGTGCGCCGAGGTCTGGTCGGTGACGATGTCGATCGGGGCGCTGTTGGCCAGCAGCTGCGGCACGATCGAGGCGGCGTTGCCGAGCAGCCCGATCGACAGCGGCTTGCGCGCGTCCCGGGCCTCGACGGCCAGGTCGAGCGCGTGCTGCAGCGAATTCGCCTGCACGTCCAGGTACCGGTGTTCGATCCGGCGGGTGATCCGGGACTGGTCGCACTCGATGCAGATCGCCACGCCGTCGTTCATGGTCACCGCCAGCGGCTGCGCGCCGCCCATCCCGCCGAGGCCCGCGGTCAGGGTGATGGTGCCGGCGAGCGTCCCGTTGAACTTCTTGGCGGCCACCGCGGCGAACGTCTCGTACGTGCCCTGCAAGATGCCCTGGGTGCCGATGTAGATCCAGGACCCGGCCGTCATCTGGCCGTACATGGTGAGCCCGAGCTTCTCCAGCCGGCGGAACTCCTCCCAGTTGGCCCAGTCGCCGACCAGGTTCGAGTTCGCGATCAGCACCCGCGGCGCCCACTCGTGCGTCTGCAGCACACCGACCGGCCGGCCGGACTGCACCAGCAGGGTCTCGTCCAGCTTCAGCGTGGTCAGGGTGCGCACGATGGCGTCGTAGGAGTTCCAATCCCGGGCGGCCTTGCCGGTGCCGCCGTAGACGACGAGCTCCGCCGGGTGCTCGGCGACCTCCGGGTCGAGGTTGTTCATCAGCATGCGCAGGGGGGCTTCGGTCTGCCAGCCCCGCGCGGTCAGTTCGGTGCCACGGGCGGCGCGTACGGTGCGTGCGGTCGAGGTCATACGGACATGGTGGCTGAGCGCCTGAACGCATGCCAGAGCGGGTCCGCACGGAGGCCCGGCCGTGGTGGTTGCTCGCCCAGCCTGACTCAGTCCGGCTCGACCAGCTCGGCCAGCGACGGCACCAGCCGCTCGGCGATCTCGATGTCGGCGGTCAGGTCCCGGTCGTCCAGCGCGGTTGGCAGGCCGGCGCACCGGGTCACCGCCCGCCGCTGGGCATCGGTCAGCGGCGGGTCGCTGATCCGGACGGCTCGCAGCGCAGCGACCAGCTCGCAGGCCACCAGCAGCCGGTAGCGGGCGGCCGCAGTGAGCAGCTTGCGGGCGCCCAGCGAGGCGAAGCTGGCGGTGTCCTCGATACCGCGGGAGAGCGTGATGCTCTGCGTGGAGGCCGGTGCCGCGGCCGCCCGCAGGTCGCCGAGCGCGGCCGCCGCGACGTACTCGACCACCATCACCCCGGACGCGCCGGGCGTGCCGTCGCCCAGGAACGGCTCCAACCCGGTGTGGTTCGGCTCGCTGACATAGGTCAGCCGGTTCAGGCCGAGCTGGGCGGACTGGATGGCCGCGATCCCGGCCGTGTCGCAGGCCAGCGCGAGGTAACCGGCGTGGAAGCCGCCGTGATGGGCGACCGAGCCGTCGGAGAGGATCGACGGGTTCTCCGAGGGCGCGTTCGCGAACGCCGCGATGGTCTCGCCCAGCGCGCTGAGCGCGTCCAGCAGGCTGCCGTGTGCCTGCGGCAGCGCCCGCAGCCCGTACGGGTCCTGGATCCGCGCCGGCTTGGCCGCGCCGACCAGGCCGCGCATCACCCGGCAGGTGTGCCGGGCACCGGGCATCGGGGTGGCCAGCTCCACCGGTGGCGCGTAGGCCTCGGCGTTGCCCCGCACCGCCGCGAAGCTGAGCGCGGCCACCGCCAGCGCGGCGCGGGTGCTGACCCGGAAGCTGTGCAGCGCCAGCCCGGCGTCCGACAGCGCCGCCGCGTTGCTGGAGATGAACGGCAGCGCGTCGTGCGGGGAGAAGACCAGCTCGTCGCCGCCGGTCAGCAGCGAGCGGGCCTGCAGCGCCAGCGCGGTGGTGGCCAGCGCCGACAGCTCGGCGGTGCCGATCCCGACGAACTCCCGGATGGCCGGCAGCGCGTCGGTGTTGATCATGTCGGCCAGGGCCTGCACCACCTCCAGCCGGACGCCCGCCCCGCCCGCGCAGAGCTGGTTGAGCCGGATCACCAGCATCGCCCGCACCCGGTCGTCGGAGCGGGTCGGGCCGGCCGAGGTGGCGTGGCTGCGCAGCAGCGCCTGGGCGCTGGCGGTGTCCGGCCGGACCTCGACCAGTCGGTTCGCGCCGACGCCGGTGGTCAGCCCGTAGATGGCGCGCTGCTCGCCGGCCAGCAGCGCCTGCTCGTGCGAGCGGAGCACCCGCTGCCGGGCCTCCTCGGTGAGCTCGACCGTGATCGGGCCGGCGCCGGCGGTGGCGACGTCAGCCGCGGTGAGGGACTGACCGTCGATCCGCAGCACGCCTGCCCTCTTCTCTCCCCGGCCTTCGGCATAACGATTTGGACACGGTCCGGTTCCGATGTGCCGTCCCGTGCCAATCCTGGACCACTCCGATGTCTGGTGGGGGCGTTGCCTGGCAATACCTGAATGATGTCGTCAGTGCTCGCGTCGGGTCCCGGCTGTTCGCGGCCCCCGGTCCCGGCCGCGGCCGGAGTGAAACAATGTGGGACGAGGTTGCACCACCGACGCAGTAGCTGGCCAGTCCGTTCAGCTCGGGGCCGCGCAGTCCCGACCGGCAGGGGAGAGACCCGCTCGTGATCCGGTTCGACTCGGTTTCCAAACGCTATCCGGACGGCACCACCGCCGTCGACACGCTCGACCTGACGGCCCCGGCCGGCCAGATCACGGTGCTGGTAGGCCCGTCCGGCTGTGGCAAGACCACCTCGCTGCGCATGGTCAACCGGATGATCGCGCCCACCGAGGGCCGGATCTGGCTGGACGAGAAGGACACCGGCACCCTGAAGCCGCACGAGCTGCGCCGGCAGATGGGGTACGTGATCCAGCACGCCGGGCTGTTCCCGCACCGGACCATCGTCGACAACGTCGCCACCGTCCCCTACCTGCTCGGCTGGGACCGCAAGCGGGCCCGGAGCCGGGCGCTGGAGTTGCTCGAACGGGTCGGCCTGCCTGTGCACTTCGCCAAGCGGTACCCGGCGCAGCTGTCCGGCGGCCAGCAGCAGCGGGTCGGGGTCGCGCGGGCGCTGGCCGCCGACCCACCGGTGATGCTGATGGACGAGCCGTTCAGTGCGGTGGACCCGGTGGTCCGCGCCCAGCTGCAGGAGGAATTCCTGCGGTTGCAGGAAGAACTCGGCAAGACCATCGTCTTCGTGACGCACGACATCGATGAGGCGATCAAGCTCGGCGACCAGGTAGCGGTGATGCGGGCCGGCGGCAAGCTCGCCCAGCTGGCCGCGCCCGGCGAGCTGCTCAGCGAGCCGGCCGACGCCTTCGTGGCCGGTTTCGTCGGCCGCGACCGGGGCTACCGGGCGCTCGGCTTCAGCACCGTGGAGAAGCTGCCGACCCATGAGGAGCAGGCGGTCCAGTTGGGTTCTGCCTTCGGTGGAACGGATAGTCCGGACGGCTGGCAGCTGGTGGTCGACACCGACCGCGCCCCGCAGGGCTGGCTGCGGGCGGCCGAGCTGGCGCCGGGCAGCACGGTCACCGAGCAGCACGTGCACCGCGGCGGCACCCTGGCCGAGCAGGGCGGCAACCTGCGCGCGGCCCTCGACGCCTGCCTGTCCTCGCCGACCGGGCGCGGCGTGGTGGTCGACCAGGACGGCGCGCTGCTGGGCACGGTCACCGCGGCCGAGGTGCTGGCCCTGATCGAGGGGCGCGCCGACCAGAGCTCCGGCACGGTGCGCGGCTGAGGCGATGATCTCCTACTTCCAGCAGCATCAGAGCCAGATCCTGTCCTGGCTGGGCTGGCATGCCCGGCTCTCCGCGCTGCCGTTGCTGTTCGGCCTGATCCTCGCGCTGCCGCTGGGCTGGCTGGCCCGGCGCTACCGGTGGGCCTACCCGCCGCTGGTCGGCATCGCCGGCCTGCTCTACACGATCCCGTCGCTGGCGCTGTTCATCGTGCTGCCGGGCATCCTCAAGACCAAGATCCTCGACCCCACGAACGTGGTCGTCGCGCTGACCATCTACACGGTGGCCCTGCTGGTGCGGGTGGTGGCCGACGGGCTGGCGGCGGTCCCGGAGGACGTGCTGCAGGCCGCCACCGCGATGGGCTATCGCGGTTTCGGCAGGCTGGTCAGGGTGGAACTGCCCATCGCGGTGCCGGTGATCGGCGCCGGGCTGCGGGTGGCCGCGGTCTCGAACGTGAGCCTGGTCTCGGTATCCGCGCTGATCGGGGTGCCGGAACTCGGGCAGCTGTTCACCAACGGCTTCCAGCTCGCCTACCAGACCCCGATCCTGCTCGGCATCGTCCTGTCGGTGCTGCTGGCGCTGGCCTTCGACACCGCGATCCAGCTGTTCACCCGAGCGCTCACCCCGTGGCGAAGGGCGGTGCGGCCGGCATGATCGTGACCGACGTGGCGAACTGGCTCTCCGACCCCGCAAACTGGACCGGGCAGAACGGCGTGCCCACCCGGCTGCTGCAGCACCTGCAGTATTCGCTGGTGGCGCTGGTGATCGCGGCCGTCATCGCGATCCCGCTCGGCCTGCTGATCGGGCACACCCGACGCGGCACGTTCGCGGTGGTCGCCATCGCGAACTCGTTCCGGGCGCTGCCGACGGTCGGCCTGCTCACCTTCTTCTACATCCTGATCTCGCCGCACATCCACGGCACCGGCAACGCCAGCTACTTCATCCCGAGCGAGATCGTGCTGATCCTGCTGGCCATTCCGTCCATGCTGAGCAACACCTACGCCGGCATCGAGAACGTCGACCCGGGCGTGAAGGACGCCGCGGCGGGCATGGGCATGCGCGGCAGCCAGGTGCTCTGGCGGGTGGAACTGCCCAACGCGCTGCCGCTGATCTTCTCCGGCGTGCGCTCCTCGTTCCTGCAGGTGATCGCCACCGCGACGGTGACCGCCTACGTCGGGCTCGGCGGCCTGGGCCGTTACCTGATCGACGGGCTGGCGCAGCAGGACTACCCGCAGATGGCCTCCGGCGCGGTGCTGGTCGCCGTGCTGGCGCTGCTGGTCGACCTGCTGCTGGCGCTGGTGCAGCGCTATGCCGTCTCGCGCGGGGTGACCGGCCGGTACCGGCGCCCGGCGGCCCCGGTGGAGCGGATCACCGCGGAAGCGGCCGCCTGACCGGGGCGCCCGACTACGATGTGAAGCCAACCGACAGGGGAGATAGAGAATGAAGAGCGTACGTGGCGTGACTGCGATCGTGGCCGGTGCCGCGACGCTGATCCTGGCCGCCTGCGGCAGCAGCTCCAACCCGACCTCCACCGGCGGCGGCGCCGGAGCCGGTGGCAGCAAGGCGCCGAGCGACACCATCGTGGTGGGCTCGGCGAACTTCCAGGAGAACGTGGTGCTCGCCGACATCTATGCCGAGGCGCTCAAGGCCAAGGGCGTCAAGGTGTCGACCAAGCTCAACATCGGCAGCCGGGAGACCTACATCCCCGCGCTCAAGGACGGTTCCATCGACCTGATCCCGGAGTACTCCGGCGTGCTGCTGCAGTACTTCGACAAGAGCGCCACCGCGGTGAGCAGCGACGAGGTGCTCGCCGCGCTGCAGAAGGCGGTGACGCCGCCGCTCACCGTGCTGGACCAGTCGCAGGCCCAGGACAAGGACGCGATCGTGGTGACCAAGGCCACCGCGGACAAGTACCACCTGACCTCGATCGCCGACCTGCAGGCGGTGGCCGGCAAGCTGACCCTCGGTGGCCCGCCGGAGTTCGAGACCCGCACCGACGGCGTGCCCGGCCTGAAGAAGGTCTACAACGTCACCTTCAAGACCTTCCGCAAGCTGGACGCGGGTGGCCCGCTGACCGAGAACGGCCTGAAGAACGGACAGATCGACGCCGGCGACATCTTCACCACCGACCCGCTGATCGCCAAGAACGGCTGGGTGGTGCTGGCCGACCCGAAGAACCTCTACACCGCGCAGAACGTGCTGCCGCTGATCAACTCGAGCAAGGCCAGCGACACGGTGAAGAGCGCGCTGAGCGCGGTCTCGGCCAAGCTCACCACCGACGACCTGGTCTCGCTGAACGAGAAGGTGCAGCTCAACAAGCAGGATCCGGACGCCGTCGCCAAGCAGTGGCTGTCCGACGCAGGCCTCGGCTGATGCCGGCGGGCCGGTGACGGACGCGACCGTCGCGGTGCGCCCGATCGGGCACACCGCGACGGACGGCGACCGGCCCGGCCGCGAGGTGCACGAGGTCGTCCTGCAGGCGGGCCTGCTGCGGTGCGCGGTCTGGACCTACGGCGCCAGCCTGATCGAGCTGTGGGCGCCGGACCGCGCGGGCCGGGTGGACAACGTCGCGGTGCGGCTGCCGGCCCTCGCCGACTACGAGCAGCGCGCCGACGACGCCCGGCTGGGCAGCACGATGGGCCGGTACTGCCGGATGGTCGGCGGTGGCCGGCTGATGCTCGACGGCCAGCTGCACGAGCTGGATCGCAACGCCGGGCAGCATCACCTGCACGGCGGCTCCCACGGCTTCGACCGCCAGGTGTGGCGGCTCGTGGCGCACGGCACCGAGCCGGACGCGGCCTTCGCGACGCTGCAGCACGAGTCCGCCGACGGCGACCAGGGCTATCCCGGCGCAGTGGTGGCGCGGGCCACCTACCGGCTGCAGGCAGACGGGATCCTCACCGTCACGTACGAGGCGCGGACGTCTGCGCCCACCGTGGTCGGGCTGACCCTGCACGGGTACTGGAACCTGGCCGGCACCGGTCGCATCGACGGGCACGAGCTCACCGTCGCCGCCTCGCGGGTGCTGGTGCACGACGCCGACCTGGTGCCGCTCGCCGAACCGGCCCGGGTGGCCGGCGGCCCGCTGGACTTCACCGCGCCCCGCCGGATCGGCACCGGCGCGCTCGACCACTGCTACCTGCCGGACGGCCCGCAGCCGGTGGTGCTGCTGCGGGATCCGGCCAGCGGCCGGGAGCTGACGATCACCACCACCGAACCCGGCTTCGCGGTCTACACCGCCGACCACTTCGCGCGCCGCCGCCGGGCGGGCATCTGCCTGCAGTCCACGGCGTTGCCGGACGCCCCGAACCAGCCCGGCTTCCCGTCCGCGCGGCTCGACCCGGGCCAGACCTACCGGCATCGGGTGGTGCACCGCTTCACCGCCCGCTGAGCGCGATCAGGCCCGAGCCGCCCGCAGCCGGGGAGCGACCTCGGCGACGAACGCCTCGATGGTGTACCAGTCCAGTGGCGGCCGGTTGCCGAGCAGCAGGTCGCCGACGCCGGCGTCCAGGTAGGGCCGCAGGGCGCCGGCCACCGTGCCGGGCGAACCGACCGCCAGGTACTCGCCGCGATCCGAGCTGCCCGCCGGCAGTCGGCCGAGGATCTGCGCGGCGCGGTCGGCGGCGTCGGCGTCGGTGCGGCCGAGGATCACCCGGAACGTCATCGAGACCCGCACCTCGGACGGCTCCCGGCCCGCGGCGCGGCACCCGTCGGCCAGGGCGGCAACCCGCTGCCGGTACGGGCCGATGGGGCACACCAGGCTGTTCCAGACGTCGGCGTGCCGGCCGGCCAGCTCCAGCAGCCGGGGCCCGGCGCCGCCGAGCACCAGCGGGAGCCGGGCCTGCACCGGCTTCGGCACCAGGTGGGCGTCGGTCAGCCGGACGTGCTCGCCGGCGAAGCTGAACGAGTCCTGCTCCCACAGCCCGCGGAGCACGGTGCAGGTCTCGGCGAGCAGCCGCAGCCGATCCGCTGCCGGCGGGTTCGCGATGCCCCACTCGGCATAGGCGTCGTCGGCGCTGCCGAGGCCCAGGCCGAGTTCGAGGCGTCCGCCGGAGATGTGGTCGATGGTGGCCGCGGTGGCCGCGGTGACCGCCGGATGCCGCCAGGTGGGCGGGGAGACGAGCAGCCCGCACCGGACCCGGCTGGTCGAGGCCGCCAGCGCCGCGAGCAGGGTGGTGGCCTCGAAGCAGGGCCCGGACGCACCGAAGATCGGCGGCCGGAGGTGGTCGAACAGCGACACCCAGTCGTAGCCGAGCTGTTCGGCCCGCTGCCAGAGGTGCAGGCACTCGCCGAACTCCCGGTACTGCTGCCCGGAGTGCAGCCCGAACCGCAGCCCGGCCGGTGCCGTCACGGCGTCGTGCCCGCCGCGCGCGGGGCACCGCCCGGCGCGGGCTTCCAGCCCAGCTCCTGCAGGTCCCGGATCCGCCGGGCCAGGTACGAGGCCGCGGTGTGCTCGGCCGACAGCCTGACCTCCGGGCGGGCGTGCAGGAAGATCGGGAACGAGTACCGCGAGCCGCGCTGGTGCCGTTCGGCCGTCACCACCCGATGCTCGGTGGCCGGGAAGTAGCCGCCGGTGGCCAGCGTCAGCATCTCGCCGGCGTTCACGATCGCCGAGCCGGGATCACACGGAACGTCGTACCAGGAGCCGTCGCGGTGCCGCAGTTGCAGGCCCGGGCCGGTCGGGCTGGGCAGGATCGTGAGCAGGTTCAGGTCTGTGTGGGCCAGCGCGCGGATCGCGCCGACCGGAGACGCCTCGGCGGCCGGCAGGTAGCGCTGCAGCCGCAGCAGGCAGAGCGCCGAACCGCGCAGCATCTCCGGCAGCGGTTCCGACAGCGCCGCCACCCGCTCGGCGGGCAGTTGCTGCTGCAGCCAGCCGAGCAGGGTGGCGCCCATCGCCTTGCCGGTGGCCAGCAGCCGCCGGGCGCCGTCGCCGACCTCGGCCGGGTAGGCCCCGCCGTCGCCGACCTGGAAGTACTCCTTCGCATCCAGGCCGGCCGCGGCATCGGCCGGGTGGTGCGGGAAGAAGCCCACCTGGGTGCCGTTCGCCCGGTAGGCGTGCTTGGCCTCGGAGCCGAGGAAGGCATCCCACTCCTGGTACAGCTCGGCAACCGCGGCCGGGCGGATCGGGTGGTTGCGCAGCACCGCGAACCCGGTCGAGCGCAAGGACTCCGTGAATCGGACCGCCGCCGCCGGCGCGTTCCAGTCGACGACCGCTAACTCCGTCACCGCATCTCCCTCTGTTCGAAGCGTTCTTGCCGGCTGGCCCGGCCGCCGGCTCACAGCTGGTCGCCCCGGCGCCGATGGTCCTCGATCAGCTGCCGGAGCGCCGGCCGCACGATCTTGCCGGTCGGGGTGCGCGGAATGCCCGGCACCCGGACCAGCAGGCGGGGGACGGCCACCGCCGGCAGCGTGGCACGCAGCCGGTCCCGGACCGCGGCGGCGGTCAGCGCGGCGGCAGCCGGCAGGTCGTCCAGCACCACGGCCGCGACGATCTGCTCGCCGTCCAGGGGGTGCTCCGTCCTGGCGCAGCCGGCATCGCGGATGCCGCCGACCGAGGTGAGCCCGTGCTCGACCTCCTCCAGGGAGACCTGCTCGCCTCGCACCTTGGCGATGTTCTTCAGCCGCCCGGTCAGCACGAAGACGGTGCCGGCGTCGGGGTCGAGCACCGCCTGGCCCAGGTCGCCGGAGTGGAAGCGGCCACCGGCGAAGGCCGCCGCCGTCGCCGCCGGGTCGTCGAGGTAGCCGGTCATGAGGCTCGGCCCGCGCATGCAGATCTCGCCGGTGGCGCCGGGCGGCAGCGGGGTGCCGTCCGGGCCGACGACGGACACCTCGGTGCCGGGGAAGGCAGCCCCGACGGTCGGGGTGCCGGCCTCGGTCATCAGCCGGCGGTAGGCCCCGGCGGGCAGGTCGAGGGGCAGGCTGGTGGAGAAGTTCGTCGTCTCGGTCAGGCCGTAGCCCTGGACGACCGGCACGGAGGTCAGCGCGGTGAAGCGGGCAGCCGCCGACGCCGCCAGCGGCGCGGCCGCGGTGAGCACGTGGGTCAGCGACGGTGGCCGGCGAGGCTTGCGCCAGACGGCGAGCAGCGCCTCGACGGCACTCGGCACCATGCTCACCAGCCGGGGGTCGAGTTCCTCGATCCGCCGCGGCAGGTCGAACGGTGCCAGCTCCGGCAGCAGGATCGAGTGGCAGCCGGCGACCAGCGGCGCCATCAGGTTCGTGTGCACCGCGTTGGCGTGGCTGATCGGCAGGAATCCGAGCAGCCGCTCGCCCGGCCGGAGCCGGTGATGGCGGCAGAACGCGACGGCGTTGGTGAGCACCGCCTGGTGCGGCTGGACGACCGTCTTGGGCAGGTCGGTGGAACCCGAGGTGTTGAACAGCAGCGCGGGATCGGAGTCGACCGCCGGGCAGTGGGCCGCAGCGGGCGGGCCGGCCGGGGCGGCCACGGTCAGCGCCACCGCCTCCTCGCCCAGCACCAGGTTCGGCGCTCGCGCGGCCAGCTGCCGGGCACGGCGCTCCGGCGGGTCGTTCGGGCTGAGCAGGAAGACCTCGGCACCGGTGGCCAGGACGCCGAAGAGCGCCTGCACCGACTCCAGGTCGTTGCGCGCGATCAGCGCCACCCGGGTCCGGTGCCCGATCCCGTGCTCGCCACGCAGCCGGTCCGCGACCGCGGCGGCCCGGGCGTGGAACTCGCCGAAGCTCAGCCGGCACCAGGCCCCGGACCGGTCACCGATGTCGAGGTAGGGCAGGTCGGGCGTGCTGGCGGCCCGTTCGCGGAGCAGCTGCCAGACCGACGGCCAGGCCGGCCGCACCTGCCGTTGCCGCGGCACCGCGTCCGGGGAGCGGGCGGCCTCCACCGCCGGAGCCGCGCCGGCCACCGGCTGCCGGCCCGTCATGCCAGCCGGCTCCGGACCAGCTCTCCGATGGCTGCCAGCGACGAGAACGCCGCCCCGGTCATGTCCTCCGGCTGCAGGTCCAGCTCGAACTCCTGCTCGACCCGCATCACCAGGTGCACCAGCGCCAGGGAGTCGAAGCCGTAGCCGGCGAGGGGACCGTCCGGGGTCCAGTCCTCCGGCGCCGAGGTGGGCTGCTCGCACACCTCCACGGCCAGCCGGCGCACCCGCTCGTCGATCCCGTCCATGTCGCTCCCGCCCTCTCGCCGTTGCCCGTGGCCGCCGCCGTGGTGGCGCCCGCCGCGCGTCATCGCAGGCGGACGAAGAGCGCCCGCCCCTCGGCCACCACCAGCTCCGTGTCCTCGTTCGTGGCCCGGCCGGTCAGCCAGGTCTTGCGGCCGTCCCGCCCGGCGATCCACACGTCGACCGCGACCGTCGCCGGCAGCGGCAGCGGCGCGCGGAAGTCCACCTCCTGCCGGGCGGTGGCATGCCGGCCGGCGACCCGGCGCCAGACCAGCGTCCCGAACGCCTCGTCGAGCAGGGCGGCCAGGACGCCCCCGTGCGCGGCACCCGGGCTTCCCTGATGGCCCGGGCCGAGCGCGAAGACCGAGCGCAGGTGGTCGCCGTCGGCCGCCACCGGCGGCACCAGTCCCAGTGCCGAGCCGGGCCCGCAGCCCCAGCAGCCCGGGTAGTCGGGCAGGTGCGGCGAGCCCGGCTCAGGCATGGGGGCTCACCGCCAGCGGGTCCGGCGACTCCGGCTCGGTGAAGGAGAGGCCGAGCACCGCGGTCAGCAGCGCCCACAGGTCGGCCTCCTGATGGGCCGGGACGGTGGGATCCTTCGCCAGCTGGTGCACCAGGGCCAGCAGCCGGGCGGTGTTGACGTCCCGGCACAGGGCGCTGTCGATCAGGTCCAGGTAGCGCTTCCCGACCCCGGTGCCGATCACCTGCCGGACCGCCTCGACGGTCGGCCGGCTGCGGGGCGGCGGCAGCGCCTTGCCGGCGATCCGCGCGCGCAGCCGGGTGCGGGCCCGGCTCGCGGCGCGCAGCCCGGCGTCGTCTAGGTCCAGCCGCTGCCGGTAGTGGCCGCCGAGCATCACGTAGCGGACGTCCGCGGCGGCGGCACCGGTGGCGAGCACGTCCGCGAGCGAGGGGGCCCGCGTCTCACCGGCTCGGGTCAACCGGCCGCCGGCGGTGGTGAGGTCCGCGGTGTGGTGCCAGCACTCCACCCAGGGCTGCCGCTCCGGGGTGAGGGCCTCGGCCTGGGCGAGCTCGTTCACGTGGTGCAGCCGGCGGTGGTGTTCGACCCCGCTGTGGACGTCGATCCGGTCCAGGTAGTGGGTCGCCATCGCGGTGCACGGGATGTGCCAGCCGGGAATGCCGAAGCCCCACGGGGAGTCCCAGCCCCGGTCGGTCGCCGGATCCACCAGCCGCCAGACGGCGAAGTCGGTCGGGGACCGCAGCGCGTCGAAGTCCCGGGCGATCCGGTGGCCGGGCAGCTGGGCCTCGGCGGTGAGCCCGGACAGCCGGCCGTAGCCGGGGCTGGCCGCGGTGTCGAAGTACAGGCCGGCGGGGGTGCGGTAGGCCCGGTCGAGCTGCTCCAGGCGGCGGGCGGCGCCGACGATCAGCTCGATGTGCTCGCTCAGCCTCGGCGTGACGTCGGGCGGCAGGATCGACAGCGCGGCCAGGTCGTCGAAGAAGCCGGCGGTGATGGGGCCGGCCTGCGCCACCTGCTCCGCCGAGCTGTGGCGCGCGACGTCGGTGAGCGTGAGCACCTGGCGCACCTGGCAGCCCTGGGCGAGCGCGGCCCGCTTGAGCGAGTCCACGTTGAGGTACTGCCGCAGGTGGCCCAGGTGGATCCGGTTGAGGACGAGCGGCCCGCAGCTGTAGATGTTCAGGCGGCCGTCCGGCGGCGCCAGCGGCCGGGGTTCGCGGCGCAGGCTGTCGTAGACCGCCAGCCCGGCCGTTCCGGTCCCGGGCGCGCTCACGGTGCCTCCTCCGGGCGGTAGGCCCAGAGCACGCCCCCGCAGTCGTGCCGGCCGTAGCGCAGCGCCGCGTAGCCGGGCCGGACGAAGCCGGCGTCCGAGATCAACCGGAGCCACTCCGAACGCGGCCGGAAACCGGACCGGTCCCACCAGCCGTCGAACATGCAGAAGAGGTAGTCCAGCGCCCACGGGATCCCGTCCGGATGGGTGGGCGTGGCACCCTCACCCAGCACCAGCACGCCACCCGGCCGGAGCGCGGCCGCCAGGCGGCGCAGCGCCGCGGCCGGCGCCGCCGAGCAGTGCAGCGCGTTGCAGGCGAAGACGGTGCCCGGCCGGCCGACCTCCGGCGGCAGCTCGGCGTCGAAGTCGAGCACCAGGCCCCGGCCCGGCCAGCCCCCGCGCGCCACCAGGGCGGCGCTCCGGTCGGACCAGACCAGCTGCTCGCCGAGCTCGTCGGCGAGCAGCCGGGTGGTGTTGCCGACGCCGGTGCCCAGCTCCAGCACCGGGGCGCCGGGCAGCCTGCGGGCCCGCACCACGTCGGCCGCCAGGCGCGCGTAGTCACCCATCGGCCACTCGGTCATCAGCCGGGTCCACAGCCGGGGCTGCCGCTTGATGAGCTCCTCGCCGGTCAGCGCCCCGGCGGCGAACTCGGCCCAGTGCGCCACCAGCAGGTCGAGCGCGTCGTGGGCCGGCGACCGGTCGGCGCCGGGCTCGGTTGCCGGGACCGCCGAGCCGCACCGTGCCACCAGCAGCGCGGCCTGGGCGGTGAGCGCGCAGGCCTGCGCGGTCCGTGGCCGGGCCGGGTCGTCGAGGAGCCGGCGGGCGCAGGCCAGCGCGTAGGCCAGCAGCCCCGCGTACCGGTCCGGCGGGTGCGGGTGGGCGACCAGGCCGCGGGCCATCTCGGCCCGGCGGGGCTTGCCGGTCGCGGTGGTGATCGGTTCGGCCAGCCACGCGGTGGCCGGCCGCAGGTGCGGCAGCTCGGCGAGGGTGTCGAGGACGCGGGGATCGGTGCCGTCGGCGACCGCGCCGATCTCGTGGCCGAAGTCGCCGGCCGGCACCGCGACCGCGACCGCGTGCACGCCGGCTGCGGCCCACTGCCGCTCGACGTCGCGGGGGTAGACCTTCTCGCCGCCCCGGTTGAT
>Ga0335073_10003249_pt1 | contig 22605 bp, 25 predicted proteins | sample Lox_Sample_22_FD_207093 | JGI IMG/M metagenome (GOLD analysis project Ga0335073, IMG submission 207093) | Soil microbial communities from Loxahatchee National Wildlife Refuge, Florida, United States - Lox_Sample_2.2 | ecosystem: Environmental > Terrestrial > Soil > Wetlands | place: USA... | reverse complement strand
AATTTCAATGAACCAACCTATCGTCTTCGTCAGCGGCAGCAAGGGAGGTGTCGGCAAATCTCTCACTGCCATGGCCGTTCTGGACTACTTCACGAACGAGCATCGCTACGTCCGGCTTCTCGAGGCCGACACTACCAACCCCGACGTCTGGAAAGCCTACCGTCGCCTGGTCGAGGGGGAAGTGGTCAGCCTCGATGAGGTCGATGGCTGGATTACGCTGGTGAACACGTGCGACGCAAATCCCTTCAAGGCGATCGTCGTCAACACGCCCGCGCGCAACAACGACGCAGTGCTCCGACACGGCGCCATTCTTCTCGATTCACTCAAGGAACTGGCCCGCCCTCTGGTCACGCTCTGGGTGATCAACCGGCAGCGCGACTCCATCGAACTGCTCAAGAATTACATGGAGTGCATGAGCTCCGGTGTGGTTCACGTCGTCCGCAATGGCTATTTTGGCGACCAGAGTAAATTCGAGCTGTATCAGTCCAGCTCGATGCCGGAAGCGATCGCGCAGCAGGGCGGCAAGAGCCTCTTCCTGCCCGACCTGGCTGATCGCGTCACCGACGAGCTTTACTCGCGGCGCATCACTCTTCAGGAAGCCGCGCAGCAGCTCAAGTTGGGCGACCGCGTCGAACTGCAGCGCTGGCGCACACACGTAAAGGAGATGATGAGCCAGGCGGGAGTGTAGGCCCTCATAGCCGGACGCCACCGAGCATGACACCCGGGAGTACCCTGATCGCATGAAGAAGATCCGCTGGGGAGTCCTCTCCACTGCCAGCATCGGCGTCAGGAAAGTCATCCCTGCGATGCAGCGCGGTCAGCTGTCCACCGTCTCCGCCATCGCCTCGCGTGGCCTCGACAAGTGTCGCGAGATCGCCGACCGGCTCGGCATCCCCACAGCGTACGGCTCCTACGAGGAGCTGCTCGCCGATCCCAACATCGATGCAATCTACAATCCGCTGCCGAACCAGCTGCACGTGCCGTGGACCATCAAAGCTGCGGAAGCGGGCAAGCATGTTCTCTGCGAGAAGCCCATTGCTATGAACGCGGACGAAGCGCGGACCCTCCTTGCTGTGCGTGAACGCACTGGCGTCCTCATCGGCGAAGCGTTCATGATTCGCTCCCACCCGCAGTGGTTGCGCACGCGCGCGCTGATCGAGGAAGGCTGTATCGGGACGCTGCGCTCGGTCACGGCCCACTTCAGCTATTTCAACGTGGACCCGGCCAACATCCGCAACCAGCCCGAAACTGGCGGCGGCGCGCTTTACGATATCGGGTGCTACTGCATCCAGTCCGCGCGCTACGCCTTCGGGACCCAACCCACGCGCGTCTGCGGACTCATCGATCGTGACCCCCAGCTTGAAACGGACCGGCTCACCTCCGCGCTGCTCGAGTTCCCCGCCGGCCATGCCATCTTCACTTCAAGTACGCAGCTCGTTCCCCACCAGCGCGTGAATTTCTTCGGGACCAAAGGCCGCATCGAGATCGAGATTCCGTTCAACGCGCCGCCTGACCGGCCCACACGCCTGTTCATTGATGACGGCAGTGACATCACCGGCGCTCATATCGTCACCGAGACCTTCCCCGTCCTCGATCAGTACACGCTTCAGGGAGATGCGTTTTCGCGAGCTATCCTCGAAGGCACCCCCGTCCCCGTCTCCCTCGAAGAGGGCATTGCGAACATGGCAGTGATCGACGCAATCTTCCAGTCAGCGCAGTCCGGGGGTTGGCAACCCGTGCGCTGAACGCGCAATGAAGATCGTTCGCCAGACCGACGCCGAGCTCATCGTCCAGGACAGCTGCATCTGGGTCGGCGTCGTCTGCGCTCTCTGCGCCGGATTGCCTCTCTGGTTCGTACTTGTCCATCACGATCGCAGAGCTCTGACTCCGGTCGTCGTTCTTCTCCTGTTCGCCATCCCCTGGATGCGGCGCACGAACTTCACCTTCGACGCCCCGACCCAAACAATTCGCTGGATGCGCATGCGCTGTTTCGTCTCTCGTACCGGGTCCATCCCTTTTTCCGGCGTGCAGGCCGTCGACATCCAGTCCACCATGAGCGCCCAGGCCAACGGGACCATCTACCGTCTTGCGCTTGTGACCTCACAGGGAACCCTGCCTATGTCCGACGTCTACAGCAGCGGCGAACGCCGGTGCACCTCCGTGCGCAATGCCATCCAGAGCTTCCTTAAACTCGATGCGCATTTCCCCGCACCATCCGCCGGTCTGGACATCTCCATCCGCGCCCTGCTCCAGCAGGGCCGCAAAATCGACGCCATCCAGCTCCTCCGCAGCACCGAAAAGCTATCCCTCACCGCTGCTACCGAGCGCGTGAACGCGATTAACGCGTCGATGCAGCCGGCTGTCGAGTAGATTTCGCTCCTTGTTTCGGGCAGAACGTGGGGACGGACTGAACGCAAAGCCTTATCCTGTTCTCTGATCCGCGAATCCAGCCCGAGGTCTGTCTGTGACCCCAGCCATCGCCGCCCCGCCTCTGGCCGGCAACACTCTCGGCTCTGCCGCGAACAGCTTCGTCCTCGCCGAGTGGCGCGCCAGCGGCACGCCCGCTGGCGCCGAGCCGCAGTGGCAGGCGCCGCTGCATCTGCACCACAGCGACGACGAGGTCTGGTACGTGCTGGAAGGAATGCTGCTCGTACGCCGTGGCGACGAAGTGGTCGAGGCACGCGTCGGCTCCGCGGTTCTCGTGCCGAGAGGAACCCCTCACTCTTACTGCAATCCGGCACCTGAGCCTGCACGGTATCTCCTCGTCATGACGCCGCGCATTCACGCGCTCATCCAGGCCATCCACGCTTTGCCGGTCCGCAATGCAGCCACGCTGCTCGCCCTGTTCGCTCAATACGACTCCGCGTTACTCTAAGCCTGTAGAACAATCCATGGAAGACAAGCACGCGCTCTCCCGTCTCCACTACGAACTCATCTCGGGCCTGATCGCAACCGGCGCCTGCCCCACGACGACCGATCTCGCGCTCCGCTTTCATGTCGCGCCGTCTGAGATCGATGATCAGCTTCGCGCCCTCGCGGAAATGCACGGCGCGGTGCTCCATCCGCACCGGCCGGCGCCCTGGGTCGTCCACCCCTTTTCGCTGACGCCGACCATCAACTGGATCGAAGGCCGCAGCCGGAGCTGGTGGGCGCCATGCATCTGGTGTGCCTTTGGGGTCGCCACTCTGGTCGGCGGCGAGGTGCGCATCCATTCGCGCTACGGCGCCGAATGCGACGCCATCATTGTCCCCGTGCGGGACGGCGAGCCGCTCGGGTTTGAGAGCGTCGTGGTCCACTTCGCAGTTCGCCCCGCGCGCGCCTGGGACAACGTCCACGAGCACTGCTCTATGGTCCTTCCTTTCCGCAACGCCGACGAGGTCGCGCGCTGGTGCAACCGGCACAGTCTGCCGCGCGGCGAGGCCGTTCCGCTGCATCAGGTCGCCGCCTTCGCGAAGGTTTGGTACGGATCGCATGCCGATCCCAACTGGCACAAGTGGAGCGTGACTGAGGCGCAGGAGATCTTCCGCCAGGCGGGCTTTACGTCGGCCTTCTGGAAGCTTGAGGGTAAGGACGGCCGCTATTAGCCGGCCGATCATCTCCCTCACGCTACACTGGCCATCATGTTCGTGAAATGCGCGACGGCCGCGCTTCTTGCTGTGCTCGCAACGTTCCCCGCCTGCTCTCAAAGCGACACCGGGCTCACAACGCAGCTGCAATCCCAGGTCGCAGCGTTCCACGGCAAGGTCGCACTCTACGCGACCGACCTCGCCACGGGAAAGACCGTTGCCATCGATGCGGACCAGCCCGTCCCCACGGCATCAGTAATTAAGCTGGGCATTCTCTACACCGCTCTGCAGCAGATCCGCGCCGGACGCGCCCACTTCGACGACCGCCTCATGCTCAATCATGACGACCAGGTTCCCGGCTCCGGCGTCCTCCTCTTCCTCGATACGCCGCATACGCTCACCCTGAAAGACGCGCTCACCCTGATGATTGCTGTGAGCGACAACACCGCCACGAATCTCGTCATCGATGACCTCGGCCTCGACTCCATCGACGAGGAACTCTCTGCACCGCCGCCCAGCGGCCTCGGCCTGAAGAAGACGTGGCTCTATAAGAAGGTCTTCAAAGACGCCACCGGGCCGCAGCCTGCCGACCAGCCGAAGTTCGGCCTCGGCAAGACGACGGCGCGCGAGATGGCGTCGATCATGGAGCACTTCGTCACCTGCAACCTTGGCTCGAAGCCCGCTGACGCGTCGCCCGATCTGGCGGGCTCCGCCCCAGTCCCATCTGACAAAGACCTGTGCTCCGCCGCAATCCACATGCTCAAGGTGCAGTCGGACCGCGACATGATCCCACGTTATCTGGAGAAGCTCGACACAACGGAGGGCGACTCCGCCATCGCCGACAAAATCGGCGCTCTCGACCACGTCCGCAACGACGTCGGCGCTGTCTACACAAAACACGGCGTCATCGTCATCTCCGCATTTACTCACGACAACGAAGACACCAGCTGGTCGGTCGACAATACGGCTGAGTTGCTGATCGCGAAGATGGCCAAAACGATTGTGGACGCATGGGCGGCCGCGCACTGAGTCACTCCCGCGTGAGTCGTCCGATCATCTCCGCCCACTCCGGCCATCGCTCGATCAGCTCGTCTCTCTTTCCCGACGCGTAGTCCGCATAGTCGAACCCCGGGCTGACCGTGCACCCCAGCAACGCGACCCTGCCTCCCTCAGCCAGCCGCGTCCCCTGCCACACGTCCTGCGGCACAACAGTCTGCACCAGTTGCCCGCTGGCAACGTCCTGCCCCAGCACCACCCGCCTCGCGCGACCATCCGGCCACAGCTGCAACATCTCGACCGGGTCCCCGAGATAGAAGTGAAATACCTCGTCCGATGCCAGCTTGTGCATCTCGGAAAAATTATCCGGCTCCAGCAGATAGTAGATCGCGGTTCCGGCCGAGCGCGGTCCTTTGTATTGGCCTGCGGGCAGCGCCTCCAGGGGAATCGTCTCCTCAGCTCTCCACGTTTCGCGAAACCAGCCGCCCTCGCGCGGATGCCGCTCCAGCCCCAGCATCCTCTTCAATTCCTCGGCACTGATGTTTGCCATGCCCGCATCGTATCGTGGTTGATGGTTCCGTCGGAACGAATGCAGGCCCTCCCTTGTTCCGGGATCGGAAATCCTGAACGGCACCCGCCTAAGCTTTACCTCGCGTCCCGTTACCGGACCGGATGCGCGGGAACTCTTCGCGCGCATTTGTTGTCTATCTGCTCCAAAGGCGATCGCGAGCAACAACGAGTCTCGCGCCCCTTCGAGTCACCTCGCTCTCTTCGGCAGTACGATTCCCAGGCTCTGAGCCCTGTGCTCCGAGCCCCGTTCCCGGAGGAAACCCGTGTTCGAAGACAGCACCTTTGCATCCGCAAGCCGCATTCACACTCGCAGCCCGCGCTTTGCCGCGGGCTCGCTCGTCCTGCAGACGGCGATGCTCGCCGTTCTGATCCTGATTCCGTATCTCTACCCCAGCGCTCTTCCGCGCAAACTCCTTACTATTGCTCTCACCGCTCCGCCTGTGCAGCCGGCCGAGCCGGTTGTCGAGCCTCAGCACGCCGTCGCATCGAGCACGCGCAGTGAGTTCATCGACGACACACTCCGCCTGCCTCCTCGAATCCCAACCGGAATCCCCCCCGTCGTCGATACTGCACCGCCAAGCCCCATCTCTTCGGACGCATTTGCCGGCTCCGGCCCGGTCGGACTGCCAATCGGTCCTGCCATACCCAATCCCACCCAGCGAGTCCGTCCCGCCAAACCCACTGGCCCACTTTACGTTTCGGAAGGCGTCGCGGCCGGCCAGCTCATTGTCCCCATCCAGCCGCACTACCCCGCCATCGCACAGCAAGCGCGCATCCAGGGCACGGTCGTCGTTTCAGCGATCATCGGCACCGACGGCCATATCGCCAGCCTGCGCGTTCTCAGCGGCCCACCGTTGCTCATCCAGGCATCGGTGGACGCCATCCGCCAGGCGCGCTACCGCCCCTGGACCCTTAACGGGCAGCCGGTCGAGGTCGAAACCACGATCAACGTCGTCTTCAACCTCGGCGGCTAACCTATCCCGGCCATTGCCGGGCTTCCCCTTTCGTGTGATTCGCATCACTCTAATCGTCGCGAAGGTTGCGATACGATGAACAGCGATGCGGGTCCTCATTTATTCAGCTTCCTGGTGCCGCGACTGCCGCGAGGCCAAACGTTTTCTCGAAGCCCACCAGATTCCCTACACGGAAATCGATATCGAGGAGACCCCAGGAGCCGCCGAAGAGGTCTTCACGCACGTCGGGAAGCGCGCTATCCCGCAGTTCGTCATCGATGGAGAGTGGGTACAGCCCTATCGCCCTGGCCGCGGCTTCCTTTACGCCGAGATGACAAAACGCTTCGGCCTCTCGCACGAAACCTCAAAAGCAACACGCTGAATCTTTATCAGGTCCGGACCAGTCGAGCGGGTGGTCTGCTTTGACGCGGTGAATGTCAAACTGTCAACGGAACTTCCCGCTGACGACGCGCGTATCCTCTAATGCAGCCCGGCCGTGGGTCTGGGAATATTGCGGCCAGGCCACCGATCCGCTCGCCTGAGGAGGTTACGATGATGTTCCCTGGACTCCGCAACACGATTCTTGCCGCCGCTGTCGCCGCGCTGGTCCCCGCAACCGCGCTGGCCGCCGACGGTACCTTCGACAAGACCCTCCACGTCTCCGGTCAGGTGATGCTGACGGTGGGCACCGGCTCCGGATACATCCACGTCACTCCCGGCTCCACCAGCGAAGTGCATATCGTCGGCCACGTTCATGCCAACGGCTGGGGCTTCGGCGCCTCGCCCGACGACCGCGTCAAGCAGGTCGTCGACCATCCTCCCATCGATCAGTCGGGCAACATCATCACCATCGGTAAACACGCGGACTGGATCCGCAACGTCTCCATCGACTACGACATCACCGCACCCAAGGGCACGCAGCTCGAAGCCAGCTCCGGCTCGGGCGACCTTCGCCTGCAGGACCTGGGCGGACCGCTGAAAGCCAACACCGGATCCGGCTCGATTGAAGCCGGCGGATTCTCCGGCCGCGTGCTGCTCCAAACCGGTTCCGGCGATATCCGCGCCGGTCTGCAGGCAGCCAACGACGTAAAGGCCACCACCGGAAGCGGCAGCATTCACCTCCAGGGAGTCTCTGGCTCTCTGTTCGCTGAAACCGGCTCCGGCGATATGGAGATCGGCGGCAATCCGTCTTCGGACTGGAAGTGCGAAACCGGCTCCGGCTCGGTCACGTTGAATGTCGGCAGCGCCCACTTCTCGCTCGACGCCAGCACCGGCTCAGGCAGCGTCCACAGCGACCCGCCGATCAGCATGCACGGCTCCATCGAGCGCCACCACGTGCAGGGCGACATCAATGGTGGAGGGCCTACCGTCCGCATCCAGACCGGCTCCGGCGACATCCGCATCCACTGAGACAGTCGCATCTGCCCCCGGGTCTCGATTCTGAGACCCGGGTTGCTTCACACCTCTGCGCGAAACGTCTTTCCCAACTCGTCGCCGAGACCGTAATAATGGCGGAAGTTATAGATGAGTGGCTGCCAGCGCTCGGCGTTCACATAATTCTTTTGCGTGACGTATTCACGACGCACATGAACCCGCAGCACCTGAACTTCGACTGCGGCGCCACCGGTTAAAACCTGGAGCTGCGGCTCCCCCACCAGCGTGTGCACCTTGCGAACCCTTGCCTCCAGATGCGCTGCACACTCCAGCACGCGGGGTACGGATACGCACTGGCTCTCAATCGGAGTGAGATTTGCCGCAGCGAATTTGTCCTGCTCGTAGCGAAATTTCGCGGCCTTTTCCTGCGGGACGGGATGTAAGCCTGTCAGCGGCGCGAGCCGTTCCACCTGCCGCCATAAGTCCGGCGATGGCAGATTCACGACGCAATCCGGCCGTGCGCGCAGATTAGCAAGTGTCTTGGTGTCTTCAAGCAGGCCGAGCACCAGCGTCCAGCCCAACGCCCAGAACGAGGAGATCGGCGCCAGATTGGCGCTGCCGTCTTCGTTGGCGGAAGTCACCAGCGCGACCGGCGTGCCAAAGTAGAGAATTTTGGGCGTGATCGTTTCAAAACCAGTGTCCACCGACTGGATAGCGTGAGCGATTCCCATTCTTCAGGAGATGCACATCCCGCCAGGGCTGTTTGCCCGGAGCAATTGTCAGCAGATTGTGGCCGACGTTTCGCCAGCATTACAGGATGCGAAGACAACGCCGTCTCCGGCATCGAGTTCGTCAGTGCCGGCTACTTTGCAGGCGCCTTCAGGCCGAGTTCGGCCATTGCAAGCTGCAAATCGGCCCAGGCTTCCTTCTTTTGGCGCGGATCGCGCAGCAGGTACGCCGGGTGATAGGTGATGATCAGCTTCGAGCCGCGCGCATGGTGGATGCGTCCGCGCAGTGCGGCGAGCGGGCTCTTGCCGCCGAGCAGATACGTCGCGGCGGTCGAGCCCAGAGCGACAATCACCTCCGGGTGAATGGCGTCGATCTGCCGAAAAAGAAACGGAGCGCAGGTGTTTGCCTCAATCGGCTCCGGTATCCGGTTCTGCGGCGGGCGGCACTTGACGATGTTCGCGATATAAACCTGATCGCGGCGCAGGCCCATAGCGCCAATCATGTTGTTGAGCAGCTGTCCGGCGCGACCGACGAAGGGAAGACCCTGTGCATCCTCGTCAGCGCCGGGACCCTCACCGACAAACATCAGGCGCGCGTTAGGATCGCCATCGCCGAAAACGATCGTGTTCCGGCCTTTGTGCAGGGCGCAACGAGTGCAGGCGCCGATGTCTTCCTGAATGGCCCTGAGGGCGGCGGCGCGGTCTTTGGGAGCGGAGGACGCAGCGGATTCGCTGACAACAGGCGGAGCAGACGTACTGGGCATCGTTAAGGCAATCTCCGGATCAAAAACAGCGGCGGGGGCAGCCGCAGAATCTTCTTGTGTAACCGTCGCTGATACGGAATCAGCGGAAGCGGTCACTTCTGTAACAACTTCTGCTTCAATTAATGTTCCGTCGGGCGTGGAGCGCCCGCGGTGGTAGAAATCGTAGATACCGAGATCGCGGAAATACGCAATACGGGCGCGCAGAGCTTCTTCGTTTTCCGCAGAGAGCCGTGCCGTCAAGCCTGTTCTCCGAGACTCAGGCAGGCGTCGGAATCAGACTCAGCCAGGACTTCCTTGCGCGGGGAACGCAGGGTGAGAATCTCGTCGAGGATTTGGTCAGCGAGTTCTCGCTTGGTCAACTCTGGCAATTCGATAGCGCGATCGCGAGTCAGGAAGGTGACTGCGTTGCGATCCGAGTCAAATCCCACACCCTCGCGAGAAACATCGTTCAGGACAATCGCGTCGGCGCCCTTGCGCAGCAGCTTGTCTCGGCCGTGGGCCAGAACATCTTCGGTTTCGGCGGCAAAGCCGACGACCAGCATACCCGGGCGGCGCTGCTCGACTACCGCAGCGAGGATGTCTTCGGTCGGCTCCAGTTCGAGGGTCAGCGGGCCTTTGCGGCGCAGCTTTTGATCGGCCTGCGCGCGCGGACGATAATCGGCCACCGCGGCCGCCTTGATCACGATGCTGGCCTGATCGAGGCGGCTGAGCACAGCATCGCGCATCTGCTGCGTGGTGACGACCGGCACCAGCTCGACACTCCCTGGCGCGCGCAGTGCCGTCGGCGCAGAAACAAGAATCACGCGAGCCCCGCGACGCTGCGCGGCATCGGCCATGGCATAGCCCATCTTGCCGCTGGAGCGGTTGCCGAGGAAACGCACCGGATCGAGCGCCTCGCGCGTGCCTCCCGCAGTGATCAGCACCGTTTCACCGGCCAGATCGTTGCGATGGTGCAGCACGCTCAGCACGGCGTCGACGATGGCGCTGTTTTCAGCAAGCCGGCCGGCGCCCACCATGCCGCACGCCAGGTAGCCGCTCTCCGGCGCGACGATGTGCACGTTCCGGTTGGCGAGAGTCTCGATGTTCGCCTGTGTCGCCGGATGATTCCACATGTTCACATTCATCGCCGGGGCGACGATCACTGGCGCCCTCGTTGCGAGATACATCGTCGTAAGAAAGTCGTCGGCGATGCCGTGTGCAAATTTGGCCAGGATGTCTGCCGTGGCCGGCGCAACGACAAGCGCATCGGTGGACTGCGCCGCATCGATATGCTCTATGGCCGAGGCGGCATCTCCCAGGTCGGCCCCTTCGGGAGCCCAAAGACCCGTGATGACCTTGTGGCCAGTCAGCGAGGTGAAGGTGAGGGGCGCGATGAACTGCTGCGCGGCCGCGGTCATCACCACATGAACATCCAGAGCATGCTTTTGCAAATCGCGAACCAGCTCTGCCGACTTATAAGCAGCGATGCCGCCGGTGACGCCTACCGTGACCTTCATGGTTACAGGGTACAAGGTGCAGGGTGCAGGGTACAAAGGAACCGGATCGCGGTCGAGCGCCCACCCCACCCTGCCTGCGCCAAAAGTATGGGCAATCCGAATGTGGCATCCGGATTCCTGCCGAACCAGGCCGGCCTACGAGGCGAATTTCGGAATATCCGGGGCGTCGACATCGGGCCGGACGGTTGGCGCGTCCTCAGCCCTCACATATGTAATCTTGCCCGCAGCAATCTCTTCCTGGGCCACGCGGCACGCCTTGCGCGAACGGCTGGAAACCATCGGCTCGGCCCCGTTCTGCAGCTGGCGCGCGCGGCGCGCAGCCACCAGCACATACCGGAAATTGCTGTCGTATTCCTTCTCGATACTCATCGAACCACCTCCAGAACCTCAAACTTCTCACCTATAGCGTTGCGGCCGGAACCGGAACGCCAAAAGCCTGCAAAACCGGGCGAACACGCCCCTCCGAGTTCGCCTGCCTGCAACCATCAGCCAGTCGCAGCACTCGCTCCCGATCCGCTCCGTTTGCGCCTGCATCCCCGTTGCGCCGGATGCGTTCCGCAGCGACGATGGCGGTCATCTCCTCGACGGCACGATCCAGGATGTTGTTGACCAGAATATAGCCATAGTCGCGGTAATTCTCAATCTCCTGTTTCGCCATAGCGAGCCGGCGCTCGATGATCCCGTCCTGGACTGTGCCTTCGGCGCGCGAGCGGTTGCGCAGCCGAGTGGCCAGCACGTCCGGCGAGGGCGGCATCAGGAAGATCGAGACCGCCTCGGGGCACTTCGCGCGCACCTGCGCCGCCCCCTGCACGTCGATATCAAGGAGCAGATCCTTGCCCTGCGTAAAGGCGGCCTGCAGCGTGGACTTCGCCGTCCCGTAATAGTTGCCGAACACCTGAGCGTGCTCCAGAAACTCGCCATTGCGGATCATCTCCTCGAAGTGCTCGCGGGTGGTGAAGTGGTACTCGCGCGAATCGACCTCCGAGCCGCGTGGACCCCGCGTCGTCCAGGACACGGAGAACTCCAGCCCCCCAACCAGCGAACGCAGCTGGTTCACGAGAGTCGATTTGCCCGACCCCGAGGGCGCCGAAATGATGAACAGAATTCCCGACAAGTTCTCTCGTTCGCCTCCAGCCCGAATTCCTACTCTAAGTTCTGCACCTGCTCGCGAGCCTTTTCAATTTCCGACTTCATACCGAGACCTGCTTCGGTAATGCGCGTGCCGTTCCCGGCTACCCCGCTGGTTTTCGAAAGCAGCGTGTTAGCCTCGCGGTTCATTTCCTGCAGCAGAAAGTCGAGCTTCTTGCCCACTTCCCCGCCCTGATCGAGCAGCCCGATGAAGTGGTCGATGTGCGTGCGCAGCCGTGTCACTTCCTCTTCCACGTCGCTGCGCTCGGCAATCAGCGCGGCTTCCTGCAGGATCCGGTCTTTGTCGAATCCGCCATCGAGCATGGTCTTCATCCGCTGATTGAGCCGATCGAAGTACGCCTGCTGTACTTTCTCCCGCAATGTCGCTGCTTCGTCGACGAGCAGACGCAGGCGTTCCATGCCGGCGCGGAGTTCGCCCGCCAGCACCGCGCCCTCCTTCGCGCGCATGGTCTGTAACGCGGCAACCAGCGCGTCCGTCTCGCGAAGTACCGCCTCTTCCAGTGCCTTCATCTCTTCTTCGTTGCTGCGCGATTCGGCCAGCAGAACACCCGGAAGACGAAACACAGAGTTCAGGTCCGGCTCGGCTGTAAGCTTGTGTTCGGCGGCCGCGGCGCGAAAGGCCTCGACGTAGGCGGCGACCAGTGCGTGATCGTATCCAGCTTCGGCTTTCTGGCTGCGCTCGAGGCTGAGCGTGACTTCGACGTGGCCCCGACGGAGCTTCTCCTTGAGAACACGCCGCAAATTCATCTCGACACCTTCGGCTCCGTTGGGCAGGCGCATATGCAGGTCAAGGAAGCGGTGGTTCACGCTCTTGAGACTGAGCGAGAAGCCGAGTGTCTCAGAAACGCGCCCAGCGACGCGGGCAAAACCGGTCATGGAATAGACGGCCTGCTTCGCCAATTCATCCGGTGGCGTTGCGAGATGCGCGGCTGGCTTGTCGGCTTTTGTGGAGGTCTTCGCCGGGCTCATCGGTTGATCTTACCTGTGAGGGCAGGTTCCGGGGTTGTACCCCCGGCCTCCTGGTGGTTGCCGTTGTTCTCACCAATATCCATGAACTGGAGACGATACAGTTTCTGATAGATGGGGGAGCTCTGCAAAAGTTCTTCGTGCGAGCCGACCGCGGTGATGCAGCCCCGCTCGAGCACGACAATGCGATTGGCGCGGCGAACCGTCGAGAGGCGATGCGCGATCACAATGACCGTGCGATCCGCCATCAAATTGGCAAGCGCAGCCTGCACGAGGGACTCGCTTTCCGCATCGAGCGCGGAAGTGGCTTCGTCCAGAATCAGCACCGGAGCGTTCTTCAAAATCGCGCGCGCAATGGCCAGCCGCTGACGCTCGCCGCCGGAAAGGCGAAAGCCCTTCTCGCCGATCACCGTGTCATAGCCCTCGGGCATCCGCTCGATGAAGTCATGCGCCAGCGCCGCTTTGGCCGCTTCCTCAACCCGATTGAAGGGTACGCCGGGCTGGCCGTAGGCGATGTTGTTGCGAACCGTATCGTTAAACAGGATCGTCTCCTGCGTGACCTTGCCGATCTGCGCACGCAGCGAGGCCAGACTCGCCTCCCGCACATCGATGCCATCAACGAGAATGCGGCCGTCGGTCACGTCGAAGAAGCGCGGGATCAGATTCACCAGCGTCGACTTCCCTGCCCCGCTCGGGCCCACGAGCGCGACCACTTCGCCGCGCTGGATCGTCAGGTTGATGTCGCTCAGCACCACTGGAGGTCCCTCTCGCTCGCCTTCCTGATAGTGGAAGCTGACATTTTCGAGCGCGATCGTGTCTTTGAACCCCTTCAGCACCGTCGGATGCTTCGCCTCCCGGACTTCGTCCTGATCGTCCATGAAATCGAAGATCGCTGCGGAGGCACCCACCGCCTGCTGAAAGTTGTTGTAGTAGGTTCCGAACCGGCGGATCGGGTCGTACATCTTGAACAGCGCCACGATGAACGCGAAGAAAGTGCCTTCTGCCATCGCCCCATGGCCGATTTCGTTGCGCCCAACCCACAGCAGGGCGGCAATCGCGACAGCTCCGATGAAGTCCATCAGCGGCGACGTGATGGCCTGCGCGCGCACCGACCGAAGATTGGCCCGGAACAGCTTCTTAGCTGCCTGGCGAAAGCGCAGCAGCTCCCAGAACTCCATGTTGAAGGCCTTCACGATGCGATTCCCGGTGATCGTCTCGTGGAGAATGTTCTGAATATCGGCCAGCTTGTCCTGGCCGCGCCGCGTCGTCCGGCGTACGTCGCGCCCGATGCGGAAAATTGACCAGGCGGCAATCGCGCCAAATGCAGGCAGCACCCATGCCAGCCGGCCCCCAAGCGCGATCACGATCACTACCATGCAGGCTAGCGTGCAGGCCTGCTGCAGGAAATCCGACAGGATCGTCGCCGTCGCGTACTGAACACGTTCGATGTCGTTGATCAGCGCCGAAAGCAGGGTTCCAGTAGTGTGCTTCTGGAAAAACGAGACCGAGCGGCGCAGGATCGACTCGTAGAGGTCGTCGCGCATGTCGGTGATCATGCCGAACCCAGCGTAATTAGCCAGATAGGTTCCTGTGTAATCGCAGATACCTTTCAGCAGCGTCGCTGCAACGAAAGCAAACGCAATCACACCCCAGTCATTCTTAATATGGAGGAACGAGGGCACCAGAATTTGCGGCGTGATGTTAATGTGCCACCGCGCCCCGATGGAACCCAGCAGCTGTGTCTTATTGGCGCGGCTGGCGGCGCCGGGATGCAGCACATTGTCGAAAATCGGCCCGATGAGAAGGACGCGGAAGGCGTCCAGCAGGCCGACCCCGGCTGCGAGGACCACAGCGGAAAGAGCCTGAAGCATGTAGCGGCGCGCGTAATACAGCAGACGCCAGATGCGCATCATGCCTGACCTGCTCCGCTGAGGGAAAAACGATACATCCTTTGATTTTATCCCGCGACACGAACCCGACCGTGACGAAGCTCACTGAGGGCCAGGGCCCGGAACAAGAGCAGACACCGGTAAGCGCTCGTACAATGCGGCTATATGACGATCTCTTCTTCGCCAGGCCCCGGATCGCGCGCATGCAAAATCAGGCTGATCATCTTTGACGTGGACGGCGTGCTGACCGATGGTGGCATCTGGCTCTTTCCCGCTCCAGCACCCAGCACCGCGACCGGCGACCATGCCGCACAAATGGAGAACAAAGGCGGTTACGCGATCTCCTCGCAGAGCATGGTCGAGGCGAAGGGCTTCAACGCGCACGACGGCACAGGCGTCTCGCTCGCGAAGCTGGCCGGCATCAAGTGCGCCATCATCACGAAGCGCATTTCCGAAACCGTCGCCCTTCGCGCGCGCGACCTGCGCATCGAGTACGTCTTCATGGGCCAGTCCTACAAGATGAAAGCCGTGCGCGAAATCATGGAGAAAGAGCAGATCGGCCTGGAACAGATCGCCTATGTCGGCGACGACGTGATCGATCTGCCTGTCATGCGCGTGTGCGGCTTCGCGGTCGCGGTGGCGAATGCACGCGAGAACGTCAAAGCCGAGGCCCACTGGGTCACTCCGCACGAGGGCGGTCATGGCGCCGCGCGCGATGCAATTGAGTTCATCCTGGCCGCGAAGGGCATCCTCGAAAAAACCATCGACTCCTACATCGACGAACGCAATCCCGTGCCGGCCAGCATGGATATCGGAAAAGGCGGATTCTGAACGACAAAGTGCAGGCATCCGATTCCACGCAGCAGAAACTCCGCAATGTTCGCCCGCCGAAGCGGTCACGCATCTGGATCACGGGTGGAATTGCCATCATCACAGCAGTGGCGTCGGCATGGCTCATGCTCGAGCCGGTCCTGCACTGCGATTCGCTGGCGCCAATGACCGTACTGGCGACTCTGGCAGCCTTCATCATCTCCATCTGCTTCCGGCAAATGGGTCGATTCCCCGACAAGCGCAGCCGCTGGATTCTGGTCGCCTGGCTCATGATTGCCGCAGGCACGCTGTTCGCGGACTTCCGCTACGTCCGGAAGTACCGCGGCTTTTGCGATGAACTACAACAGCAGATGCGGCAAACTGAACCGAATCACTGAGGCTTCTTCAGAATCTCCGCCTGCTGCCCGGCAATCGGCGAAGCCTCATCGATAAACCCCTTCATCACCGGACCGATCTGCACCGCGCACTGCCCCGGAGCCAGATGGCCGCAGCCGTCCACCACGACAAGCTCCGACTGCGGAACCGCCGTGTGCATGATCTGTCCTACGGAGACCGGAATCAAGTGATCCTCTTTGCCCCAGACGATCAGCATCGGCATTTTCAGCTCGCCCAGATGCCCGTCCAGAAGGTCTTTCTGCGCCAGCATCGAATCCATGTTCCGCCTCACCACCCAGCCGTGTTTCCGCACGAAGCGGAAAATATCGCGCTCGATAAAGCCAGGCACGTGGGGGGCGGCGCCGGGCATCAGCAGATTATCGAGGTCACGCAGCTTGGCAGGTGTGTCCGGCTCAAAGAGGGTAGTATCCCAGTTCAAAGCGAAACGAATCCCCGCGCTGTTAAGGATGACCAGCCTGCGAACGCGCTTCGGCTCGTCCAGCGCGACGCGCATCGCGACCCATCCCCCCATTGACCAGCCGGCTAGGTCGGTCTGCTGGAGATGGCGATTGTCCAGGAAAGCTTCGACCGCGCCGGCCAGTTCGGGAATCGAGTAGCTGGCGTTCGTGGGCCAGTCCGACCGCCCGTAGCCGGGCAGATCGAGCGCATATACCCGATGGTGATCGCGCACCAGTTGTGGCATCAGATTCGCCCAGTCGTCGGCGCGCCCGCCCAGGCCATGCACCAGCACCACCGGCGAACCCGATCCACCGGCGTAGAAGTGAATGCGGACGTGCGTATTTCCCGCGAACGGAATCGTCGTGTACTCCGAATCGATGCCCTGGAACAGCAGGTGCGATTGCGTGGCGAACCACAGCACCGTCAGCGGCCGCAGAAACGCGAAAGCTACAACCGAAATGAGAAGCGCGAGGATGCTGGGCAGAACCCAGCGCAGCGTCCGCCAGGCACGCCGTATCCTCCTCTGGGGCGGAGCTATTGCGGTGGCCATGCGGGTGCCGAATACCCTCCCGCACTTTAGGATGCTGCTCGCAGCGCTTTGTGTACCACTTCTATCGTCAGAGGAGTCAATCCCTCGAGTTCATCGGGGTCGGCCCATCGGGCCTCCGTTGCGTCGGACGCGCAGGCCAGCGAACCACCGGTCACCCGGCAGAGAAAGTCAACCAGCACGTAGTGGTAGCGGACTCGGCCCTCGTCATCTCGCGAAATCCGATCGAAAGCCAGTATCGTGTCGACCACCTCGACGGTCAGGCCGGTCTCTTCGAGCACCTCCCGGCAGACTGCGGCTTCGAGCGTTTCGCCCAGTTCGACGGCGCCTCCCGGCAGCGACCACTCGCCCTTCAGCGGCTCCTGGCCCCGCCGGATCAGCAACACCTGCTTTTCGCTGCCGGGTCCATCGCGGACGATCACGGCGCCGACGCCGGCGATGGGAGTATCGGGATATTCGCGTTTCACAGGAAGAGGGTACAGTGTGCAGCGTAGAGGGTGCAGGATATCCGCGCCTCACAGCAGCCTGCAAAGATCGCATCGGTCGCAGATCAAAGAGCTCAAAGCACAGGGCTCAGAGCTCAGTAATCAGCGCCCAGAAACGAAGGGCATGGTGTGCAGACCAGACTGTGTGACCTGCACCCTGTACCCTGTACCCTGCTCTCACAGCTTGATCGGCTTGCCGTACTCGCCCTCAAACACCGTGCGCTGCATGCTGAAGCGCCCGCCGTTGTATTTGTCCAGACCCCGCAGGCGCCCGATCCCGAGGATCGCGACGACCTCGTAGCTGATGGGCAGGTTCAGGACCTGGCATACCTTGTCGGCATCGTAACCCTCGGTGGCCGAAGTGTCGTAGCCCAGCGTTTCGGCCATCAGCATCATCGCCGTAAAGGCGATCATCACATGCCGATTCAGCCAGGCCGAGAGATTCGGATGCGTGCTGATGAACTCCGGAATGATCGTCCGCGCCGATTCCGCATAGTTTTCGGTCATTCCGCTCTCGCGGCCCATGCGGATCATCTCTTCCATATCGCTGCGCCAGCCGTCCTTGTCGCCGCAGGCCACGATCAGCACCGACGCCTCTTCCACATTGGGCTGGTTGAAGCTGGCCGCGCGCACCTTGCGCTTCAGCTCCGGCGTGCGGACGACCACAAACCGCCAGGGCTGCAGGTTAAATCCACTGGGCATCTTCAGTCCGGCATCAAGAATCTTCTTCAGATCCCCATCGGGGATCGGTGCACCGTCAAAGCTCGGCGTGTCGCGCCGCTGCTCGATCACTTCGCTTAAAGGCTTTTCGGTTCGACTGGCCATGCCGGAGTTCTTTCCGCCTGCTTTCCTGGGGAGTCGTGAGCGATTTTAACTGTGCTGTCCGCCGGCAGACGCCGAGGCCTGAATCTGCTGCATGGGCAGCTCCAGCGCAAAGGGATTGGCATTGCCGGGAGTCGCCGCGTAGACCCACAGGCCGTGAAAGGCTTCCTGCAGACCGGGGTACTGCTGGAGCATCGCGCGCATCACGGCCGTCACCTGAGCCCGCGCCGATACCGGATCCAGTCCCGGCGTGGCCGAGTAGGTCACAATGAGGTCGAGCTGATCGGCGAATTCGCCCACGTGAACGTTCGTGATCTGGAACGTCTGGCTTCCCGCGTTTAATCGCATTGGTTCGGCGCCGGGTAGTTGGTCCGGACGCGACTGCTCGGTTTCCTTTTGCAACTTCTGCAGATTGGGACTGGAAAGGAAGTCAACGGGTTCAAGGAGGTTAAGAGCCGTTTGATAGTAAAAATAAGCGGGCCCGGTTTGCTTCTTCGCGGCATAATCGCGCGCCTGGCGCCAGAACCAAAGCCCGTCGTGCCCACCCAGCATCATGGGGCGTGTGAAGAAACCGGCCAGTTTCCAGTTCGGACTTCCTGCCGGTTCGTTCTGCAGCACAAGCGAGAGCTGCTGGGGCTGCTTCACCCCTGTGGCATGGACGATGGCCAGAGCATACTTGCCCGGAGGCAGGTTCGGAATCGTCACTTCCACAGTAAGCGCCGAGCCGGGAACACCACAGAAGAACTGGCTCTCCTGCGCGGCCTTCAGATCCGTCGCATCCAGGATGTACAAAGCATCCACCGTCAGCGTCGCGTGCTGAATCGAAGTGCTGATCTGCTGGATCGAATTCGCGATCCCTCCAAACTGGCTTGCGACGGCCGGGATAGTCTGCGCCTGCACCGCCGCCGCGTTGCCCGACTCCACGTTAGCGGCCAGCATTTGGGCGGACTGGGCCAGGATCGTGCGCTGCTCGCCGGCCATCTGCGACTGCGTCATGCAGGAAACACCAAGTGCCGGCAGTGCCGTGCCGAGCGGCAGGACCGCAGCCAGTAACCGGGCCCAGTGCCTGGAGAAAGCGCGTTGCATTCGAGAACATCCCTTCAATTCGCTGCGAGCGAATTCGAATCACTGCTAGTCTAGTACACAGGAGCGGGGGTCCACGCCGAACCCACGGCACCCTGCAAAGCCAAAGAGTTCGATGCAGGTTATGAGCCATTCACGATGCCTCTTTTGGGCCGCTGCGGCCGTATTGGCGGTTTCGTGTCAGGCTCAGGTGATGCAGGCGCCCGGAACCATGCAGGGACGGCGTTTCCCGGGGCAGCAACGACAGGTACCCTTTCCCCCGGTCCAAGGTGCTTCCAATCCTCCCGCCGGGACGCCCCAGCCGGGAACCCCGGCCGAATCCACCATCCATATCGGGTCGACAACGACACCGAATCCCGCCGGCGCACAACTGAATCCGGCTCCGGCTTTGCCGCCTTCGCTGGCGGATAAGCCCGCCGTGCCCGCCCAGGTCACTCTCCATGACGGCTCTTTATCGGTCGATGCGCGCAATTCGAGCTTGTCGGATATCCTCAAGCACGTTGAAGCCACCACCGGAATGACCGTAGACGGCTTCGACAAGGATTCCCGGGTCTTCGGTGTTTATGGACCGGGGTCGCCCCGCGAGATCCTCTCCCAACTCCTCGATGGAGCCGGCTACAACTTCCTGATGGTCGGTTCAACCGACAACGGCACCCCGCGGGAGATCGTGCTGACGGCGCGCAGCAGTGCCCCGGTATCGGCGCCCTCGTCGGGCAGCAATTCGCAACAGGAAGAGGACGAGGAACCGAACTACCCTCAGCCTCAGCAGATGGAACCTCCTCCGCCACCGCAAGCCCCAATCATGCCGCCCGCTGAGCAGCGCCCAAGAACCCCGCAGGAGATGCTTCAGGAACTCCAGCGGCTCCGCCAGCAGCAGCAACAGCAGCAGACCCAGCCTTCTCCCCAATAACGCCCTGCAGGGCTCGACTGCTCGTCTGCTGAGTTGCTTCAGGTACCCGATGACGTCCGATTTGGCACAGCTTCCCGCTCCGGGAATCGCTATCCAGGCCGGCCTGGTTTTCGAGATGCGCTGGCTTCGACAGGCGCTATGATCCAGTCGAAATGGCCGGCTCTCGGGCAACACGCCTGCGCAGGATCGTCATTGGGACGTTCGGCGCCGCGACTCTGATTTTGCTGCAGGCGGCCGTGCGGCCTCATATGTTCGGTCAGGCTGCCAAAGCTCCGCCTGACGAGGCGAAGCCGGCAGGGCCGGTCGGCGAGTATTCCCTGATCACGACCGTCCTCCGCCGGTCTCTCGAGACGCATCGGCTCAACCCGCCGATCGCGATTGCCATCGACGGAGGGACAACTCGCTCGCCCGGCGAGTTCTCGGGAACCCAAACCGTGCCGCCGGAGGTCGCGATTGAGGACTTCGCGATGCCCCGGTACGAATGCTCACCGACCGACCCAAAGCTGCGCGGATGCGATGCACTCGACCGCACCGATCTTACGATTCGTGACGCCAATACCATCGGATATCACGTCGTGAGCCACGGCGCCGGGGTCAGGCTCAGCGTCAATCTCGAAGTCCACGACATGTTGCCGGTATCCACGGCCACCCCGAACACCCCGTGGCACGCGCGAGAAATGTTCTTCGTCACGGTGCCGAAAGCAACGCCCGCGTATCACTTCGTCTCAGAAGTGCTTATCGGCGAGTGGGACGGGGAGCCTATCGTTTTCGAGGTTGGCAAGCCCCTGCCCGACTCAGCCAGGAAGGCCCTTGAGGATCTGGGAGTGAAACAGGATGTCGGCGAGGGAATTCTGTACAGCTTTCGCGTGAAGGAGCCCGCGAAGAAGTAGGGAGGCGAACACCGCCGCGCCGGTCGCCGTGTTAAATGAAGTCAGGAATGTGAGACCGCTTTCCGGTTAGCGTCATCGGAAGAGTGGGGAGCCAGGTCTGGCTGCCGATTCTCGAAAACCGGTGAAGCGAGGTACTGACGATGCAAACGCTGCGGGATGCTCTGCGTGAAGCGAAAGAACACGGCGCCGCCCTGGGACACTTCAACATCTCTGACCTCGTTCTGCTCAAAGCCGTGTTCAGCGCAGCCAGAGAGCAGAACCTGCCGGTGATTGTGGGCGCATCGGAAGGCGAGCGCAGCTTCATGGGCGTGCGCCAGACCGCTGACGTGGTGAAAAGCCTGCGAGAGGAGTTCGGATTCCCGATCTTTCTCAATGCCGACCACACGCACTCGCGCGCGAGTGCCGAGGAGGTCGCAAAGGCTGGGTTCGACTCCATCGTCTTCGACCTTTCCGCGCTGCCATTCGAGGAGAACATCCGCCAGACGCGGGAGGCGGTGACGGCGCTGAAGAGCATCCATCCCGGCATGCTGGTCGAGGGCGAGATCGGCGACATCGGCAGCGGGTCGGAGATTCACGAAACGATGACGGCGTCCACTACCGGGCTGACGACTCCGGAACAGGCACGGCACTACGTGGAGGAGACCGGCGTCGACATTCTTGCGCCAGCAGTGGGCAACCGGCATGGCATGTCGCCCAGCATGGTGCGCGGCGAAACGAAGCAGCACCTGGACATCCCGCGGATCGCCGCGATCCGGAAGGCGGCCGACGTACCCCTGACGCTGCACGGCGGTTCGGGCACCGACGATGAGGATTTTCGCAGAGCAATCGCGGCGGGCATCAGCATTATCCATATCAATACGGAGCTGCGCGTGGCGTGGCGGCAGAGCCTCGAAGCGAGTCTCGCGAGCCAGCCGAACGAGGTGGTTCCCTACAAGATCTTCCCGCCGGTGGTGGAGGCGGTGCGAGGGGTGGTTGAGTCCCGGCTGCGGCTCTTCAGCGGTGCGGGAGCGGCGGTGGAGACGCGCAAGGCGTCGTGAACTCGGACGCGGAAGATGAAGGCGCCGCAGGTCGTTACGTCTTTGATGTGGCCGATATACTCCTCGAATGAATACGGCACAGTCTGGCATCTTCGCTCTCGGAACCTCCTCGCATGTCTACCTGGAGTTCGACGTGGTGGACAGGAAGCGGTCCAGAGACTTCGCGGCCGCCGTCACTGCGATCCGCGAGCCACGGACGACCACAGGCGGAGTCAATTTCGTCATCGGATTTCGGCCTGAGTTGTGGCGGGAGATGCAGCCGGACGATGCTCCGGCAGATGTTGAAGGATTCAACAATAACATCGAAGGTAACGAAGGCTTTGTAATGCCCGCGACACAACACGATGCTCTGGTGTGGATGTCGGGCAGCGCCTACGACATGGTGTTCGACATGGCTAAGACCGTGATTCGGGACCTTGCCGGAAAGGCCACGCTGCAGGATGAGACATCCAGCTGGTCCTATCACCACGACCGTGACCTCACGGGCTTCATCGACGGATCCGAGAATCCGACGCTGCTGGATGCGCCCGCCGATGCGCTATTGCCTGACGGCGTACCCGGGGCCGCGGGATCGGTGCTGCTGCTTCAGAAATGGAAGCACAACACTCCGGAGTGGGAGGCGCTCCCGGTAGAAAAACAGGAACGGGTGATGGGCCGGACGAAGGCAGAAAGTATCGAGCTGGAGAACAAACCTGAGGACTCGCACGTTGCGCGA